>OBVS01000222.1_pt1 | contig 23952 bp, 30 predicted proteins | sample 1476211 | NCBI WGS metagenome assembly OBVS01 (sample SAMEA2580025, study PRJEB22360) | human gut metagenome | biome: human gut; feature: human-associated habitat; material: faeces | place: Denmark | collected 2008/2010 | reverse complement strand
CATAGCCAAAACGGCCTTGTTCGCCTTGATAAATCGCCCAGTCAACGCCTTGATCACCTTTTGCAGCGAATACATTTAAAGGCATAAAAAATAGAGCGACTAGCGCTCCTGCTAAAATTTTCTTTTTCATTTTTATTTCTCCTTGTCTTTTAAGTTATATGCTGACACGCCTGTTACAACTCCTAAAAATGCTGATACAGCGTTAATAGTCAACACTGCCGTATCTGTTTGTTGCCACCCATAAGCTTTACCTAACGTTGCTACTAAAACAGATCCCGCAGGAAGCACCGTAAGTACTCCCCATTTGATAATTTTGTAATACTTGTCTGGTAGTATCATTTTCAAATTCCTCCTAAGTATTTCGTGATTAAGTAAACAGCAACAGAAACCCCAATTCCTGCAATTGTTCGCCACGTCCACTTTTGATTCTCTTTTATTTCCGCAATATCGCCTTCATTGTTTTTGGCCATTGAGAGTGCTATGTCTGCTTTCTCTCTTAATTGTTCATGATTATCCAACTTTGTCTCAATTCGTGCCAAACGATCGACGATTTCAATTAAAGGCTCATCTTTCAAGTTATCGTCTCCATCCCTTTAACAAAAAACCGCCTAGCTTTTGCTAAACGGTTTTCCTGTCATTTTAGTAAATTCCTCTTCTGTAATACAACTAGGCACAAATTCTGATACTTGTTCAGGCGTGAAAAAGCCCCAGTCATACATCAGTTTAATGTCATCATATGAATACATTATTTTGCACCTCCGATTTGCTCTTTAATCGCATCAATTTCTTTAGTATTTTGAAGCGACGTAAGCATAGTCTTAGAATTGATTTGTGCAAGCGATTCTGCTTTAGCAGTTAGTTTTTCATTTGCTTGTTTTAACTCGCTATTTGAAACTTCTAAGCTATTCGCAAGATTTTCTAATAAGTTTAATTTTTTAGAATAATCTTGCGTGACTGCTTCTTCCCATTTTTGTTCTGAAAAATTAAAGAATTGTGACTGTTCATTGCCCAAACCTCCAAGCGGTTCAATCTCTACAAAAGGTAAAGACGTTGGAAAATTATCCTCCACTTCGTGTTTTTCAAACCCCATTGGATATAATACTTTGTATATTACTTTCATTTGCAATTTCCTCCTTATACTGGCCACACATCTGGTGTTATCCACATTCCTGAAACATAAGAACTTCCATTACCAGATTTCACTTGTATTACACTATTTTGATCAATATAAGCACGGGCATCGGCTGGTTGATTTGCGTTCCTAACAAGCGAAAGTGCTGTTTGTGCAGGATACCCTTGATCACGTTTGTAACCTTTCGGTATAGTAATGATCCAACGTGTTTCAGTTCCTGTAGGCCAATTATCGCACTTAAAGTTAAAGGTTAAAAAAACTATATTTCCAATTCGAGTCAATTTTCCGTTTACATCTGTGATATTTGTTGTATCACTTCTATCAGCCATTGTTATTGCACGCTCAATCATGCCAGCTTGGACAGTTAACCCTTTAAACTGTAAACCATCTTGAAAATTCTTTGTTCCTAAAATTGTTTCATTTCCAGTCGCTTTAACAAGTTTTCCGTCAATTCCATCCAACCCATCAACGTGTGTTTTCATATATTTCGCATTACCATTTTCTTTTAACTGAACGATATCTGCCATTATGCGTCACCTACCTTTTCAAATGTAAAAACTGGTAATGCATCCAGTTTTTCTTTATCCATTTTAGACATTAAACCATCTTTTTCAGCAGTAGCATTGCCAGGAAGTGTTGGAATGATGGTTGTGTCAGGCAACGCTTTTACATCTGAAGCAGTTAAAACAACTTCACCTGTATGACCATTTACAGACGAAACAGTCCCTGCTCCAGTACCACTAATCTTTCCATCTACAAATTCATTCAATCCAACAACGCCAGCTGTACTAGTCTGTACGTCAATAGCTACGCCATCTTTTTTCACTACGTATAAATCAGGCATTTAATTCTTCATCTCCTTTTACTTTTTCAAACTCAACACCAGAACCACCTAGTTTTCCAGCTTCATAATCGGCTAAAATTAGTTTGAATTTTTCATATTCTTCTTGAGAAATCATAATCCCATCGTTAGGTAAATCTAAGTCTGCACGCGTAATAATAACTGCTCCAGTTTTTCCGTTAACAGATAAAACTTTTGCCTGTCCGCTCATTATCTCTGATAAACCAAGGATTGCTGAAAAATGTGTAATAGGAAAAAACTGACGTTTAATACCATTTTCATCAGTTTCCATCATTCTTTTAGCATCAACCATTATTTACACCTTCAATCGTAAAAACATTTTGTTTTGGATCATCAACTGTCGCTATGATTAACGCCCCTTCTTCTATTGGAAAATTGACTGTTCCGACAACTTCTGCTTCATGATTCTTAGAAAATGAATCATCCTCTAAAATTTCTAACGTGTTTACATTGCCGAATTTGATGGTGTATAGCCGTTCTTCTAATCTCTGATACAAATAATCCATATCAGCCAATAAACGCTCTGAAAGTGAATTGTGGCGGACCCCTTGTATGTCTACACGTGCATCCATTAATTCGGCTAACATTGTTCCGCCTGGATCAACAGTTTTTAAAATGTCCTTAATCGATTCAAACCACATTAGGTAATCTGATTCTTGGCCGTTTCGCCACGCTTCAAATGTATCTTGTTGATTTTTACGCCACTTTTCAAACTCTTCTTTTCTAGCGTTCATCCATGCTGTGAAATCGCCTTTATTTTCATTGATAAAAGCGGTCATATCAGCTATCAAATCTTCTATTGATTGCCAATACGAACCCATTTCACCTTCTGTTTTAGAAACAGCATTCACAACAAAATAAGAAAAGTTCTGCGTTGCGCCAATTAGATTGTCGCCTTTATGAATACTGAAGTATGCTTCCTGTCTGTGTAACGACTGCATAGAATATTCATCAAAGGTATACTGAATAATCCCTTTTTTGGCATTCACAATTTTTGCTGAACGTTGAATCGGATATTTATTATCAATAACCGATTCAAAAAAAACTTCGCAACCTGTTAAATCAAGTGGCCAAGCATTTTCAACTAGTATGGCTTCTAAGACTTCTGTGTTTCGATTTCCTTGTCGTACATTCTGAATCCCAATGTAATTGTAAGGTTCAGTTGTACTTAGCGTTGCTTGCCATTTAACCATTGAAAAATCCTCCTTTCGTTATTTTGGTGGAATAACAATCGATTGAATAGAATTAGCAAAATATAATCGGTCATATTTTGCGACAATTTGCCCTTGCTCGGCGTTCTGTTCTATGGTTTGGATACGTCCGTTATTTAAGCCGTAAATCACGCCCGTGTGACCATATGTTGGGTCTACTGTCCAACCTGTTCCCCATTGGCCACCTCGTCTAATATTGACGATTGCTCCTACCACTAAATCTTGATACGTTGGATTTTGGATTACTCGCCAACCTACCGCATTCCAATCATATGCTTCACCAATATCTGCAGCAGATGATGTATCACCAATTACATGTGAAAAGCCATAAATTGTTCCTGCACCTAAACCACAGCCGCCCATAAAACCAGAATATTCGGCTGGAACGGCATAACATTGCCCATTACCAAGCCATTTGCCCATTAAGGTCTCCAAATGTTCTATGCCAGCTTTTCCTGTTGCAGTAGAAGCTTTCAAATCTTTGAATTTGTCATACCATACTTGTGCATAGGTTTGTCTTTCTGGATGTGCTGCAGCTGGACGTTCAAAGTTTAATTCAAACGCATAAGCAGCTGTTTTAGGCGAGCTGACAACTTTAAATTCATCAACTGTTAATGGACTTACTTGTCCTAACCATTGCCCATTGAACATACACCAATTAATTAATTGAGCTTGGGCTAATGACGTCCTATAGTCTTGTTTGATACCTGCAGCTGCGATTAAGCGTTGTACATATTCTCGGCCATTCCAAGTTGGTGCACCTACCAATGGATATGCTGAACCGTCCCATTGAACCCATCCGTAAGCTGGACCGCCTATTTGTTCGGTATCTGGGTTCATACTTGGACCAACTTCTCCTTGTACATTTCCAAGGATACCTGCAGCAGCTGCTTTGCTGTATCCGTTAGCTAATAGGTAACTCCATAAGTCCCAAGCAAATTTATCTGCATCGCTTGTAACTTCTGATGGATAACCACCTGTTCCAGCTCCAGAACCGCCACCACCATTTTGACCAGGTATAACTTCTTTGCCGCCCACAATCAATCGATCAACTGTCAGAATTGCTTTACTTCCATTTGGACCAAAAAAGTTAAAATTATTTCCAACAAAAAACTGTGTAGGACCAGTAATTAAATGTCCTGTGCCTGATTGGTTAGACAAACCAATAATTTTTTGGGGATTATCTGCGACTAATAGTAATGAATTCCCATCAGAAACTACAGGATTTCCATTTTTATCTGCTAACCCTGGAAAAGGATTTCCCTTTGTTCCCATCGTGCCAACGTGACTATTACCATTCCAAAACTCCATCCCTTTTTTAGTTAATTCCATGATTTTTTTCTTATTATTCCAAGCTTGTAAAGTACCGTTTACCATACGTAAAATATCTCCACAGCTATTAAATGATGTTTCAAAAATATTAGATTTTATTTTGCCAGCTCCTATAAAGTCCGCATTCAATACTCCATTAATTCCCCACGCATTTTTAAATGGACCTTTCCAGCCAGTTCTTGAGAATCCAATTCCTTTGTTATTAATTGCAATCACATCTTTTGCAGTATCCGTGGATTCCGTATCTAAGTAATAATGGGTATTAGGTCGATTTTTAGGATATTGAAGTATACTTCCACCTTCAACACCGTTAATCAAATTAGTAATATAATCTACAAAATCACTCATATACTCTTTTTTTGTCAATGTTTTTATAGCTTCTTGAAAGTCTTGGCTTTGCTGTTTATAAAAAGCAACTTGGATATCTCCCGCAGTGATTTTTATTGTTTTTTCTGCTAAAGCATCATAGACAATTCCTGTAACTTTCGTTTGAATGTCAATATCATAAAGCTTGTGGTATACAGTGAATGTATCGAATAAATTATAGTTACGCATCTTAGCAAATTCTTTTGCTTCTTCTGAATCTGTAAGTTTCTCAATTTCTAATTCAATAGAAACTTTAGGCTTATCACTTCCTGGATATAATGTAGTGAAGTATTTACTTGCCACTTTATTTAAGCTAGCTATATCTTTTACTCCTTGATCTTCAGTAAACTGAATGTATTGAGCGTAAACATCAGGATACTTACTGATATATTCGCTTTTAACTGCATTTCCATAAATCCGTTGAGAAGTTCCGTCTGCTCCACTTTGAAGCTCTGCAAATGGCAAAACTTTAGTAACAATTGATTGCCAATCAAATTTAATGGTTAATCCTTTTAAATCTTTACCATAACGAACAGTTCCAACGTTATCTCGTCCTCTACGTCTTAACAAAGATAATTTAAAAGGTTCTCGTTTGATTTCTCCTCCCCAGTATTGAAGCAAAGAACCTTGTTCACCAGCAATACAATTAAGTACGTTTCTAGCTTCAAATATCGTACTAGAAGCTGTGTTAATATCAGAATGTAGTTTGATATCGCATGGTTCATCCATGTTCTGTTCGATTAATCTCATTGCTTCTGCGCCATTACGATTATCAACTGTTACTAGCCTCACTTGTCTGTTTCCTAGCTTATAAGTACGAGATTGAGCATAAATGACAATACTATTAGTAAACGTATCTTTAAACGTTTGTTTGATCTCGAAAATGTGATATTCTTCTAAATCGTTTGGCTTTGCTTTAATTTGATATCCATTTTCGAAATAATCACTAAATCTGCTAATCGCTGGATAGTCCATTTCTAGTTCATATTTTCCGTTAGCTTCTTCAGTGATTTCGCAACGTGTCGCATCAATAAGACGTCCTAAGCCGTTTGTTGTAAAATCTTTTTCTCCAGGTTTAAAAATAACTGGAATCAAACTTTCCGCCTCCAATTTGGCTGAACCTTAAACTCTGTTACTTTTCCAGTCCAGCGAAAATTATTTTCTCCACTTTTTAAAATTGGGTAATCTTTGAAAAGTGTTTTATGATCCAAGATTTCAAACGCTCCACCTGATTTTCGATAAGCTTCTTGTTTTTCTGAATCAATAATGATATCTCCATCTATAGCTTTTAATGCATATTCCTGATTATTGATGAAAAAAGAAATATCCCCAGAACCCAAAATCTGAATAGTAGGTTCTGAAGGATATTTTTCTGTGTTTATTAATTGTTTAGGATTACTTGTCCAATATTGGCCAATACGATTTTTTTTGAAAGGTCGGATACTTACAGTAAACTCAAAAGGAATTAAAATCCCTGTTTTTCTTGTTCCTGTAAACTTTGGCGGACTTGTTACGATGGCTTGATAGATGTAATGTTCATCAAAATAGACGATAAAGTCTGAGTAGTTTCCCATATCGAGCCAGAACGAGATTTCATCTTCTAAGAAAGATACTTCTTGTAAATTTCTTGCTTTCGCATAGCATGTAATGGTGCGATCTACATTTTTATAATACTCAAAATCAACAGCTATTGAGTCATTACCCATTCGTTCTCTCAGCTCTACTACACGTCCCGCAGAAAGTCGTTCAGGTCTTTCTCTCATAAACACATTGAATTCAGAGCTATGTTTTCCATTAAGAAAAAACTGACCTCTTTTAAATTCCACCAAAAGCACCTCCTACTGCATCGCTATCTCTATTTTTGACGACTTGAATGTATTTAACTAATTTTTGAGCCATGCTCATTAATTGCTTATCATCTAATTCACCCATTGCTTGTAAATTAATGTTAAAGGTATCACCACCAAAGGTAGTCGTTGCATTGCTGTTGTTCTTATCCGATTTAGATGCTTGAGATTCCTGTTGACTAATATATCTACCTGTGACAGAAAAATCCGGTAATTCCGTTGGCAAATCAGTCATTTTTTTAACCGATTTATCCAAAGTTCCTTTTTCTTGGTCAATACCAGCAACGACACCCAACACGATATTTTTACCAATCATATCCCGCATCCATCTCGAAGGAGAAAATATTCTTAATTGCTTTTGAGTCCATTTTTTAATATTATCAGCCATATTAAACATTGTTTCTTTTAATTTATTAAACTTGTCTGTTATGCCATTAATAAGCCCTTGAATAATATTCTGACCAATTTCAAATAAATCAACATGTTTTAAATCTTCAAAAGTTTGTTTTACATTCGACACTGTATCACTAACACTTCTTGTGAGATTATTCCATGCGTTTTTAGCACCTTGAACCATGTTGTTGAATGTTTCTATTGTGCCATTTCTAATTCTATACCAGGTTTGAACAACACCATCTTTTATTCCAACCGCCGTATCAACAATCCACTGTTTGAAATTGGACCATGTATCTTTTGACCATTGAACAGTTGCATTAAATGTATCAATGGTTCCTTGTTTTAGACTGTTCCAGCCATCAATCACACCATTTTTAATGTTTTCTACTGTTTCAAAGAACCAAGTTTTCAAACTTTCCCATATTCTAATTGCTTCAAATTTAATATTTATCCACGTTTCGATGATAGAATATTTAATTTCAATCCAAACGTTGATTGCTCCATATTTAATGTCAATCCAGAGTAAGGTGAAAAATAACTTCACATCAATCCAAATCTTTTTAATTGTCAACATCAATCCATTGAAAATAGAAGTGACTGAATAGGAAATAGCTGTAACAGTGTTATAAAAGATATTTTTAATCCCGAACCAAATAGTCTGAGCAGCTTCAGCAATATTATCCCAAACGGCAATCATGTTTTCTTTTGCCTCTTCCCATCCACCTGTGATCATTGATGTAATGAAAAGAATTGGAGCTAATAGAACATTTTTTAGAATGGTAACGACATTTTCAGCGATCATTTTGACATTTTCAATGTTCGCTTTCATAGCGTTAACAACCATTTTAAACGCATTTTTGATTCCTGTTACATATGGACCAATATATTTCCAAACAAAATCAAATGCTGTTGTGAAAACATCTGATATTGATTTTCCAACACCCTTAAACCAATCTTTCACATTATCAAAGCCATTTTTAAAACTTTCTCCAACACTTTTAGCACTGTCAGCAGCACTTTGTTTAATATTTTCCCATGTATTTTTTGAGCCTTCTTTTGTTGAATTCCAAAGTCCACTGAAAAATTCCTTGGTACCGTTCCACTTATTTTTAACCCAGTCGGCTGCATTTCCAGGTGCTTCTTTCATCCATGTGCCAGCATTCGAAAAAGCCTCTTTTGTGCCATCCCACATGTTGCTGAAAAATTCCATTGTGGAATTCCAGGCTTTTACAACTACATCAGCAGCGCTTGAGATGACCTCCTGTATATTTTTCCAAATGTTTTTGACAGCATCTCTAAAGCCTTCATTAGTTTTCCATAGATAAATAAACGCTGTGACTAACCCTACTACAGCAGTTAAGATTGCGACAAAAGGATTTGATAGCATTGTCTTATTTAAAATTGCTTGAGCTATCGAAAGTGCTTCTGTACCTTCCCTCCAAGCTTTAAATGCTGCATTCACTTTATTCACAAGCATCAACGTACCAATGCTACCAGCTAAACCTGCAAGCAACGGTGCATAAGGTTTTAACGTATCATACAATGTTTTAACTGTCTTTATCATTGGCGGAATCATTTCAGCAAACTTAGATAAAGCCGCTTCCATCTTTGCACCTTTATCAGCAATGATTTCACTAATACTTCCAAAGCCCGCACTTTTTAAACCTTCGTCAATTTTAGTAACAACATTGGCCACGCCACGAACGATCGCAGTTTTCATGTTGGCCAATCCGGTTTTAATCCCCGCAGTAGAGTCTTTAGCAATCTGTTCTAATGATTTAAGACCTCCTCCGCCTTCTTTATTCAATTTAATTAGAGAGTCTTGAAATTCTTCAACTGAAATTGAACCATCAGAGAGACCTTCTTTCATCTGGCCAGCAGTTAACCCCATTTGTTTCGCTAAAGCATTCAACGCTGGACCCAAACCACTGTTAATCATTGAGTTCCAAGTTTGCGCATCTACTTTACCATTTGAGAACGATTGGGAAAGCTGGATAATAGCATTGTCTACCATCTCTGCAGACCCACCAAAGCCGAGGATACCATTATTTAAAGCTGCGAAAATCTGTTCTGATTTTCCTAAGTCATTTGTAGACGAAGCAATTAATTGAACACCTTTAATTGCGCTGTCTAAAGGTGTAGGTAACCCTTGGATACTCTTCTTTAAGCTATCCATTGTCTTTGATGTTTCACCAGCTGAAAAACCCATATTTTCAAATACACGGTTTGCGTTATTTAACGTATCCACGCGATTAATGGCCCCATCGATGTTGCTGGTAATCAGCCCAATTCCTTTTGAAATAATTTTAGTTGCTCCGCTGGCTAAAAAGTTACCAACAAATGACGTCCAAATAGATCCAAGAGAGCGGCCGCCTTTTTGTCCTGTTCTGTCAACCTCTCCATCAAAACCTTGCAACTTTTTTACTGCCGAATTTAGACCTTGGGAGAATCCTGATTCATCTAGTATCATTTTTAAGACTAAGTCTTCATTGTTCAATAAGTACCCCCTCCCTTCTTAGAACATTGTGTGTTCATCAAGGAATTTAAGTTCTTCAAATTCTTTAACAGCATCTCTGAACGCATAAAGCTTCATAAGTTCGTTCAAGTCTGTATTCTCAATTTCGTTTAGTGTCCACCCATTTTCAAGCAACGCAATTTTTAATTCTGCTTCTCGGTACTGTGGACTAAATTTAAAATGAGGATGATAAAGGAGATCTGTTACTTTTTTTTCTGATCAGAATAAACTGCATCATAACCGCTAGAAACAGACCCTAATAGTTGCCCCGTAATTTTTAAAATTTCGCGTGCATCCATTCCGTCAAGAAATTCTTGGCCCGTAAATTGACCTTCAAAAATAACTTTTGCGATAAAGTCATAGCATTTACGCAAAACAGGCCGAATTTCCTCCATGTCGTTTGTTTTGACGATTTCTTCTAGTTCTACTTGTAATTCTGTCGCATCTTCCATAACAGATCCTGGTAACATTTCAGCAGATTTAAATTGTTTAGTGGTGAAATTGCCTTCTTCATCTTTCAAGTAAAGTTTAATTGTCGTTTGTAATTTGCTTGCCATTTTTTAATTCCTCCATATAAATAGGACGACACTTGGCCGTCCTTAAATTTTATTATGCATTAACTGTTACGCTGCATTCAGCTGTATGGTTGCCGTCTTCAGTAGTGACAACAATATTTGTGGTTCCTGCTGCTACTGCTGTAACTTTTCCTTGTACAGGTGTTACTGTTGCAATTGAAGTATCATTTGATTTGAATGAATAGTTTTTGTTGGTTGCATTTTCAGGTGCGATTGTTGGCGTTAGAGTTGCAGTTTCACCAACCGTTAGAACTAATTCCGTTTTATCTAAAGTTACACCACTGACAGGATTTGTAGACTCTTCACGTGGATTAGTAACCGTAGTAAACCAATTTTTGATCATATCTAAGTCAACACCTTCATCGTCTTCATCGACTGAATACATGTATCCGACACCAGGAACATCAACAAATGAACCTGTCCACTCTGGATGAGTGTAAGATACTGAACTACCTTCTAGAGTTGATGATTCATCAGAAGTCAATGCAAATTTTCCTTTATAAAAAATTGTGTAGCGATATTTACCATTTGATTTACGACGGCGATAAGCAAATGCTCCATCTGGTGCAATATCATCTGCGGATCGTAAAACACCGCCTTTCAATTTTTCACCACCCGTAATTTCAGCTAAAACTTCATTTTGATATCCATTTGTTTCCAAAGTAACTTCTGCACCACCAAATGCAACGTACTGATCTTGAACTACACTATCGCCATAGTCAGGCGTTGTTTCTGTTGTAACATCTGGTTTAATACTTACTGCAGTCCCGATTGTTGTTGGCTCTCCGTAGATTGGGAAAGCACCTGTGTCATCTGTTAGTGGGAACCAGGTTGGTTTCTCCACAGAAATGACACTTACATTTTTTTTAACTGTCATCTATTCTTCACTCCATTCGATTAATTGAGGAAAAGCAACATTAAAATTAACATGTTGAATTCCATCTGTTTTAAATGTCTGATAATCTTCTGAAAATAGTTCATTTTCATCTAAATTCAAAACATTAAAAAAAGCCCCACAGTTTTCTGTTAGGCTTGTTACTAATTGTTTATTTTTCTTACTATCAACCAATGCGATATCAACGTTGTATGCTTTGTTCTGAACGTTTTGACCAACGTTATCAGTCATACTTTCCTCTATGCTCAAAACGAAATAAAACGGTTCTGACGATTGCATCACATCATCAAGATAGATAGGCGCATCTGAGAACTGTTTTATTTTGCTAGTAAGCATTTTTAAAATTTTATCGTACATACCCTATCCTTTCTTCGCGATGACAATAGCCATTTGTTTAAACCGTTTTGGAATATAAGTTGCATGAGCTAATTTATAAGACTTTTGCAACATGAATCGCCCTTTTACAAATCCACCATTCTTAGTTCTGTGCCCATCGTTTACATATTTAAAATATTTTTCATTGTTAATTAAGGCGCCAACGATTCTACCACTTGATGTTTTTCTAGCTTTAATGATTCTGTATCCACGTCTTAAATCACCTGTTTTAATCGGCGTAATAGGTACAATTAACTGATAAATCTTCGCTAACGAATCATTGACCATCGCAATACCTTCTTTTTCAGCAATTGGTGTCATTTTCTTCAAGTTTGCAATAACTTTGTCAGCATTCGAGGTCATTCTAAAATCACTTTTACTCATCGATTGCACTTCCTGTCAATGTCACTTCGATGTGACTTGGATAGTTAAAGGGTTTCTTTGCAAATAAAATATGCTTTTGACCTGTACTTTGAATGACCGTTATTCTGTCGGCCTTTTTCACATCTACATCAGGCATTAAAAACAATTTTTGATCTTCGTAAGTGATATTAAAGGTACCTTTGTTTTCCACAACTGGTAAGCTTCCAGCGCTACCCAGACCACTTTGAGACAGTGCGCATTTTAACTTCCCATCATGAATTGGTGAATAACCTTGTTCCGTAATACCTGTTTCAGAATTTTCAATATCGTTCATTCTTTCAATGACACAAGTGTCAAGATAAGTCATTGCCAAAATATCCGCTTCATTCAATAGAAAAACACCCCGCTATCACAGCCAATTAAACGTTTAATAGTGTCGCTGTAATTACCAAGCAACGCTGTTATGCTCTGCTGCGTGGTTGCATAGCTAATAGATGTATCACCGCGCTTAATGCTAGTTACAGCTTGTTCAGTTTCGCTTTTAAGTGACTGATATAGAATTTCAATTACAAGCGAGGTAAGTAAATCCCAATCAATTTCAATCTTACATGTATTGTAAGATCCGATTTCCAAAAGAACTAGGTCTAAGACAGACGAAATACGCTCTTTTGAAACATTAGGTAGCATTTTTGAAACTTTTTCTATAATTACTTTTTTTTGTTCGTCTGTCATATAATCACCTAAATTTCTGTTAAATCTGCAGCTTCTTCTAAAATTGCAATAGCTTTTTTATCAGAAACACTCACTTCGATTTTTCCGTCAACTGCTGTAATAAATTTACGTGTTTCAGGATGAACAAAACCAACGAAATTTTTATTTTTTAAAACTTTGAATGTTTTTGTTGCAGGTTTCACTTCTTCAGTTACTTCTTTTGTCTCTTCAATTACTTCTTCTTTGACCTCTGACTTTTTAACCATAATTATTCTCCTTTACTTTTTAATTATTCACCTGGTGCTGCAGTTGCAAGGTTTAAGATTGCCCCTGAATTCGAAGCGTTGTATTCAATCGTGTACTCACCAACTAAACCAATACGTTTTGAATCAGTTGTTTTAGCTAATTCCTCTGCGCGCCATTCACGTAACGGACGTAGCTCCACATAGTTTGTATCTAAAGCAATCATTGTTCCACTTGGCAGTGACGGCTCAATTAAAGCTGTACCTGATCCATAATTTGAAACAATTTTTCCTAGTTGCAATCCAAAAGCTACTTGATCTCCAAAGTTAAACACTTTAGTGCCCGCTTTATCAACTTCATCGGTCATTAAATCAACCATATCAGTCGAAACTAGACATAGTTTTTCGCCTGCATAGCCTTTGTCAAACATGACTTTAAACATTTTATCTACATCTTTACGTGTCACCGCATCAGCTGCAGACGTTTTAACTAAGTTATCAGAGTTGATTAAGTTAATTACACCAGCCATTTGACGCCCTTTAGAACCATTTTCATTAGCTTTTACGCCAATTAATAGCTTTTTGTTTAAATCTAACTTCATTTCTAGCGCACGTTGAGAGACTTGGTTAGCTAATTCACTACCTACGCCATTAACATTAATTGCATCTAATGTTCCTGAAACAGAAGTAGATTTTCGGAAAATTTCGGTGTAGTTACTGAACCATTTACGCCCTGAATCTGCATCTTTGTATTCTCCACCTTCTAATTGTGCAGATGAATCTTCTCCATCAAGTTCTGATTCACGCCATTTGATCTCCGTAGAAGTTGCTGGACTAGTTTTGCCAGCTCCTAATAGCCAGCTTAGAAACGGTGTTGACGGACGTTGTAATGCATTTACCTCTTGTGAAATATCTAAGTATTCTAGATTATTTACTGTAGTTTTTTTCATTTATAAATTCCTCCTAATTAAATGCTTGTAATTTTTGACCTAATGCTTCTTTAGGATTTTCAATCGTTTGCGTTGACTGATTACCATCAGATGCATTAGTTTGTTGCTTATTACCGAATGCTTTTGTCATTTCCATGTTTTTAATTGCTTCAGCATGCTTTTCATTGATGGTACTTAAAACACCTGTGAACGCTTCTACAGCTTTCTGTGTGAATTCTGTATCTGAACTAACTAAAGTGTTCAACATGAACTGGGAAACTGAATCTTTTAATTCTTTATCAAGCTCTAAGCCAGCAATTTGTTCAGCAACAAAAGCTTTATTTTCGTTCGAACGGCTCTTAGCTTTCTCTGCTTCAAACTCAGCTTTTAATTTCTCAAGTTCTAGCTGTTCTGGTGTTTTGTTCTTTTTCGCTTCTTCATATTGCTTCACAGCTTCCTGTTTTAGCTTATCGAGGTTATTCTGTTTCCAAGCTTCTAACTGTTTATCTGCAGCACTTTGTGATTGAGATTGAATGAATTTCTGTGCATCTTCATTCGATTCGACAAATGCTTTAAAATCATCAATAGTGAACTCTGGTTCATTTCCCCCACCATCAGCAAACATCTGCAAATTCATTGGTAATAATTTTTTTGTTTTCATTTTGTTTCTCCTTTCGCCCCGCGATTCGTTTGCACGCCCCGCATTACTTTAGATTTATTTATTGCGCCCCACCAGTCAATTAAGCCCAGTATTGCGCTAGTTTAACGTCATTACGGACAAAATAAAAAGACTAACAATAGCTAGACTTTAATTAAGGTGTTAGATTCTTTTAAATAAGCGACCATATAGATTTCTTTTTTATCTCCGTTCAATGTCATTTCATAGAGAGGTGCTCCCGTATATTTTAACGAAAGAATTGCTTTACTATTTTGTAAAGTCTTGCAACTCCACACTACAAATATATCCGTTCCTTTAACCATGAAGTATTCATCTGGATTTTTACCTTTGTTTTCTTTTTCAAGGATTAATTCCTTACATTTTTCCATAAACATCTCATGATTCATTTTGCTACCTCATTTCTTTAAATTTAAATTTTAAATATTTTTCTGTTTTAGTTTCAAATTCTTCTAGTATGAACTCTTGCAATTCATATGCTTCATATGGTCTAAAAACATCCCATAAATATAGCTGGATAGCTCTATACCAAAAATAAAGCGTTGTTCTAGTAGTAATTTTAATCGTGCACTTCTTTTCATTTTGTTTCTTTAAATATTCTTCATAATCACTATCTAAGTAATCATAGGGATCCATCTAATCACTCCCAATTCTTATGGACCAGTTCAGCGCCTAGCATTTGATAATCAGTGACAGCATCTTTTACATTTTGCAGAGTCCTAGACACAATCGAAATAGTTAATTTACTTTTTTTACCTGGCAAAGAATACAAAATATCAACGTGACAATAATTACCACCCCAAACTGATTTAAGCTCATCTTTGACGATATTACCGTTGCCATCTCTCAAAGTGTGTTTGGTTAAGTATCGTTCGTTTTCTTGTTCAAAAGCTTTTTTATAGGCTTTTTCTGTACCATTGGTTACTTCTAGATTTAATACTGCTTCGAATAATCCTTTCATGATATCACCTCCAATTTAGGGTATAAAAATAGCACTCAAAGTTATCCTTTAAGTGCTTAGTAAAGTCTGCTATGGTAATCTGACGGGACGTGGACCAATTTATTTTCTTTAATATGCTCATCAATGAATTTCGCTAATTTTTTAGCACCTTGAATAGAAAAATCGAAGTCATCACTCTTTGTTACATCGATATATTCATATATTGGAAACTCATCATGAAAATGTTGTTCATACTTTTTAATTGCAGCATCAATAATAGACCATGCACCCTCTTCGCAACTGAACATTTATTTCACCGCCTTTAAGATGTCATCTAACATATTTTCCCATATTTTCGATGCTGTTGGAAAGACTTCGTACATCATTTTTTTAGCTTCTTTGTTAACAACGGTTTCAGTCATATGAGCAAAAAATTCTGTTTCTTGCATTCCGTATGCTTTCCAGTATTTAGTTCCGTGCCCAAATCCTAACGGGTGATCTATAAAACCACCTGTGGATTCCATCATATCTGACAATGCAGAGTATGCTTTCGGAGATATTTCAGATAGTTTCTTATATTTTCTAACTATAGCACTTTGATCAAAAACAGAAAGTTTTTTTAGATTTTTGACTTGTTGATAATTATCTCCATTTGCTTCTTTTAAATCATTATTGAAAACGTTTAATAAATCTTTTTTTATCGCATTTTTTAATTTATATTCTGGCATTACAGATATGCGATCAAAATCACTGTCTAACATTTCCACACCGATATTATCTATAGCATGACCCAGTTCATGAAATACTACTTGCATTTGAGTTTTATTTTTAGTGCCGTCAAACGCTTCTTTTGATAATTGTATATCATTACCATTAACAAAGCTTTTTGATTCTGAAATGTCTTTAAAATTGAAGCGATTCCCTAAACGATTTAGCAGTTCTTTAATTTGAGTATTATCTATAGAATCTAAACTTTCTATAAACTTCAAATAGTTCTCTTCACCAATTGATTTTGCCATATTTGTTTTATCAAAGATACTAGTTTTTATAGACACTTGCGGATGATTCAACTTAACACCCCACTGATCACTTGCGAATTCGTCTAACAGATCACCGAACATTTCTTCATACAAAGCGTCAATATCATCGCTAATTTCAGGAATAATTGGTATTTCAGTACAACGGCAACGTCCATGATACGGTGGATGCCAATCATCTTTAATCTCTTTTCCATGACGTCCACCACAAATAGAACAAACACGCTCATCTTCTGCCGACCAGCTTTGTGTTTGCTTAACACCTACATCCTTTAGCGATTTTCTTACACCTTCTACAGCAAAATGTGAATATTCCGTTCTAACAAGATTTTCAATCGATCGATTAAACTTCCCCTGCTCTAACTTAAACATGCCGCTAATAACACCATCGTTTTTCATCGTTCTAAGAGCTTCTAAAACACCTTCACCACTTGCCAATGAATTAATAATGGAATTGCTCAAACGTTGCTCTAGAGTTGATATATTGCCCCACAAGCGAGATGAAAATGTTTTTCCGCTCCACGGATAGTTCATGATGTTTTCTAGTTCATTCTTAGTTAATCCAGGTGCTGAACCGCCTAATAATTGCATCAACGCATTAGAATTAGAATTGTAGATTCGTTTTGTAATGTTTTCTAAGTCGTTATTAAATTTACCGTTGACATCACTGGATATCGCTTCACCTGCAAGAGTAGAAAAAATGTCTGCTCGTAATTGCAACAGGCGATTGACCTTGGCATAGTCGTAAGATGGAAAATACTCATCTATGAATTGCTTATAAGCTTCATCTGATTCCATTAACTTTTCATAGTTTTTGTCAATATATTTACGATACTTTTCTTGGTCTCGTTTGCTAAAGTCTTCTAGCATTTCGCTTTGTGTGATGTCGTGTAAATCCGCTTGTGACAATAGCTGCCGTTGAATTTTAACTAAAGCACGTTCAAAAACAGATTCTAGCTCACCAAGAGTTTCCTTTTCTAGTTTCAAACGTGCTTTGTCTTCTAATTCTCGGCGTTTTTCCCAATAACGTTCACTAGCCGTTATTTTCTTCTTCGTCATTATCCGCACCGCCTAGCTTGCCGTATTCCCCGCTTGGATAGTTTTGCCCTTGTTCTAAATTCATCATGTCCGCCTCGTAATCTGGATCTTTAACGAATGGAATTTGATTAATGATAGTACGTTTTGATACATAAGGTGCTAATTTAGGCAACGCCTCAGCAAGATATCCAATATCGGTTGGTAAACTACGACTAAATGTAAACACAATTTTAGAAACATCTACTTCTAATTTATCGTTAAATTTTATAAAAGCTGCCATCGTCTCTGCAACTTCTTTTAATCCTTCTTTGAAGTACTGTTCTTTCGTGTTTGTTTTGGCTTCTAGTGCTATTATTTGCCACTTGCGAGCTTCACCAGAGCTATTGGATTTAAATACTTCATCGTTGAAGTCGATTGACTTTGTGACTGTGTAGTAAAGCTTTTTCAGCTGATTAAGATGATACTCGTTGAAATCTTTGTTAATATCTTTCGTTACATAGCCAACCTTTGCTTGTGGATCTGGTAAATTAATGATGCCTAGCTGTTCCATCATCCTCTGTGCTTCTTCTTCACCTAAACGAGACCCGCTAATCATCATATACGCTAATTTAAATTGCTCTACCTCGTTTTGCTGGTCTGACAGGCTTCTATCAAATGCATCAGAAAGTTCCTCTGCTACTTCAAAATCACAATAACGGTTCGTGTTGTTTTTAAATTCTGATAGGTAGAACGTTTCTAAAGGGTTATCAGTTTCTGCTGTCAATTTAAATGTTTCAGCCGCATTCATTAAATTCGTTTCCACATATCTGTTATACGTTAAGATTTTTTTCTTAGTAACAACTTTCATTTCTTCGAAAAATTTCTTTTGGTGTGTGTCATATTTCTCTCGAATGAAAATATCTGCATTCTCATATTTTTCGGCTCTCCACGGCTCAACATTACTTGCCCACAATTGCCACTCGCCCTCAGTTTTAACGGGTTCTAACAAACGAAAAGCCACCCCACAAGCGCCTTGATATCGTGCCGTGTCCGAATCCAACATTGCGAATCGCATTTCTTTAACTAATTCTGCTAGTCTATCGAATTCTTTAGGCGTTTTAATTTTCGCGCTGACGTTACCTAAAAATAAATCCTTTGTTTTTTGAATTAAGGACTTTCTTTGTTCTGTAATATCATAATCCCATTTAACTGGGATACCTGTGAAATGATCAGCTGCTTGATCAACAATGGTGTTGTATAAGCCAGCGTGAAGTTTATTATTCACTTTTATAATTTTTGTGTTTGGTTTAGGTCTGCTATCAATCTCATTTTCTTCACTTGTATAAGCTTTGTATTTACGCTCTCTGTCATCAAAAAATGGCTTCATCTCTGTTATAAAGTCATTTGGATCAAACAGCTCTTCGTTTATTTGCGTAGAATATTTCGTTCGTAATCTTTTATATCGACTCAATGTTAAATCACTTTGGAACAATCATTCCACCTCCTAAAATTGGATAAATTGAACTTTATTGTCATTTGCTAACGTTTCTACAATTCCTGTAACTGCATCTGGTGCATCATCATGTTTATTTTTTCCCTCTCTTTGGTAGGTCGTCATAGCTTCATAAAAATCTGGCCATCTTATTTTCCAATCAGAAGGGAAAAACACGTTATTTTCAACAAGTGCCGCATTAGAAAGGATACGCGATTGTTTGTTTGCCGATTGATGAAATGGCTCGTAATAAGCTCCACGATATCCTCGTTCTTTAACGATTCTTTCTGAATTACGAGAAAAACCACGCCCACCAGAGTTAGACTCAATGCGGGCATGGTTCACCTGATTATTTTTAATTTGTTCTGCATGCGCTGTTTCCGTTTGTTCCATTGGTTCTTTTGTAAACAGAACATCCAATACTTCTGCTTTATGTTCTTCTGTCTCACCAAAAACAATTGAACACAAGTTGTCAGCACCTTTATCTGCCGTATCTGTATAATTCCATATTTTGATATAATTTGAACGCGTTTCATAAGTTGAAAACTTTTGATACAGTCGTCCTTTTAAATCAATTGGTTCTTGTTGGTAGTTAGCTGAAGCAATGTCTGCACCCATTGTTTTCTTTTTGCGGAAATATTCTTCCTTGGAAAGCACAGACTCACAAAGCATTGTATCCGTTTCTTCATCGTACGCTTTCATGCTAATATGTTTTACTTTATAACCTGATTGCGGTAATTCTTTTAATGCTTTACCTGCTAAATCATTAGAATTCCATCTGGTCATAATGATGATGATTTTGCCGCCTGTTTCTAAACGAGATAGCATCGTATTAACAAACCACTCCCAGTGTTTCTCTAATACCATAGCATTATTTGCTTCTTCAGCATTTTTAATTAAATCATCAATGATAATAATGTCTGCACCAAACCCTGTAGCTGTACCAGTTGGTGACGTTGCTAGATAATTGTTATATCCGCCGGTCAAACTCCATAGATTCATGGCCCCATCACCAGACTTTATCTCTACACCAGGGAATACATCTGAAAATACAACTCTGTTTTCATCAGCTTTTATTTCTTGAATAGTATTCCTTACGCTTTTAGAAAATGTTGTAGATAGCGTTTCGTTATATGATCCCGTCATTATTTTTTTTCGAGTGTCATTCCCTAACAACCATTCTACGAATTTACCAGCAGTTCTGGATTTCCCATGCCTTGGCGGTTCGTTGATAACTAGAACGTCATCGTCGCTATCATAAATGAATTCTTGCAGGTCATCGCATAACTCTTTTAAGTACTCTCTGTCTTGCTTATAAAAGTCAGATGCAGTTAATTTACAATAGTCCCAAAAATAACGACGGGATAATTCTAACTTCGCGCCTAAAACGATTTTATCCATCGCCTTCAGCTAACTTTCTTAATTCTTTTTCAGACAAACCAGCAAAAGGATTGTTAACAGACATTTCACCAGAAACTTGTGTTTCTTTCTTATCTCTCCACTCATCTGGTTTTCTATTTTTCAACCAGAAAATAGCTGCAGTTGGATTAGGAGCTACTTGTTTTGTTACTTCTTTTGTAACAACTAGCTCTGTTCTATCTTCTTTTTTTGGTAAACTTAACACAAACGATATATAGTCAGTGATTTTATTTGCTTTGTATTTATCATAAAAATTCTGGTTCTGATACCACGATAACCACTGATGATCCTTTTTACTTGAATTGCAAGAACGACATGCAGGAACTACATTCGAAAAAGTCAACTCTCCTCCTTTTTTTAATGGGTCAAGATGATCTTTGGTTATTTCATCTGAATCACCGCAATACGCACAGCTGTAATTAAAATAAGCAAGTGCTGTTTCCCACTCTTCTTCTGTCAAAGCCGATTCACCGTTATGTCGTTTCTTTTGGCCGTTATCAGCCATTCGCTCTTTTGTAACTTCGGTATATTCGTAACCCACTGCACTCTTAAATAAAGCATTCTCCACTTGGCGATCGACAACTTCTTTGCCTTTTTTTAAGGCTGCCGAAAGTGCCGGAAATTTTTTTACCCATTCTCTAAAAGTTGAATAAGCTACACCAATGTTTTCAGCTATCTGCTTATCGATGAGGCCATCTCGTGCCCACCCTTCGATTTTAATTAACCCTTCGTCAGTCAGCCACTCTGTGTACTTTGCCATGACCTCACCTCCATTGTAATTTTATGTATAAAAAGAGACATCCTACAAGCGAATGCCTCCTCGTGAAGGATAGAAACATCTATTGACGTTTCCTAATTTATTTAAGTGGTTTTGCCACTTATTGGCGTGACAGGAGTCGAACCTGCATGTACTTGATTAAAAATCAACCGCTCTCACCAATTGAGCTACAGGCCAATATTTAAAAACAAAAAATTCTTCATTATAAAAAGCCATCGCATATACGATGACTTGATTTTTATTTCATTCTTACTTTATTTATCATTTTTCTTAGCATAAGTGTTGAAATAACAAAGTATATTATACCTACTAAAGAAAATGCTTTTTGTATAAATAAAAGATACTTCAATAAAAGGGTTACGTTAAAGAATAAAATTAAAATTTCCAACAAGATAGCCATAATAAGATAAAACAATCCAAAGTATACTGGGCTATAATACTTATCAATATAACCTGCAGTATCTTTTTCTTGTATCTCTTCTCTTGAGTTAAATTCAACCATGTTACCAAGCATTGAATATAAAAAACCAGAAAAAATTGTGTTAACAGTTAATAGATTGTATAAACTATCAGAATCGACCACTTTAGGTAACGATTCTCTTTGACAGATAAGGATAACAACAATTATTGCTGTTGAAGCCATAAATACAATAGAAGTAAAAGTATTGTCTTTATAGTATTCTTTCATAATAACGTCACCCTCTTTCAAAAAACTATTATTCCAAAACGTCATTCTCAATTCCAATATATCTTAATATTGCTTGTTCATTCTGTTGAGACTTATACCATAATTGATCTTCTATTGAAGATTGAATAGACTTTACATCTGTCAGACTGCCTACATTGTATTCAAAATTGACATTTTTTGTAAACGGATTATCCACTAGTTTAAAGTCTTGCATCATCTCATCATTGTCATCTCTAGCTTTTATTTTAAAGTTCAATCCTTTTTTTCGTACTGATTTAAAAAATGTTTCGGCATTTTCATGATTTTCAAAAACTGATGTTTTCCTTTTTTCAGCTTTTAATGTCACTCCGACTTTTATACCTTTTTGATTTTGTAAAAGGTCATACTCTCTTTCAGTAAGCCCTAAAAGTTTTTTGGTATATTCTGGCGGTATCGTTAAATCATAATACATAGTTCCTATTATATCTTTTCCGCTCAACGCCTTTATTGCATTCTCATCAACTAAACATTCAATCCAACCCCATATTTTATCAGTACTTTTAAATTCATTTGTAATCAATGCTGAAAGATAAGAGATACTAGGTGCAGTGCTTTCTTTTATATATGACACAGCGAAAGTAGATTTATTGATTAAAAAATAAGAAAATGATTCAAATAACTCATCAGTAGCTTTACTAATATTTCTTGGTTCCAAAGTGTCGCTTTTCCTAATTTGGAATTGATTAATATCATGTTCTCTTCCTAATTTTCCAAATACATAAGAATCATTATTTGTAATTACTTCTAAAATAGCTGATTGTCCATTAGGTTTATCCAAATCTTTAAGTATTTTTATTGAAGAATTTGAATTCAATTTATTCTTGACGATTTCGTCAAGAATTACTAATTTAGATTTTATATCCAAAAATTCTTGTACTGAATTTCCTTTTGAATCTAAACCTAATCTATACATATCAAATTTAAAGAAGTGGATTTTTTTAATCTTTTTCACTATAAACATCTCCTTATTAAATTATTATCTGCTATATTTATTAAATCAAAAAAAAAGTCCGAAAAACAAGCGTTTTTCTAGACTTCTTTTACGCAGACATAATCATAAGGATTATACTTCTTATTATACACACGAACTAGAGTTCGGTCAAGGATGTTACCACTTGCAAACCTGTAGAAAAAAGAGGAGGTTATTCACCTCACTTCATTTTATTGAGAACGTAAGTCTGCAAGTGACCATCGAAAGTCAAAGTGAACGGTGACTAAACGAGAAAGTGTGTAATGTGTCCATTTCTTTGACTTTCGATACTACCATAATACACCGGATTTCGAGTTAAAAACCCTAAATAATCCCTAAAAAAACCCTAATTTTTTTGAACTATCAAATTTTCGTAATGGTAGGCTTCCGCAAATTCAATTAATGCATTGTCTTTTAGCTTCTCAATATTTTTAATGCTATAGCTTATTTCTTCCACTTGGCCAAACTCGTTTTCACGATATACTTTTATTGTTCTGCTCAGCTTAGCCATGCTATATGGATTCGGTACACAATAGGAATAGTATAATATTTCTCTTGAGACATCAGGCAACGATTTTAACGTATGCTCTATCGCTCTGACTTGCTCTCTACGTTGTCTAGCTGCCTCTATTGATAATTTAGACGTGTCTCTAAATAAATGAACCATACTTTCCTCAGCATTATTTCTGTTACTATGGTGTCGTGGCATATCAGATAATATAGGAGATTGCAAATGTACTTTTACACCACTCATTCGTTGTAGGCTTCGACAATTTTTTAATAATCTACGAACTTTATCTTTTGTTTTTTTGTAATCTATTTCTGGTACCAACGTCATAGCCTTGACTCCTCCTATATGGTATAATATTTTATGTGAAACATACCATCATTCAGGAGTTACTTAGCGGAAACTGAGTAACTCCTTTAATTTATGCAAATATACAAATGAAAGCTTATTCTTTGCTATTTAACCATTACTTATGATATTAATTATATTAAGAATAATATTCCAATAGTTATTCACTTCTCAGCCAGTCGGCGGAAAACGACTGGCTATTTATCTGGTAGAATATTCATCACTAATATGGTTTTAGTCAACCAGTGGTCGGTTGGCTTTTTTATACTTGATTTTTTATAATGGGTTT
>OBVS01000210.1_pt1 | contig 25944 bp, 18 predicted proteins | sample 1476211 | NCBI WGS metagenome assembly OBVS01 (sample SAMEA2580025, study PRJEB22360) | human gut metagenome | biome: human gut; feature: human-associated habitat; material: faeces | place: Denmark | collected 2008/2010 | reverse complement strand
AAATAGGTATGGCAGCAGAAAAATTAACCAAAAAACGTTTAATACAAATTATTATTATGTTGATTATTTTAGTCAGTGCATTTGTTTGGCGATATATCTTGTAATAAGTGCGGTCAAATTTTATTATTTTTAAAAGAGAAAAAGAGCCACGATTTTGTGGCTCTTTATTTTGAAGATAACGTTTATTTATCAATCTGTTTACATCGCAGATTAGCCACATATAATCTCGAAAAATAAAAAGCCCGTTCAATTCACAAGAAGATTTTCAAGATTGAGAAAAAATCCTGTATAATCTCAAAAATTTTTTGTTCAATTTTAAGCTTTTGTAACCAAATGATCGAAACCTCACAAACCATTCCTGAACTCGTCTCATGGGCGAAAGAGCGGGAATTTTCGTTAAATCTGCCGACAGAGCGTTTGGTGTTTTTACTGGCTATTGCCATCTATAACAACGAACGTTTAGACGGTGAGATGTTAGAAGCTGATTTAGTGGATATTTTCCGCCATACAGCCAATGCCTTTGACCAATCAACGGACGTGATTGCCACCCGTGCGAATAATGCTATTAATGAACTAGTGATACAGCGTTTTCTTAACCGTTTCAGCAGTGAATTTACTGAAGGGCTTTCCATTTATCGTCTCACTCCTTTAGGTGTTGGCGTATCAGATTATTATATTCGTCAGCGTGAATTTTCTGCGTTGCGTCTTTCTGTACAGCTTTCTATTGTGGCTGATGAAATTCAGCGTGCATCCGATGCTGCAGAAGAAGCTAGAGCAAAAGGGGAGAATGAGCATTTTTGGCGTCGGAATGTTTTCGCTCCGTTAAAATATTCTGTGGCAGAGATTTTCGATAGTATCGATTTATCACAACGCGTGATGGATGAAAATCAGCAAAGTATTAAAGAAGAAATTGCAAATTTACTTACCAAGGATTGGCAGGCAGCAATTTCTAGCTGTGAGCGCTTATTAGATGAAACCTCAGGCAATTTACGTGAGTTACAAGATACTTTAAATGCAGCGGGTGATAAGTTACAGGCTCAATTATTACGTATTCAAGATTGTGTAATTGGTCATGATGAGCTGTATTTTATTGAACAATTAATTACCGATTTACAATCCAAGCTTGACCGCATTATTAGCTGGGGACAACAAGCCATCGATTTATGGATTGGTTATGACCGTCACGTGCATAAATTTATCCGTACCGCCATTGATATGGATAAAAATCGTGTATTCTCACAACGCTTGCGTAATTCTATCCATAGCTATTTCGATCATCCTTGGTTCTTGTGGAGTGCTCAAGCGGAACGTTTGGTCGATCTGCGTGATGAAGAAATGGTATTACGTGAAGATGATGCATTAGGTGAATTACCTGAAGAGTTGCAATATGAATCTTTGGCTGATTTACATGATCAAATCGTCGAGCATATGCAAGGCTTATTAATTCAATACCGTGAAAATAATCGTCCAATTGATTTAAGTTTAGTCTTAAAAGAACAATTAGAGGCTTATCCGCTTTCCCGCCATTTTGATGTGGCGCGTATTATTGTGGATCAAGCAGTGCGTTTAGGTATGGCAAATGATGATTTAGCCGGTATTTATCCGCAATGGCAGGAAATTAACGATTACGGCGCAGAAGTGCAAGCGCATGTGATTGATAAATATTAATTTCGTGGCTTACCCAAAAACGAATTCATAAAATGAGAAATTAACCATGACAGATATTCAAGATGTAATTTCCCCGAAATTGGCAAATGCCATTGCAAATCCTATTTTCCCGGCAGTGGACAGCTTATTGCGTTCAGGTCGCCATATCAGCACAGATCAATTAGATAATCATGCTTTTTTGATGGATTTCCAAAATGAGTTGGATGGTTTTTATCGCCGTTACAACGTGGAATTAATTCGTGCACCGGAAGGCTTTTTCTATTTACGTCCGAAAGCCACGACCTTAATTGCCCGTTCAGTGCTTTCCGAATTAGAGATGTTGGTAGGAAAAGTGCTTTGCTATTTGTATTTAAGCCCAGAACGTTTGGCACAGCAAGGTATTTTCAGTACGCAAGAAGTCTATGATGAATTACTGAATTTAGCAGACGAAGGCAAGTTATTGAAAGCCGTCAATCAACGTTCCAGCGGTTCAGATTTAGATAAGCAAAAATTATCTGAAAAAGTACGCGCTGCGATCGGTCGTTTACGCCGTTTAGGTATGATTCATACCGTAGGCGAACAGCATAGCGGTAAATTTACTATTTCAGAATCAGTTTTCCGTTTTGGGGCTGAAGTACGTTCTGGCGATGACCCGTTAGAAGCACAAGCTCGCTTAATTCGTGATGGGGAAGCAGCCACACCGCAATCTCTTGAATTGGAAAAACAAGCAAAAGCGGCAAGCAATGCTGATGACCTTGATGATGAAGAAAGTGCGGTCGAAATTGATGAAGAATTTGATGATGCAGGAGAACAAGAATAATGTCTGATGTATTAGAACTTGAAAACGAAATCTATCAAGACGAACCTGAGCAATCAACTGAACAGGTTGAAGAAGAATTTACTGCTCCTGTATTAAACCAACATAATGGGGTAGAACGTGGTAAATTCCGTTCACTAACCTTAATTAACTGGAATGGTTTCTTTGCCCGTACCTTTGATTTGGATGAATTGGTGACCACACTTTCCGGTGGTAATGGTGCCGGTAAATCTACAACCATGGCGGGGTTTGTCACTGCATTAATTCCAGACTTAACCTTATTGCATTTCCGTAATACCACAGAAGCCGGCTCGACAGGCGGCTCTCGTGATAAAGGCTTACACGGTAAATTGCGTCCGGGCGTTTGTTACGCAGTATTGGATACCATCAATTCCCGTCACCAACGAATTCTCGTAGGTGTGCGTCTGCAACAAATCGCAGGTCGTGATAAGAAAGTCGATTTAAAAACATTCTCGATTCAAGGTGTAGAATTATCCCTAAATCCGACCGCACTTTTCACTGAAACAGTCGGTGAGCGTCAAGCGCGTGTACTCAATTTAAATGAATTAAAAGACAAAATTGAAAATCTTGGTGCGCAATTTAAACAATATCATTCCATCACCGATTATCACGGCATGATGTTTGATTTAGGTATTATTCCAAAACGCTTACGTAGTGCCTCAGACCGTAGCAAATTCTATAAACTAATTGAAGCTTCTTTATACGGTGGTATTTCCAGCGCTATTACCCGTTCTTTACGTGATTACTTATTGCCAGAAAACCTTGGTGTGCGCAAAGCCTTCCAAGATATGGAAAGTGCGTTACGTGAAAACCGCATGACCCTTGAAGCAATTAAAGTCACACAATCTGACCGTGATTTATTCAAACATTTAATCACCGAAACCACTAATTATGTGGCATCAGATTATATGCGTAATGCCAATGAACGCCGCGGTAATATCGAAGCGGCTTTAGGTTTCCGTCGTGATTGGTATAAAGCAAAAGCTGAGCAAGAATTATCACAACATCGCTTAATTGACTTAAGCCGTGAAGCTGCAGAATTGGCAGAAAATGAACGTACTTTAGAAGTAGATCACCAAAGTGCGGCAGACCATCTAAACTTGGTATTAAATGCGTTACGTCATCAAGAAAAAGTATCGCGCTATCAAGAAGACGTAGCTGAGCTTACAGAAAAATTAGAAGAACAAAAAATGGTTGTGGAAACCGCAACCGAACAGCTTGAAGAAAGCCAAGCACAATTTGAGCAAACTGAACTTGAAATTGACCAAGTACGTGCGCAACTTGCGGATTATCAACAAGCATTAGATGCACAACAAACCCGTGCATTGCAATATCAACAAGCAATTGCCGCGCTTGAAAAAGCGAAAACCTTATGTGGTTTAGCGGATTTAAGCGTGAAAAATGCGGAAGATTACCATGCGGAATTTGCTGCCCATGCAGAAAGTCTTACCGAGCAAGTGCTTGAGTTAGAACATAAAATGTCTATTTCTGAAGCGGCTAAATCGCAATTTGATAAAGCCTATCAGTTGGTGTGCAAAATTGCTGGCGATATGCCACGTTCAAGTGCTTGGGAAAGTGCTAAAGAATTATTGCGTGAATATCCAACACAAAAAATTCAGGCACAACAAACACCTCAATTACGTGCAAAATTACATGAGTTAGAGCAGCGTTATGCTCAACAACAAAGTGCGGTTAAATTATTGGCTGATTTTAATCAGCGCGCTGATTTATCTTTAGAAACCGCTGATGAACTCGAAGCATACCACGCTGAACAAGAAGAACTCATTGAAAGTTTGAATGAAGAACTTTCAGAGCAAGTGGAAAACCGTTCAACCTTACGTCAAAAACGTGAAAGTTTAACAGCACTTTACGAAGAAAATGCTCGTAAAGCACCGGCTTGGTTAACTGCTCAAGCCGCTTTAGAACGTTTACAAGAGCAAAGTGGTGAAACCTTCGAGCATAGCCAAGATGTAATGCATTTTATGCAATCACAATTGGTGAAAGAACGTGAGCTGACTATTCAACGTGACAATTTAGAGAAACAACGTCAACAATTAGACGAGCAAATTTCTCGTTTAAGCCAACCAGATGGTTCTGAAGATGCTCGTTTAAATGTGCTTGCAGAACGTTTTGGTGGGGTATTGCTTTCATCATTATATGATGATGTACCAATTGAAGATGCACCTTATTTCTCGGCACTTTATGGTCCTGCCCGTCATGCTATTGTTGTGCGAGATCTCAACACGGTACGCGAACAATTAGCCAATTTAGAAGATTGTCCTGACGATTTATATTTAATCGAAGGTGACCCAAATGCCTTTGATGACAGCGTACTTTCAGCCCAAGAGCTTGAAATGGGCGTAGTGGTGCAAGTGTCTGATCGTGAATTGCGTTATTCAAAATTCCCGCAAATTCCATTATTCGGCCGTGCTGCACGTGAAAAACATTTAGAAGAATTACAAGCTAAACGTGATGAGATTGCGGAAGAATACGCACAAATCGCCTTTGATGTACAAAAATGTCAACGTTTACACGAACACTTTAGTCAATTTGTTGGCTTACATCTAGCCCTTGCATTCCAACCAAACCCTGAAGAGGTGATGGCGGAAATCAATCAAGAACGCAATGAAATTGATCGCGAGCTCAATCAATTCTCCAGCACTGAACAACAAATTCGCATTAAATTGGATAATGCCAAAGAAAAAATGCAATTGTTGAATAAGTTAATGCCACAGCTTAACTTGCTTGCTGATGAGGAATTACTTGATCGCATTGAAGAGTGCCATGAACAACTAGATATTGCAGAGCAAGATGAAAGCTTTATTCGTCAACATGGCGTTGCGTTGTCACAATTAGAGCCGATTGCAAATACCTTACAAAGCGATCCAGAAAACTATGAACGCTTAAAAGCTGATTTAACCCAAGCGATTGAACGCCAAAAACAAGTACAACAACGTGTATTTGCTTTAGCGGATGTGGTGCAACGCAAAAATCACTTTAGTTATGAAGATGCAGGGCAAGCGGAAACCTCAGAGCTTAATGAGCAACTTCGTCAACGTTTGGAACAATTGCAGTCACAACGTGATGCTCAACGTGAACAATTACGTCAAAAACAAAGCCAATTTGCACAATACAACCAAGTATTTATTCAATTGCAAAGTTCTTACGATAGTAAAAATCAATTGTTGAAAGAATTAATTGCTGAGATTGGTGAATTGGGCGTGCGTGCTGATGAAGGGGCAGAGGAACGTGCAAGAAATCGCCGTGATGAGTTGTATCAACAACTTTCAACTAGCCGTCAACGTCGTTCTTATGTCGAAAAACAATTAACACTCATTGAAAGTGAAGCGGATAACTTAAATAAACGTATTCGTAAAGCTGAACGTGATTATAAAACGCAACGTGAATTGGTTGTGGCAGCGAAAGTCAGCTGGTGCGTGGTTCTCCGTTTATCTCGTAATTCTGATGTGGAAAAACGACTCAATCGTCGTGAGTTAGCTTACTTATCTGCTGATGAGTTACGTTCAATGTCGGATAAAGCCTTAGGTGCGCTACGTACAGCAGTGGCAGATAATGAATATCTACGCGATGCATTACGTATTTCTGAAGATAGCCGTAAACCGGAAAATAAAGTTCGCTTCTTTATTGCCGTGTATCAACATCTTCGTGAACGTATTCGTCAGGATATTATTAAAACGGATGATCCGATTGATGCAATTGAGCAAATGGAAATTGAGCTTAATCGTTTAACAGAAGAATTGACTGGCCGTGAGAAAAAATTGGCGATCAGTTCTGAAAGTGTGGCGAATATTATGCGTAAAACTATTCAACGTGAACAAAATCGTATTCGTATGTTGAACCAGGGCCTACAAAATATTGCCTTCGGTCAGGTGAAATCAGTACGTTTAGTGGTCAATATTCGCGATACTCATGCGATGTTGCTTGATGCACTGTCAGGTAAACAGGAAGAATATCAAGATTTATTCAGTGATAATCGTATTACCTTCTCTGAAGCCATTGCGAAACTTTATCAACGCATTAACCCACATATTGATATGGGCCAACGCACAGCACAAACTATCGGTGAAGAATTATTGGATTACCGTAATTACCTCGAGTTAGAAGTTGAAGTCTTCCGTGGTGCGGATGGCTGGTTACGCGCTGAAAGTGGCGCATTATCGACTGGTGAAGCGATCGGTACGGGTATGTCAATCCTATTAATGGTTGTACAAAGCTGGGAAGAGGAAAGTCGCCGAATTCGCGGTAAAGACATCGTACCATGCCGCTTACTATTCTTAGATGAAGCAGCTCGTTTAGATGGTAAATCTATTTCCACCTTGTTCGAACTTTGCGAACGTTTGGATATGCAATTACTTATCGCAGCGCCAGAGAATATCAGCCCTGAAAAAGGGACGACCTATAAACTGGTGCGTAAAATTGCCGGCAACCAAGAACAAGTTCATGTGGTTGGTTTGCGTGGCTTTGGCGCAACAGAGTAGTTTTTTAAAGCGGTCAAAGCATTGGCCGCTTTTTTCATTGTTATTTTTATGAGAATTTAGGACGAATTATGCACAATCTTATTTTTGCCATTCTATGTAGTGTTGCCGTATCGGTTTTACTTAAAGTTGCTCGCAAGAAAAATATCATTATTGAACAAGCCATTGCGTTTAACTATATCGTCGCCATTTCATTAAGCTATTTCTTACTCAAACCTGATTTTAAAGGATTAGAATTCACCGAATATTTAGCACAAAGTGATAGCACACCTATTTTCCTGGCGTTAGGTGTTTTATTACCAACCGTATTTATCATTATGTCTAAAGCAGTTGAATTTGCGGGTATTGTGCGTTCAGATGCAGCACAACGCTTATCGTTATTTCTACCGATTGTTGCCTCTTTTATTATCTTCCATGAAACATTAAGTCAGCCAAAAGTTGTTGGCATTATTTTGGCATTCATTGGTTTATTCTGTATCTTGAATAAATCGAATGAGCAAAGTGCGGTCACTTTTAAAGGTATTTTAGGCTTAATCGGTGTTTGGTTTGGTTATGGCACCATTGATATCTTATTCAAACAAGTAGCCAAAAGCGGGGGAGCATTCCCAACCACATTATTAATCGCTTTCTCATTAGCCGCTTGTGTCATGTTCCTGTATTTATTCCTAAAACGCACTCAGTGGACAGTGCCAAGCTTTATTGGTGGAATTATTTTAGGTATATTGAATTTCTTCAACATCCTGTTTTACATTAAAGCGCACCAAAGTTTCGGACAAAACCCAACCTTAGTTTTTGCGGGAATGAATATTGGTGTTATTTGTTTAGGTACCATCACCGGCGCATTTTTCTTCAAAGAAAAAATCAGTAAAATTAACTGGTTTGGCGTGATTATCAGCCTTTCAGCAATTTTCTGTTTATATTATTTAGATAAAATTTTGGCTTAATTATGGCAAACAATTTTAGTTTTTTTATCTACGATTACGAAAGTTTTGGTACTAATCCGGCAAGTGATCGTCCAGCTCAATTTGCCGGTATTCGTACTGATGCAGATTTCAATATCATTGGTGAGCCTGTTATGTTGTATTGCAAGCAAACCAATGATTATTTGCCCGCCCCGGAAGCCGTAATGGTCACAGGAATTACGCCACAAGAATGTAATGAAAAGGGGATTCCTGAACCTGAATTTGCCGCAAAAATTCTAGCTGAGTTTTCACAACCTAATACTTGTGTGATGGGTTACAACAACATTCGTTATGACGATGAAATGACTCGTTATACCTTTTACCGTAACTTCATTGATCCCTATGAATATAGTTGGAAAAATGGTAATTCTCGTTGGGATTTACTGGATTTAGTGCGCGCCTGTTATGCTTTGCGTCCTGAAGGCATTAATTGGGCCTATGACGATGATGGAATGCCAAGCTTCCGCTTAGAAAAACTAACCAAAGCAAATGGCATTGAGCATGAAAATGCCCATGATGCAATGGCAGATGTGTATGCAACCATCGCCATGGCTAAATTGATCAAAGAAAAGCAGCCTAAATTATTTCAATTCTTCTTTGAGCATAGAGGTAAAAAGGAAATTGAGAAACTGATCGACACAGCTGAAATGACACCATTAGTGCACGTTTCAGGCATGCTAGGGAATTATCGCGGTAATTGTGCTTGGGTAGCACCATTAGCATGGCATCCAACTAATCAAAATGCCGTCATCGTCTGTGATTTATCTGGTGATATTGATAATTTGCTCAGTAAAAGTGCGGTTGATTTGCGACAAGATTTATATACCAAGAAAAGCGAGCTAGAAGAAAGAGGAGTTCCATCAGTCCCACTAAAATTGGTTCATATTAATAAATGCCCAATTTTGGCTCCTGCAAAAACGTTACTACCAGAAAATGCAGCTAGTTTAGGGATAGACAGACAACATTGCTTAGATAATTTAGCAAAATTGCGCCAATCCTTAGATATTCGTGAGAAAGTTATTGAAATCTTCTCAGAAGAGCGCGAATTTGAGCCGAGCGATAATGTAGAAACTGAACTTTATAACGGTTTCTTTAGCAATGCCGATAAAAACAATATGGCTATTTTACGTGATTTACCACCTGAAAAATTAGCTGTTCATGGTTTAGCATTTGAAGATAAACGAATTCCTGAATTGTTATTCCATTATCGTGCAAGACATTTCTACAAAACCCTAAATCGTGCTGAGCAAATCAAATGGCAAAAATATCGCCAACGTAAATTAGAACAAAGTGCGGTTAAATTTGAAGAAAGTTTACAGCAGCTAGCAGAGGAATATTCGAATAATCCAAGCAAACTGAATTTACTGCAACAGGTTTATGAGTACGGAGCAAAACTGTTATCTTAACCTTATACATATCGTGACACAGTCACACAAATACCATTCATCAAAAACGTAAATCTTAATCCCTGAGATTTACGTTTTTCTTTTTTTAATCTGATGATATTCACCTAATAAAATAACGCAGAATTCACGTAGCGTTGTCATTATTTGATACACATAAACTTCTTTATTTTTTCTTTACATTACATTTTTATAGTGTATAAATCATTATTTAATCTTGTTACAAGACTTTGCCTTACTAGATTTTACATTGCTTAAGCAGTATTCGTGACCTGTGCATAACTCTGTGATCTTATTAATACGTAGCCTCCACTAACCTTGTAATTGATTTCGCATAATGATTTTCGGATTATGTTACAATTTGAAGTGCGGTATAATTGCGCAGCACCGCACAAAAATTTACACATAATCCGCCATTATGCGAAATTTTAAGTTATTGAATTTATGTCAAATATTACCATTCAGCATATCACGCCAAGACATTTTTATGAGGCAGTGAAACTTCTTAAACAAACTGAGCATAATATAAGATTTAGCTATGATACGGTTGAAATTCGTTTTGTTTTTGATAGATTGGAAACTGCAGAACAGACTCAAGCAAGATTTGAGAAAATGGAACACTTGGGGGAGTTTTTAAAGGAACTGACAAATTCATCAGTTCCTATTGATTTAGAAGAATTTATAAAACAATATAGATATCAATCAGGGAAGAAATTTTTCAGATAGCTAATATTTATCTCTATCTATATAAAAATATCCTATAAAAATAAGAAATATCGCTATTCCAAAAATCCATTGCCATAGGTTTTCTCCATACCATGCATACATTCCTTCACGACAAAAATCCAATCCGCCACGGGTTGTCTTTTCTCCTTGTGCAATACATTGATAAGCTCCAGATTTCCAATTTAAAATAGGAACTATCACTCCTATATAAAAGCTAATGGTAGCAGTCAGCCAGGATAATCTTGTCCAATTTTTATCATATGATTTTAACAAGACATAGACTGAACCTATGAGTAATATCCAAAATGGAAATTTGCTAGAAATTGATTGTAGTATAAAGCTTAGTATGTTGTTGGTATTTTGTAGAATATCCATATGAATTTCCTTATATTTCAATGGTTATTTTTGTTCAAAAAAAGTTCGGGAGTTCTGTAACACCCGAACTTTACCGCAATATTCTGCGGTTAAATTGGTAATCTTCCTGTATTTTCTAACCAGTTTTTTAGAAGTTCATTACTATCTAGAATTGATTTTATATAGTCTTTATCCTCATAATCAGCCGTAGCTATCAAATAATTGTCTATAATTAACTTTAATTGTCTTTGATAACTATCTTCATCAGGATATAAATCATACGTTCTCATACCTGAGATGCCAACATTAGAACTTATTAATTCAAAGTATTCTCTTGCCATTTTTCTAAAAAACAGCTCTTTTTCTTCATTGCATAGATTGTTAGGAATGGAAAAGAAAATATTTTGTTCGTGATGCAGTGCTTCAGGAATGGGGAAATCAAGAGTAATCTGAGATTCTTCAGGAACGAAGAAACCTTCTTCACCTAGTTTCTTAATTACAGTCTGATTGATTAACTCAATGTTTTTTTTACTAAGTTGTCTAGTATCGTAAGAGAGTCTGAAATATCTCATTTACTTTCCTTTTTGTTAGCAAAATTAATGTAATCATCGTCTGTTACGTTATCTAATCCCTTCTTAATTAAAATCTTAAGAATTTCAGTATCTTTTATACTCATTTTGGTAAGCACAACAGCTTTTACATGTTCTTCTTGGACTTTTTTCCATGTTAGATCATCAATGTGTTTTGTCGGCATTTTGTGTTCCCTATTTCTACTTATGAAAAAAATAATATCATTTCTTAGAAAAAAAGAAATTATTTTATTGACATCTAAGAAATGAGATTATTATAATTTAGTGAAATCTAATTTCTTAGAAAAAAAGTTTTTCTTTTTTGAGGGTTACTTTGTGAACTTATTTATTGACTGGTTAGAGATAGAGCAGGACTTTGGGGTAGAAATCCCTGAAGAGCTTTTACTCTCTATTTATGGTCAATATTTAATGGTTGTTACTGAAGGCGGTGAAATTCAAAAAAGTAGAGTCACAGGTAAATACCATCATAAAGGCAGCTATTGTGATGAGGTTAGTATTAAAATCTCGGGTTCTGTTATTCGTATGGCAGGAAATCCAAGTAGATGGGGTCGAGTAGAAAATGTTTTTGGTTTTGATACTGTAGATAGTTGCGTTTCCTGTTTTAATTCAATTCTTTCCTCTCTTAAATTACCAATCTTTACTCGTTGCACTGAAATTTTTTATCGCCAAGGCGAAGATGGTTCTAAGGTCTCAAAATTTTCTAATGGCGCAATCATTAAACGTTTAGATATTACTACCAATAAAGCTGTTGGTAAGGGTAATGAGCGTACATTTCTAAAAGCCTTATCACAGATGCGTTATAGAAATTCTATTGGCAGACTTCATACAAATGGTTGCACCACGGATTGGCTTAGTGAAAAAGGAAATGCAAATTTAATTTATCCAAGCTGTTATATAAAACACGAAGAAATGCGAGTTCATTCTTATGACAAGATTAAGCGTAAATTTGGTGAAGAATCAAAAGAGTTTAGATATTACAGAAGTGTTTACGAGTATTGCAGAGAAAATGGAGTAGTCCGTTTTGAGCAAAAATTAAAATCAAGATATTTGCAGCGTGAAAATTTATGTTATTGGGGAATTAGTGATTTTTCAGTATTAGAAAACTTACAGAAGGAATTTACTGACATGTATAAAAAACTAAATGTAAGTCAATATGATTTAGAAACCATTGCTGAACAATTAGTTTCTCAAGGGATTGTTGATACATTGAGAAAAGCAACAACTTCAGCATATTACGCAATGTTATGGGCTAGTGGCAAAGAGTTAGGCCTAAAATCTCGTCAATATGAAACTCATAGAGCAAGATTAAGAAAAATAGGTATTGATATTGCCAATCCTTGCGATGTTGAGAAATTCCAAGCAGTTAGAGTTATTGCCTGTGAAAATATTATGGTTCGGCCATTTAAAGCCCCTGATTTTTATCAATTTCCAAGTAACGCTCCTCAGTTACGTTTTGTTGTTTAATAAATAAGTCTTTTCATCATTAATTAGGAGAAATCAATTATGCGTACCGGATTTTATATTGTAGGTATCTTAAAAGGTTATAAATCTTCATCTTTCACTAATCGAGAGACTGGAGAAGTAAAAGATCGTCATAACATGGGGGTTCAATTACAAGAGCCTGATGGTTATGGCGGCTATAACACGTCAATTCAAGAAATTAAGATTGATGATCGTTCTATGAATGATGCGTTAAGAAATACGATTAATCGCTTAAAGGATAAAACAGTAATGGTGCTTGTTTATCCTCGTGAATGGGCTATGGAAAATGGCCGTAAAGGTATCACTTACAATTTTGATGAAAGTTCAATCATAGAAGAATTGAAATAATGCGTGAATTTATAGAAATGGTAGGGGCAAGTTTTATTGGTTGTAGTCTTGCTCTAACAATTTTTTATTTATTGGTATTTCATTTATGAGTAATGAAATCGAGATTACAACTAAATTTTGCCATCCGTATATGAATTTTGGTGGTGATGGTTGTAATCAAATAGTTTTGAAGATACCGCAAACAGAGGCAGAAAAACTTGTTGAGTCTGCCCAAGTTTACGGTACTTCAAATAAAGGTGGTGCACAAGAATTTCAGTATTACCCTGAAATTTTTGCTGCATCGTTTTCAATAACATTAGGATTTTGGTTGATTGCTAAATTCGGTGGACTGATTTTAGAGACAATCAAAAAAGCCTAGTTAATTGAGGTTTTTATTATGTTTAAATTTTTAAAATCTGCAACAACTAAAGTTGCTTTAGGTGCAGTCGCATTAGTTCCTGCATTAGCAATGGCTGAACAACAAGCAGTTGATTATACAGCTTTGACTTCAAAAATTGATTTCAGTGGAGCAATCACTGCGGTTTTATCTGTTATTGGTATCATCATTGGTGCATTGGTTGCCTGGAAGGGTGGTCAATGGATTATTAAAGCGGTTCGTGGTGCTTAATAACGAATTAAAGGGGCTTTATTGCCCCTTTAATTTTAAGAGGTAATTATGTGGCAAATTTTATTTTTTTCGTGGGGAATGTTATGCGCTTGGGCAGTTATTCGTGGCATAGATGGGTAATTTTTCCCTTTATTTTCCTATCATTTTCAGCATTTGCAGACAGCACTATAACAAAAGATAACATAGCAAAGATCTTAACAAAGGATTTGCTTGAGCGATCTTATAGCACGACTAAAAATTTACCGATGACATTAGATGATGCACAAAAATTACAACGTGCGAATGCCTTACGAAAAATCGCACAGAAAAGTACAAAAATGGCAGAAATTTTGGGCAAACGTAACCCTTGGGGCGCAGTTATGGTTGCTGCTGGTGCGGGGCTTTTAGTTGATGGAGCAATAGATAAAGCCTTTGAGATGTTTACAGATGCGGAAAAAGACGAGAATGGCTATTTTGTATGGGTTGTTAACCCTATTACAAATATGAAAGAGAAATATTATTTAGAGGGAGATAAGCCAACAAAAACAGCACCAATTTTTGTTTATAAGACAAAAACTGAAGTATTTATCTTTTGGAAAAGTTTAGCTTATCCAGAATGCGGTAATGAAAATATTGATGATGTTATTGAATGTGCTGTTGAAAACTATGCTGATTCTGGTTTTATTGAAATGCGTAATCCCACAATTAAAAATAAGAATCTTGTTAGTCAATCGGAGACAAATAGGATTTATCAAGTTACTTTTGATTATGAGTTTGGTGAAAATAAACATGAAGAAGCCGTATCAACTTTTATTTTTAATGGTGAGAAACAGGAGAGAAAAGTAACTAAAAAATATGAATTAGGAACACCAGAGGCATTAATTAAAAATTTACCATCTGATAAGCCTTTAGTTGTAGGTGAAAGTAATATAGAGCGATTATTAAAAGAGTTAGTTACATTACAAAGTAAGGAGTTTGATAGTGATGAACGTAGAATAATTAATTTTGCATTCTCACCTGTTAATGCTATGCAATCAGATATTTTGAAGGGCCGTGAATATTTAACTAAAGAGGATTTATTAAGCTTTAATTATTCTCCTGATATGTTTGATGATAAAAAGACATCAAAACCTATCAATCCATCACGGCCAAGTAACCCTGGGGCCAGTAGTAATAATACTTACTCCAATAAACATGATGAAGATAATTATGGTGATCCTAATTATCCTAATTTAGAACCTCCGACAGCACAGCAAATTTTAGAACCGTTTAAAAAGTTTTTTCCTGAGTTTCAAAATTTAACTATTCAAGGAAAAGCAACACAATGTCCAACTTGGTCTTTTAATGCGCTAAATCATACCTATACGATAGATAGCCATTGTCCGATTTTAGAGCAAAACAGAGCAATTTTGGGTGCGTTATTTACACTGATTTGGTCGATTATTGCTATTCGTAAATTATTGAGTGCTTAGAGGTAGTTATGGGTGGTTTGATTTTAAGATTATTTAGCGGTTTTTTAGGGTTTGTTTTTAAAGGTATCGTGGCAAAATTCTTTGTGTTTTTTGCATTGTTTTTTATTACGACAGAATTTATTCCTGTCGTGATTGAGCTTTTTATACCTGAAAATTTAAGAGTGAATTTTCAAACACTGTTTAATAATTTGCCATCTGATATGTGGTATTTCTTAGAGTTATTAAAAGTTCCGTTTGGTGTTACGCTTTTTATTTCTGCGATGTTGGCACGTTTTATTATTCGTCGTATTCCAGTAATAGGGTAAGTTATGGCTATTTTGGCTTATGTAGGTATTCCTGGCAGTGGTAAATCTTATGAAGTAGTTAGCTCGGTTATTCTTGAACATTTCAAGAAAGGGCGTCGGATTGTCAGTAATATTGTTGGTGTAACACAGTCAAAATTATTTGATTATTGTGTATCAAAGGGCGCAAACCCCGAGGATTTAGGGGAGTTTATTTCAGTTTCAGACGAGCAGTGCCAACAAGCTGATTTTTTCCCTTATAAAGGTGCTGAAAGCTCTATTTGTCGTGCGGGTGATTTAATTTGTCTTGATGAAGTATGGCGAATTTTTCCAAGTGAAAAAATTCATGAGAATCATCGTTCTTTTTTGGCTGAACATCGTCATTTTACGAATCCTGATACAGGAGAATGTTGTGATTTAGTTGTAATAAATCAATCAGCAGCGCAATTGCCACGTTTTATTAAAGATAGGATTGAGACAACTTATCGTATGTCAAAATTAAGTGCGTTAGGCATGGCTAATCGTTATCGTGTGGATGTATTTACGGGTGCCAGGACAACAAAATCAAATAAAACCTTACAACTTCAGCGTAAATATAACAAGGAGATTTTCCCACTTTATCAAAGTTATGATGGTATAAACGGGAAAGAAAATACTGTTGATGATCGTGGAAATATCTTCAAATCTTTTCAGTTTAAAGCCATGGTTGTTTTAATGATTTTACTTATTTCTGCGGGGTTTTATGGCTTTAATTCATTTTTTAATATGGGAAAAACAGATAAAGATAAAACGTCAGTTAAAGCTGATTCAAGTACTGAAATGGCTGAAAATTCACCTATTGAAAAACGCTTTGTTCAACCAGTAGCGAATTATACTCCGCCAAGAATTTCGGAAAAATGGCGTATTACAGGTGAGTTATCAAAAAACGGGGAATCATTTGTCATTTTATCTGACAGCGTTGGGCGGTTGCGATTTGAACCTCGCTCAAGTTTTAGCTATAGCGGTCGTATGTTAGAGGGTGTGATTGATGGGGAAGTCGTAAATTATTATTCGGGGGTAATGCAATGAGAGCTTTTTTATTTATAGTTTTATTATGTTTAGGGTTGCAATCTTGGGCGAAGAATGTTGATTTTAAGCTTGAGGCAGTGCCTTTACCTAAGGCGGTTTCAGTCATTTATGATGAAGTGTTAAATAAGCCTTATATGTTAGACCCAAAACTTGCGGAAGATAAACGTTTATTAAGCTTTCATACTACGGAAGAACAAGATTTTAATGAGTTTTTAACGCGTTATTTTGAAAATATTAATGTAAAAGTATATGAGAAAAAAGGCGTGGTGTATCTTGCGCATATTGAGCCGCAGCCGAAAAAAGTGATGAAAAATAGCTTTGTTTATAGTCCTATTTATCGTGATACTGAATACTTGTCGCAGTTTTTAAAAGATGAAGAAGGCGCCGTATCGGCAAGCGGTGATAAGTTGGTTTATTATGGCAAAACAGAAGATATTGCAAGAGTAAAATCTGTTTTAAAGGGTGTAGATGTACCAAGTCGTGAGGTTGTTGTAACAGGCTACGTTTTTGAAGTGCAGACAGAAGAAAAAGAGGGAAGTGGCATTAATTTATTGGCGAAACTGCTTTCTGGTAAGCTTGGTATTAATATTGGCGTTAAACAAAATTATGAAAACTTTATTACGGTAAATACGGGAAATTTAGATGCTATGATTGAGTTATTCCGTACAGATAGCCGTTTTCATGTTGTAAGTTCGCCAACGCTTAGAGTTAAATCGGGTTCAAAAGGTAATTTTTCAGTTGGGTCTGATGTGCCGGTATTGGGGGCTGTGACATACGATAGAGACGGTAGAGCCGTGCAATCAATTGAATATCGTTCAAGCGGTGTGATTTTTGACATTCAACCTACAATTAAAAACAACGCTATAGATTTGAAAATTAATCAACAGTTATCTAATTTTGTGAAGACTGACACGGGTGTTAATCAATCACCGACCTTAATAAAACGCGACATTGTCACAGATGTAACGTTAAAAAGTGGGGATATTGTTGTGCTAGGTGGTTTGGCTGAAAATAAGATAACCGAAGGGGAAACAGGGTTTAGTTTTTTACCTAAAGGCATTTTAAGCGGCCGTTCAAAATCAAATTCAAAAACTGACATTGTCATTCTTTTACAAGTAAAAGAAATTTAAGCGTAGGAAATAAAAATCCCGCCCGGAGTTTAACGAGGACGGGATTTTTATTTCTGGAGTATGTAATTATTTTCCGCTTGCGGAAAATGGAAGGCAAAACCCGTGGATTTTGCCGGAAATCTAGCTCGATACAATTTGAAAAAATGAATATATTGCGCGTTCCATTCTTAAAAAAATCACAAAATTAAAACCGCCCCTGTTAAAAATTAATTATTTAAAACACTCTCAAAATGCCAATGTGAAACGCTCAAAAGCCTTTGCATTTTCTTTACATTTCTATTGTATAGTTCAATAACTTTTAAAAAATACATGTTACAGTGCATGAAATTTCCATATTTTGTATTGGCTAAGCAGTATTCGTGACCTGTGTATAACTCTGTGATCTTATTGATACGTAGCTTTTACTAACCTTGTAATTGATTTCGCATAATGATTTTCGGATTATGTTACAATTTGAAGTGCGGTATAATTGCGCAGCACCGCACAAAAATTTACACATAATCCGCCATTATGCGAAATTTTAAGTTATTGAATTTATGTCAAATATTACCATTCAGCATATCACGCCAAGACATTTTTATGAGGCAGTGAAACTTCTTAAACAAACTGAGCATAATATAAGATTTAGCTATGATACGGTTGAAATTCGTTTTGTTTTTGATAGATTGGAAACTGCAGAACAGACTCAAGCAAGATTTGAGAAAATGGAACACTTGGGGGAGTTTTTAAAGGAACTGACAAATTCATCAGTTCCTATTGATTTAGAAGAATTTATAAAACAATATAGATATCAATCAGGGAAGAAATTTTTCAGATAGCTAATATTTATCTCTATCTATATAAAAATATCCTATAAAAATAAGAAATATCGCTATTCCAAAAATCCATTGCCATAGGTTTTCTCCATACCATGCATACATTCCTTCACGACAAAAATCCAATCCGCCACGGGTTGTCTTTTCTCCTTGTGCAATACATTGATAAGCTCCAGATTTCCAATTTAAAATAGGAACTATCACTCCTATATAAAAGCTAATGGTAGCAGTCAGCCAGGATAATCTTGTCCAATTTTTATCATATGATTTTAACAAGACATAGACTGAACCTATGAGTAATATCCAAAATGGAAATTTGCTAGAAATTGATTGTAGTATAAAGCTTAGTATGTTGTTGGTATTTTGTAGAATATCCATATGAATTTCCTTATATTTCAATGGTTATTTTTGTTCAAAAAAAGTTCGGGAGTTCTGTAACACCCGAACTTTACCGCAATATTCTGCGGTTAAATTGGTAATCTTCCTGTATTTTCTAACCAGTTTTTTAGAAGTTCATTACTATCTAGAATTGATTTTATATAGTCTTTATCCTCATAATCAGCCGTAGCTATCAAATAATTGTCTATAATTAACTTTAATTGTCTTTGATAACTATCTTCATCAGGATATAAATCATACGTTCTCATACCTGAGATGCCAACATTAGAACTTATTAATTCAAAGTATTCTCTTGCCATTTTTCTAAAAAACAGCTCTTTTTCTTCATTGCATAGATTGTTAGGAATGGAAAAGAAAATATTTTGTTCGTGATGCAGTGCTTCAGGAATGGGGAAATCAAGAGTAATCTGAGATTCTTCAGGAACGAAGAAACCTTCTTCACCTAGTTTCTTAATTACAGTCTGATTGATTAACTCAATGTTTTTTTTACTAAGTTGTCTAGTATCGTAAGAGAGTCTGAAATATCTCATTTACTTTCCTTTTTGTTAGCAAAATTAATGTAATCATCGTCTGTTACGTTATCTAATCCCTTCTTAATTAAAATCTTAAGAATTTCAGTATCTTTTATACTCATTTTGGTAAGCACAACAGCTTTTACATGTTCTTCTTGGACTTTTTTCCATGTTAGATCATCAATGTGTTTTGTCGGCATTTTGTGTTCCCTATTTCTACTTATGAAAAAAATAATATCATTTCTTAGAAAAAAAGAAATTATTTTATTGACATCTAAGAAATGAGATTATTATAATTTAGTGAAATCTAATTTCTTAGAAAAAAAGTTTTTCTTTTTTGAGGGTTACTTTGTGAACTTATTTATTGACTGGTTAGAGATAGAGCAGGACTTTGGGGTAGAAATCCCTGAAGAGCTTTTACTCTCTATTTATGGTCAATATTTAATGGTTGTTACTGAAGGCGGTGAAATTCAAAAAAGTAGAGTCACAGGTAAATACCATCATAAAGGCAGCTATTGTGATGAGGTTAGTATTAAAATCTCGGGTTCTGTTATTCGTATGGCAGGAAATCCAAGTAGATGGGGTCGAGTAGAAAATGTTTTTGGTTTTGATACTGTAGATAGTTGCGTTTCCTGTTTTAATTCAATTCTTTCCTCTCTTAAATTACCAATCTTTACTCGTTGCACTGAAATTTTTTATCGCCAAGGCGAAGATGGTTCTAAGGTCTCAAAATTTTCTAATGGCGCAATCATTAAACGTTTAGATATTACTACCAATAAAGCTGTTGGTAAGGGTAATGAGCGTACATTTCTAAAAGCCTTATCACAGATGCGTTATAGAAATTCTATTGGCAGACTTCATACAAATGGTTGCACCACGGATTGGCTTAGTGAAAAAGGAAATGCAAATTTAATTTATCCAAGCTGTTATATAAAACACGAAGAAATGCGAGTTCATTCTTATGACAAGATTAAGCGTAAATTTGGTGAAGAATCAAAAGAGTTTAGATATTACAGAAGTGTTTACGAGTATTGCAGAGAAAATGGAGTAGTCCGTTTTGAGCAAAAATTAAAATCAAGATATTTGCAGCGTGAAAATTTATGTTATTGGGGAATTAGTGATTTTTCAGTATTAGAAAACTTACAGAAGGAATTTACTGACATGTATAAAAAACTAAATGTAAGTCAATATGATTTAGAAACCATTGCTGAACAATTAGTTTCTCAAGGGATTGTTGATACATTGAGAAAAGCAACAACTTCAGCATATTACGCAATGTTATGGGCTAGTGGCAAAGAGTTAGGCCTAAAATCTCGTCAATATGAAACTCATAGAGCAAGATTAAGAAAAATAGGTATTGATATTGCCAATCCTTGCGATGTTGAGAAATTCCAAGCAGTTAGAGTTATTGCCTGTGAAAATATTATGGTTCGGCCATTTAAAGCCCCTGATTTTTATCAATTTCCAAGTAACGCTCCTCAGTTACGTTTTGTTGTTTAATAAATAAGTCTTTTCATCATTAATTAGGAGAAATCAATTATGCGTACCGGATTTTATATTGTAGGTATCTTAAAAGGTTATAAATCTTCATCTTTCACTAATCGAGAGACTGGAGAAGTAAAAGATCGTCATAACATGGGGGTTCAATTACAAGAGCCTGATGGTTATGGCGGCTATAACACGTCAATTCAAGAAATTAAGATTGATGATCGTTCTATGAATGATGCGTTAAGAAATACGATTAATCGCTTAAAGGATAAAACAGTAATGGTGCTTGTTTATCCTCGTGAATGGGCTATGGAAAATGGCCGTAAAGGTATCACTTACAATTTTGATGAAAGTTCAATCATAGAAGAATTGAAATAATGCGTGAATTTATAGAAATGGTAGGGGCAAGTTTTATTGGTTGTAGTCTTGCTCTAACAATTTTTTATTTATTGGTATTTCATTTATGAGTAATGAAATCGAGATTACAACTAAATTTTGCCATCCGTATATGAATTTTGGTGGTGATGGTTGTAATCAAATAGTTTTGAAGATACCGCAAACAGAGGCAGAAAAACTTGTTGAGTCTGCCCAAGTTTACGGTACTTCAAATAAAGGTGGTGCACAAGAATTTCAGTATTACCCTGAAATTTTTGCTGCATCGTTTTCAATAACATTAGGATTTTGGTTGATTGCTAAATTCGGTGGACTGATTTTAGAGACAATCAAAAAAGCCTAGTTAATTGAGGTTTTTATTATGTTTAAATTTTTAAAATCTGCAACAACTAAAGTTGCTTTAGGTGCAGTCGCATTAGTTCCTGCATTAGCAATGGCTGAACAACAAGCAGTTGATTATACAGCTTTGACTTCAAAAATTGATTTCAGTGGAGCAATCACTGCGGTTTTATCTGTTATTGGTATCATCATTGGTGCATTGGTTGCCTGGAAGGGTGGTCAATGGATTATTAAAGCGGTTCGTGGTGCTTAATAACGAATTAAAGGGGCTTTATTGCCCCTTTAATTTTAAGAGGTAATTATGTGGCAAATTTTATTTTTTTCGTGGGGAATGTTATGCGCTTGGGCAGTTATTCGTGGCATAGATGGGTAATTTTTCCCTTTATTTTCCTATCATTTTCAGCATTTGCAGACAGCACTATAACAAAAGATAACATAGCAAAGATCTTAACAAAGGATTTGCTTGAGCGATCTTATAGCACGACTAAAAATTTACCGATGACATTAGATGATGCACAAAAATTACAACGTGCGAATGCCTTACGAAAAATCGCACAGAAAAGTACAAAAATGGCAGAAATTTTGGGCAAACGTAACCCTTGGGGCGCAGTTATGGTTGCTGCTGGTGCGGGGCTTTTAGTTGATGGAGCAATAGATAAAGCCTTTGAGATGTTTACAGATGCGGAAAAAGACGAGAATGGCTATTTTGTATGGGTTGTTAACCCTATTACAAATATGAAAGAGAAATATTATTTAGAGGGAGATAAGCCAACAAAAACAGCACCAATTTTTGTTTATAAGACAAAAACTGAAGTATTTATCTTTTGGAAAAGTTTAGCTTATCCAGAATGCGGTAATGAAAATATTGATGATGTTATTGAATGTGCTGTTGAAAACTATGCTGATTCTGGTTTTATTGAAATGCGTAATCCCACAATTAAAAATAAGAATCTTGTTAGTCAATCGGAGACAAATAGGATTTATCAAGTTACTTTTGATTATGAGTTTGGTGAAAATAAACATGAAGAAGCCGTATCAACTTTTATTTTTAATGGTGAGAAACAGGAGAGAAAAGTAACTAAAAAATATGAATTAGGAACACCAGAGGCATTAATTAAAAATTTACCATCTGATAAGCCTTTAGTTGTAGGTGAAAGTAATATAGAGCGATTATTAAAAGAGTTAGTTACATTACAAAGTAAGGAGTTTGATAGTGATGAACGTAGAATAATTAATTTTGCATTCTCACCTGTTAATGCTATGCAATCAGATATTTTGAAGGGCCGTGAATATTTAACTAAAGAGGATTTATTAAGCTTTAATTATTCTCCTGATATGTTTGATGATAAAAAGACATCAAAACCTATCAATCCATCACGGCCAAGTAACCCTGGGGCCAGTAGTAATAATACTTACTCCAATAAACATGATGAAGATAATTATGGTGATCCTAATTATCCTAATTTAGAACCTCCGACAGCACAGCAAATTTTAGAACCGTTTAAAAAGTTTTTTCCTGAGTTTCAAAATTTAACTATTCAAGGAAAAGCAACACAATGTCCAACTTGGTCTTTTAATGCGCTAAATCATACCTATACGATAGATAGCCATTGTCCGATTTTAGAGCAAAACAGAGCAATTTTGGGTGCGTTATTTACACTGATTTGGTCGATTATTGCTATTCGTAAATTATTGAGTGCTTAGAGGTAGTTATGGGTGGTTTGATTTTAAGATTATTTAGCGGTTTTTTAGGGTTTGTTTTTAAAGGTATCGTGGCAAAATTCTTTGTGTTTTTTGCATTGTTTTTTATTACGACAGAATTTATTCCTGTCGTGATTGAGCTTTTTATACCTGAAAATTTAAGAGTGAATTTTCAAACACTGTTTAATAATTTGCCATCTGATATGTGGTATTTCTTAGAGTTATTAAAAGTTCCGTTTGGTGTTACGCTTTTTATTTCTGCGATGTTGGCACGTTTTATTATTCGTCGTATTCCAGTAATAGGGTAAGTTATGGCTATTTTGGCTTATGTAGGTATTCCTGGCAGTGGTAAATCTTATGAAGTAGTTAGCTCGGTTATTCTTGAACATTTCAAGAAAGGGCGTCGGATTGTCAGTAATATTGTTGGTGTAACACAGTCAAAATTATTTGATTATTGTGTATCAAAGGGCGCAAACCCCGAGGATTTAGGGGAGTTTATTTCAGTTTCAGACGAGCAGTGCCAACAAGCTGATTTTTTCCCTTATAAAGGTGCTGAAAGCTCTATTTGTCGTGCGGGTGATTTAATTTGTCTTGATGAAGTATGGCGAATTTTTCCAAGTGAAAAAATTCATGAGAATCATCGTTCTTTTTTGGCTGAACATCGTCATTTTACGAATCCTGATACAGGAGAATGTTGTGATTTAGTTGTAATAAATCAATCAGCAGCGCAATTGCCACGTTTTATTAAAGATAGGATTGAGACAACTTATCGTATGTCAAAATTAAGTGCGTTAGGCATGGCTAATCGTTATCGTGTGGATGTATTTACGGGTGCCAGGACAACAAAATCAAATAAAACCTTACAACTTCAGCGTAAATATAACAAGGAGATTTTCCCACTTTATCAAAGTTATGATGGTATAAACGGGAAAGAAAATACTGTTGATGATCGTGGAAATATCTTCAAATCTTTTCAGTTTAAAGCCATGGTTGTTTTAATGATTTTACTTATTTCTGCGGGGTTTTATGGCTTTAATTCATTTTTTAATATGGGAAAAACAGATAAAGATAAAACGTCAGTTAAAGCTGATTCAAGTACTGAAATGGCTGAAAATTCACCTATTGAAAAACGCTTTGTTCAACCAGTAGCGAATTATACTCCGCCAAGAATTTCGGAAAAATGGCGTATTACAGGTGAGTTATCAAAAAACGGGGAATCATTTGTCATTTTATCTGACAGCGTTGGGCGGTTGCGATTTGAACCTCGCTCAAGTTTTAGCTATAGCGGTCGTATGTTAGAGGGTGTGATTGATGGGGAAGTCGTAAATTATTATTCGGGGGTAATGCAATGAGAGCTTTTTTATTTATAGTTTTATTATGTTTAGGGTTGCAATCTTGGGCGAAGAATGTTGATTTTAAGCTTGAGGCAGTGCCTTTACCTAAGGCGGTTTCAGTCATTTATGATGAAGTGTTAAATAAGCCTTATATGTTAGACCCAAAACTTGCGGAAGATAAACGTTTATTAAGCTTTCATACTACGGAAGAACAAGATTTTAATGAGTTTTTAACGCGTTATTTTGAAAATATTAATGTAAAAGTATATGAGAAAAAAGGCGTGGTGTATCTTGCGCATATTGAGCCGCAGCCGAAAAAAGTGATGAAAAATAGCTTTGTTTATAGTCCTATTTATCGTGATACTGAATACTTGTCGCAGTTTTTAAAAGATGAAGAAGGCGCCGTATCGGCAAGCGGTGATAAGTTGGTTTATTATGGCAAAACAGAAGATATTGCAAGAGTAAAATCTGTTTTAAAGGGTGTAGATGTACCAAGTCGTGAGGTTGTTGTAACAGGCTACGTTTTTGAAGTGCAGACAGAAGAAAAAGAGGGAAGTGGCATTAATTTATTGGCGAAACTGCTTTCTGGTAAGCTTGGTATTAATATTGGCGTTAAACAAAATTATGAAAACTTTATTACGGTAAATACGGGAAATTTAGATGCTATGATTGAGTTATTCCGTACAGATAGCCGTTTTCATGTTGTAAGTTCGCCAACGCTTAGAGTTAAATCGGGTTCAAAAGGTAATTTTTCAGTTGGGTCTGATGTGCCGGTATTGGGGGCTGTGACATACGATAGAGACGGTAGAGCCGTGCAATCAATTGAATATCGTTCAAGCGGTGTGATTTTTGACATTCAACCTACAATTAAAAACAACGCTATAGATTTGAAAATTAATCAACAGTTATCTAATTTTGTGAAGACTGACACGGGTGTTAATCAATCACCGACCTTAATAAAACGCGACATTGTCACAGATGTAACGTTAAAAAGTGGGGATATTGTTGTGCTAGGTGGTTTGGCTGAAAATAAGATAACCGAAGGGGAAACAGGGTTTAGTTTTTTACCTAAAGGCATTTTAAGCGGCCGTTCAAAATCAAATTCAAAAACTGACATTGTCATTCTTTTACAAGTAAAAGAAATTTAAGCGTAGGAAATAAAAATCCCGCCCGGAGTTTAACGAGGACGGGATTTTTATTTCTGGAGTATGTAATTATTTTCCGCTTGCGGAAAATGGAAGGCAAAACCCGTGGATTTTGCCGGAAATCTAGCTCGATACAATTTGAAAAAATGAATATATTGCGCGTTCCATTCTTAAAAAAATCACAAAATTAAAACCGCCCCTGTTAAAAATTAATTATTTAAAACACTCTCAAAATGCCAATGTGAAACGCTCAAAAGCCTTTGCATTTTCTTTACATTTCTATTGTATAGTTCAATAACTTTTAAAAAATACATGTTACAGTGCATGAAATTTCCATATTTTGTATTGGCTAAGCAGTATTCGTGACCTGTGTATAACTCTGTGATCTTATTGATACGTAGCTTTTACTAACCTTGTAATTGATTTCGCATAATG
>OBVS01000203.1_pt1 | contig 27156 bp, 27 predicted proteins | sample 1476211 | NCBI WGS metagenome assembly OBVS01 (sample SAMEA2580025, study PRJEB22360) | human gut metagenome | biome: human gut; feature: human-associated habitat; material: faeces | place: Denmark | collected 2008/2010 | reverse complement strand
GTCGCCATGGCACGTTGGGTGACAGGAATCCCAGCATAGGCTGGTGCAGAAATACCAGATGTAATACCAGGTACAAATTCAAATGGCACGCCCGCTTCTACCAAAGCCAACGCTTCTTCACCACCACGACCAAATACTAGAGGGTCGCCCCCTTTAAGACGAGCCACCACTTTACCTTCTAAGCCACATTTTACGAGAAGTTCGTTGATTTCCCATTGATGCATCGTATGATTGTTGCTTTTTTTACCTGCATAAATGATCTCTGCTCCTTCTTTCGCATAGGACAAGAAATGAGCATCTGCTAAATAGTCATAGACAATAACGTCTGCTTTTTCAATACATTCCTTACCTTTTAGAGTGATTAATTTATGATCACCCGGTCCGGCACCAATTAAATATACAATGCCTTTCATTTCAATACTCCTCTTTCTACTAAATCGTCAATGATGGCTTTTCCCCCTTCTTCATAGAGAGCTTTCGCCAAGTTACGACCTAACATATCTGCTTTTTCTTTTGGTCCTGACAATTCACCTTCAAAACAATTTTTTCCATCTAAAGAAGCAATGATAGCTTTCAACGTTAATTGTCCTTTATAAATCGTCCCATGTACACCCATCGGTACTTGGCAACCACCTTCGAGTTGACGAAGGAAACTACGTTCTCCACGAGTAGCCCACATAGTATTTTCATCGTGCAATACAGATAACATATCTAGCATTTCTGTATCATCCTTGCGACATTCAATGCCCAATGCCCCTTGACCCACAGCAGGAATCATTTCATCGCTAGTGAAAGTCTGTGTAACAACAGATTCCAGCCCCAATCGTTTTAACCCTGCCTCTGCTAATACAATGGCATCAAAGTTTTCTGTTTCTAATTTGTTTAATCGCGTTTGCACATTCCCACGAAGTACAGAAACCTGCAAATCAGGTCGTTGATTCAACAATTGTGCTTGACGGCGTAAACTACTAGTCCCTACCTTAGCACCTTGTGGTAGTTGATCTAGTGTTTTATATTTTGGTGATACCAAAGCATCACATGGTGTTTCACGCTCTGTAATAGCACCTAGTACCAAATCTTCTGGCAATTCTGTAGGCATATCTTTCAAGCTGTGTACAGCCAAATCGATGCTACCATCACGCATAGATGCTTCTAGCTCTTCTGTAAATAAACCTTTACCACCGATTTCAGCCAATGGTTTTTCTAAAATACGATCACCTTTCGTACTGTGATGGACTAACTCCACCTTGCACTGTGGGTAATGTTTACGCAATGTATCTGCTACATAGTTGGCTTGCCATAAAGCAAGGGCACTACTACGGGTGCCTATACGAATTATGTCTCTCATAGTGTGTCGTCCTCCACTTCCAAAGCAAACATATCTTGGAATAACTTCCAATAATCTCGCTCTTCTTCTTTACCCGCTACTTCACCAAAATGAATCATTGGATCACGCAATAATTTACGTACCAACATGCGGGACATATTGCTAATAATCTTACGTTCTAGCTCTGTGGCATTAGGTAATTTTGCCATCGCTCGATGTACTTCACGTTTACGAATGGCTTCTGCTTTTTCACTAAGCAAGACCATAATAGGACGAACCGATAGATATTGTAATTTTTCTTCAATTTCTTGTAAGGCTTCTTCTAAGATAGGCTCTGCTTTTTGAGCTTCTTCTTCTCGTTGGTGTTTATTCGCTTCTACTACACTTTCCAAAGCATCAATGTTAAACAAATACACTCCGGGAATTTCTGTTACATCTGGGTTGATATCACGAGGAACAGCAATGTCGATCATGACAATTGGTTTACCACCACGGCCATCCATGATTTCTTCCGCTTCTTCCCATTCAATCACATAATGAGGTGCACCAGTAGATGTAATAATAATATCTGCTACTTTGGCTTCTTCTACAAAATTGTCAAAATCAACGGCTTTACCATTGAATTGCTTTGCCAATTCTTCTGCTGTTTTGAACGTCCGATTGGACACGAAAATACTCTTTACCCCTTTAGCTTGTAAATGACGAGCTGTGAGCTCACTCATTTGACCAGCTCCCAAAATGAGAACCTTTGCCTCACTGATAGGAATATCTAAACTATCTTCCGCTAAATTGACTGCTGTATAACTAACAGATACTGGCGTATTCGCAATCCCCGTCATCGTACGCACACGTTTCCCTACAGCAATGGCTTTTTGGAAAATAATATTAAACACAGACGCTGTTAATCCCTTACTATAGGAAGAAATATAGGCCATTTTTAATTGGCTCAAAATTTGACCTTCTCCTAACACAAGAGAATCTAAACTAGATGCCACTCTAAATAAATGAGAAATACATGCCTTCCCTTCATACAGGAAAAACCATTTCTCATCTACGTCTACCGTTTCTTCACCTTTCAGATGCAGTAGTAAACGTATCATATATTCTTTTACATTCTCCATGTCATTTAGGACGACATAGAGTTCTGTGCGGTTACACGTCGATAAAAGGACGCATTCCTCTACTTCTTCATGAGCATAGATGTGATCCATAGCATGATCGAGAGCTTCTTTGGAAAAAGAAAATTTCTCTCGTACATCTACAGGTGCACTTCTATGATTCAGACCTAATACGACTAATTGCATGTACAATATTCTCCTTCACTGAGTCTCCTTGACCCTCTAATATTTGTATAAACTCCGATTCTCCTAAATTTGTACGCCAGAACTGCTCTCGTTCTTTTGGCGTATTTAATATATGCTGTAATTCTTGTCTCCATAGACGAATCTGAGGTAGCCACTCGGCTAATATGCCGTACCTGGTTTCTATATCCTGTCTAAGCAAGCGACTCACTCGTGGGCTCACTTGATTGGTAAATATAGAAATCTCTAAATCACCAATCTCCGTAGCACTGCCGAATACCCAAGTAGAATCATCTTTCACATCAGCCCGATTAATGAAAGCTTGTACTTCTTGAGCATCTTCCATGACTTGCGTATTCACAGCAGGAATATCCGTAGCAATAATGACAAACTGTTGCCCTACCATATATTCTGAGCTATAAGGCTTCTCTATCCATTGTAATACACCTGCTTTATGGTATGTTACAATGTCAGGCAATACATCAGGACTGACTACTATAATAGATGCCTCTTCGTCTATTAACTTTTCAATTCTACGCAGCGCTACTTGCCCTCCGCCGACTACAAGACAAGGCCTGTCTTTAAGTGAAAGTCCAACTGTTATCATCCTACTATCCTTATATGTCTCTACAATGGCAAAAACGGCTTGAATACTCAAGCCGAAATTCACCTTATACTTCTGTTTCTGTCTCTACAGGTTTTGTTTCCTCTAAAGCAATGCCATCTAATAATTGTAGTTGCGCTGTTAAAATTGATTCTACTTTTGCACGGAACACGGCCATTTCATTCGCAATGGTAGCATATTTAGCTTCTGCTTCTCGCAACGCACGATTGGCATCTTCTAAAATCGTAGATCGTTGTTGTTCCGCATTCTGTAAAATTAAATCAGCCTCTTTACGAGCTGCCTCTTTTACATTTTCACCAGTCTCTTGAGCAAGCACCAATGTATTGCGCATAGTTTCTTCCGTTGATTCATATTGATTCAAACGTTTTTCCATTTGCTCTACTTTATCAGTCATTTCACGGTTTTCACGATACAAGATTTCATAAGCTTGTACCACTTCATTCAAAAACTCGTTTACTTCATCGCAATCAAAGCCACGAATACTTTTTCCAAACTCTTTATTATGAATATCCATTGGTGTTAACATAGGATCAGCCTCCTTACATAAATCGTTTTAGATGTACTCCAATACGCCCTTTTTTAGACGTGCCGGTAATACTTTCTATTTGCATACGACCTCTGCCACGAAGAGAAATAATATCTCCTTCTTTTACTTCTTGCGCTGGTCCTTTTGCAGGTTGCCAATTCACTTGTACTAATCCTGCCTTAATGGCCTCCACAACTTTTGTACGAGATGTACTAAAACCTGAAGAAGCTATAGAATCCAACCGCATAGACGCAACAGTAGTTCGCACTTCTTTTATTTTTTCTTCTTTCGGTTGTAATTCACTCAATTCCATCCGTGATACTGTAACCGTGACCATAGCAATTTTTGTAAAGTTTTGAATCACAAAATCTGCTATCGTTGCATCTACGATTACCTGCGCCCCACCACTAGTGACGATAATATCTCCAAAATGAGTGCGATCAATACCAAGTCCCATTAAGGAACCCAACACATCGCGATGTGTCAATAATCGGAATCGTGGATCCCAAGATACTTTCAACACCGCAATTTGTAAGTCTACTGTTCCTTGAAAGTGAGGGTCCACAAAGGCCACTCGAAGGCGTTCTGCCCCTTCGTAACCACCACTGGAAATGATATTAATACCACCAAAATTCGCTTTTACTGCATCTGCAATGACAAGGCCTGCAGGTGACATAAAATCTGTCACACGATAAGGTCGGCCTGCTTGTACTTGCTCCGCTAGATCAATCATACGTCTAGCCTCTTCGCCATTACCAGATGCTTCAAAATATCGAATTAACTTTTCTTTATCTTTCACGTTGTTTTCCTATTTCATTTGACCGTTCATAACAAGCTAAGATGCCTTCCATAATGGAAGAACGCAACCCTTCTTTTTCCATGGCTGCAATACCTGCTATAGTCGTACCTCCAGGAGATGTCACTTGATCCCTAAGTACGCTCGGATGAGCGCCTGTTTCTAAGGCAATCAAGCCAGAGCCATACATCGTCTGTACCGCTGCTTGCAACGCCAATGGCCTAGTGAGACCAATCCGAACACCTGCATTTGCCATAGCATCTAAAATGGTATACATATAGCCTGGACCTGCCCCTGCTAGAGCGCCAATACGGTCTAAATCAGCTTCTGAACATACCACGGCTTCACCTAAGGCTTCGAAAATGCGCAAAGCTTGTTCTCGCTCACCTGGTGTCACTTGTTCACTACTAGCAATCGCTGTAAAGCCAGCTTTTACCAAAATTGGAGTATTCGGCATAGCTCGTAACCAATGTACATGGGGTGCAAAGGATTGTAATGTATCCAATGTAATGCCTGCCGCAATAGAAATACATAATGTTCTCGCCTCGATTTGTGGTCCCACCTCTTCCATAAGAGACGGTAAGACTTGAGGTTTTACGCCAAATACAATGGTTCTGTACTCATCAAAAGCAGGTATGGCATCACAGTCCGTGAAGGCTGTGACACCTAATGTGCGCTCTAATTCTGATGCTTGCTCACTGCGACGCACTAGTACATCTACTTCCTCAGGGCCCCAAACACCTTGTTCCAAAGCCCCCCGTAAAATAGCACCACCCATCGATCCTACACCAATTAGTAGTATTTTTTGCATGGCTACCTCCTAATGCTTAGGCTTGTGGTTCTTTCCAAGCTAATTTGTCAGATATTTCTGTGTACTCTTTATCTGTATAATCTACTGTTACATTCACTGGTACACAGATGAAAATATCTTTGCCAATTTTTTCTAATTTGCCATCTAATGCAAATGTTGCACCACTTACAAAGTCCACAATACGTGCTGCTTCATGAGGGTCTGTATTTTCAAAGTTAATCACTACTGGACGCATATCGCGCAATTGATTTGTAATATTTTCAGAATCATCGAATGCTTTTGGCTCTACGATGACTACTTTCATACCGCTAGAACGTTGTGCCACTGTATTATATCCTCCTGTTTTTGGTCGTGCTGCAGATGCTACTGGTCCATTGCCACCTGCTACTGGTGCTGTTACTACTGGTTGTTGAGACTCTTCTTCATACATCTCATTATCATATTCATCAAATTCATATTGATCATCTTGATTACTACCAAAAAAACTTTTTACAGAATTCCAGCTATCTTTCAGTGCCATCGTTAATTCCTCCATTACTCATTATAGTGGCGTTCTCCAAATATTGCTGTTCCTACACGAACAATATTTGCACCTTCTTCAATTGCTACTTCAAAATCATGGGTCATCCCCATGGATATATATTCAATCTGACCTTCATTAAAATGAAGTTTCATGTCTTCAAATAAAGCGTGAGCGACTCTAAATATAGGGCGAGCCTCTTCCGGATCATCAAAAAACGGTGCCATACACATAAGCCCTTTTACCCGTACATTGGGTAATGATTTGGCATATTCCCGTATGGTTGGAAATTCTTCCACATCCATCCCAGACTTACTTTCTTCTCGTGCCACATTCACTTGTAGTAATACTTCTTGTATAAGTCCTTCTCTAGCAGCAATACGTTGGATTTCATCCAACAATTTCACGCTATGAACTGAATGAATTAAAGAAAATTTACCCACTGCATTACGCACTTTATTGTTTTGTAATTGTCCAATTAAATGCCATTGGAGTTCCGGTCCCTGGTAGAGTTCCATTTTTTCTTTTGCTTCTTGTACACGATTTTCGCCCACAGTTCTTACACCTAGGTGAGCTACTTCTTGTACAGCCTCTACAGGATGATTCTTCGTTACTGCTACAAGTGTAACAGAATCCCTTCTCCCCACTCGTGCCTTAGCCGCTTCTATGCGTTCTTGCACGTTATGTAATGCTGTTGCAATCATATATGTCAGTCCTTTTTTCGTCGTTACATTTCACTCTGAAAGGTCTTCACAAAATAAATAATACTTTATCTTTTTTATTATAAACGAAAGAATAAGAAAAGTACATAGAAAAAGCATGATTTCAAGCCTAGTTCTTAAGATTTTCTTATTCTTTGTCATATTTTTTATTCTATTCTCAAACAATACTTAAGAATGTATCTCTAAATTCCGTACTACTCATGTTCTACACAAGGTCTTATGATATACAAAACTATTGAAACTCTCGCATCTATTAACCTTGATTTTGTAATACTGCAAACATAGCCATTCGTCCCGTCTTGCCTGCATCCCCTCGGTATGAATAACATCCTTCTGTCATCATCGTGTCCGTAGCAGACAGAATCACTTGATCTATAGGCACACCTTTTTGTACGACACAAGCTGCAATATATCCTTTCAGATCTATATGTGGAGTAGGTGTCGCTTGTTCTAACCGTTGGAGATAACGCACGACTGCATTTACCTGTGAAAGTCCCAAATTACCCATATCCTGTCGAAATTGTTCAGCAATCTCTTCACTCACCTCAAAGGAGTCTTCTCCAATGGAGGGACCGATGAAGAGGTAGCAATCTTTTGGCAACGTTCCGTACGCATCGTGCATACTATCCATCGTGCGCTCCACAATGTGAGCGATGGCACCACGCCAACCTGCATGAACCACTGCCACCGCATGATACACCGCATCATAGATAAGCACAGGCACACAGTCTGCCACGAGCAACAAGAGTGGCACATTCACCAAATTCGTATGAATCGCATCACTATCTGGGATACTGTCTTCCCAACTGAAAGCACCTCTACCGACAAGCTCTTCCGTCACCCTCGTCACGCCTACCCCATGCACTTGCTCACCACAAGTCAAATGATTTGAATCCACACCTAACACCTGCGCTAAGCGTTTGCGGTTCTCTGCCACCGCTTTCGGATCATCACCTACATGCAGACCCATGTTAAAACTATTAAAGTTACCTTCACTGACACCACCATAGCGGTAGGTCACACCATGAGCGAGGGGAAAACCCTCTAACAGCGGACTGTATTCATAGGTAATACTGGTGGAGCTATCCTGAGAAAATGGTGCGTGTCGAAGAGAGGAGGAAGTTTGGAATGATTTAGTTGTGTTCATGTTAGGTCCTCCTGTGTTATTAGTTGAATAATATATATTATGAATTTAGATGTTATAATTCATAATAGATTAAATGCGAATTTACTTTATTAATTCCAGATGTAGATTACGGAAATAAACTTGATAAGTATCTTTTTAGGAATTAATAATCCTAATCTTAGTTACCTTTTCTCCATCATTTTCAAAAGTGATACCACTTTTGGCATCTGATGCCCATATAAAAACTCCGTAGAACCAATCATTTCTGCTATTAATATGGGTAGGCCTACCATATGCCTTATACACTGCTTCTAACGAATCGCCTACTGCAATCCCCCTGTAAGTTACAGCATCACGATTTACCACTGTAATTAAACCTGCCCTATCAAAGTTTCCATGAACACTTTCATACGTTATCCCACCATATCGCATAAATATGTTGCGAACACCAAAGACACCTGGTTGATACATTTTTTCTTCTGTCGGTGCACCTAAAGCACTTCGTATTTCACTATATTGAGCGCCCACTGGTACACCTGCAATAATAAGATCTTGCATATCTGGTCTTTGACCTACAATTTGACCTGGATTATATCTACTCGGATACTCCGACCGTTGTGGCAAACGAATCGAGCTAGTAGATGATCCACTCATTCCAGTAGAACCACTTTGTTTCCCCGCTTCATTCCATGATTTTTCAACCTTTTTCCACGTTTTAGACAACCAACTCGCCTCTACATGGGTTGGTGTGAAGATGGTCACACTGAATAATGCTACTAGAATAGATGTAGTTAGTTTTTTCATGGTCTCTCTCTTTCATTCACAATCTAATATATTTTTAATATAGCTACTTGACATACCTCTAAAAGAAACTTTGTTTAAGAGTTTAAATATAGTTCATACATTGCTTCACAAGGCTTTAAAATAACCTTTATCGAGTTAAAGTTAATTCCGTCTAACCCATGAAATATATCCATACTTGCATCGCCCAAATGTATTTCTTCATTACCATCAGTAGGCATTAAAAATGCATTTTTACTAATCAAAAGATTATTTTCATTAGCAAAATCTCGGTAAGCTAATTCATACAAATACTGCTTTGTCACATCAGATACACCTGGTTGGTTTTTCACTGTAGAATCATTAAGTTTTATGCTGTAATACTTCGCATCATATATTGCGATCTGATTATCTTCAATCGATATAATATCAGGTATCAATGTCTTGTTAGCAGCATGAACATTCCCCGACTTCTCATGCTTCCATTTTGGTTTTGAAATCACATCAGAAAGTAATGCAGATTGCTTTTTATTTTTAGTATAGTGCAACCCTAACTCTTTTATTGGTTTATTGATACAGTCATTCATGACAACAGAACATACATCTTCCCACACTAAATTAAAACTTGTGGTGCCTACAAATGATATATTATCTGAAATAGATATAGTTCTATCTTCTTCTATATATCTTTTTAATAGCTTCAGAATATTTTGCTTATACGTAACAAACTGAGTCGTTAGTTCTTGATTAATGCGATATATAATATAATCTTTGCTACCAAAATCGTCAAAATCGTCAGAACTTATTTTAACAATATTTATATCAAGAATATTTAAAATATACTCAGCTTTACTACAAGCGGCTGTTAAAATATATCCATGTAATCTACGAAAATAGTCATATTCATTAATAATATAATTAGCAGTGAATGTATCTAGATACAAAGGCACTCTATTAGAAAAGTAAGCGGTACTAAAATTGATTGTTGCATCCCAAAGAATTTCACCTTCACCATTTTGTTCTATAATCTCACGATTATTACTGTAAAGACCATATTCATTATAATTAGCAATCAACTCTAATACGATAGATAAAAGATTAAAGTTATGAAGACTTAAAGGGTCACTCCCCCCCACTTTCTGCTCCTTCGCCTTATATTTTCTAATAACAGAAATTAATTGCTTCAGAAGTCTGAAATTATTTTGTGCATCAGCTTCATATGCAGTAATATATTTAGGATATACAATGATACAAATATGCCCTATAGCAAGCATTCCCACATATTTAAAAAGGTATAGGGTACCTTCTAACTGTGAACTTAACTGATCAATAGTATCTATGTCTAAGAACTCTTCAAAATCCACTCTTGAGACATCATTGGATAATTGTTTAACAATATTCATTAGAGATAAAGAACGCAGTATTTCCTTTAATGTTTTTTCATCAACCTTAAATAACTCCTGTAGCTCAATACATGAATACGGTTTCAATTCTTGTAATATAACTGTATACATAATTTTCACCCAATATATTACATACAATTATTATCTATAGACTCAATTTGTTCAGTTTCTATTAATAGGCTCCCTTTAAATAGGTGTAGCGCATTTTCCTCAAAGTTTTTACACACCATAGAATAAGTTGCATATTTACCTTCGGCAAATAACGCTGGCCTATACGCCTTAGCTACATCTTCATATAAATACATTAACACTTTATTTTTAATAATTTCTGTTAACTCATCTAAATCAGTTTTTTCTAACATAGATTTAGAAATAAAGTAAGGTCCAATTAATTTGTCTTCAGGAATATTTAAAGCTGATAGCTTTTTATTAACCTCTCTTCGGAAAGTATCCCATAAAACTACTTCCTCTTGATTTACTTTAAATTTGTATTTAGAAAAATCCTCTTTATATATATCCGCCGTTTCATCTATACCTAAGTATGTAAATTCCCATCTTCTTCTAAAAGCGGTATCCATTGGCATAACCCCTTGATCTGCACTATTCATCGTAGCCCAAATATAAAGATTTTTAGGTAAATATAACCGTTTAAAGTCTATCCCCAATTTTTCTTGAATATCTTGTCCTAGCTCCACATTTTGAAACTCTTGTATTAGATAATTCTGTAATTCATCAGATGTAGCGATTACATATTCACTTTCACCATCACCCGCTCTATCCAATAGCTGAAATATATCTCCAAAAACAGCAGAAACATTAGCACGATTAATTTCTTCTATTAACAACAAATAGTTTTCAGACGGATTCTTAAGCGCCTTAACCAATTGTTTCATTAAAACTCCTGGAATATATTTATATGTTATAGATTCTTGTATATTTCCATCTTCGTCTTTTTTTATAGAGCCATCTTTATTCTTCAGTGTATTCGGAAAAGGCTTGAATGCTCCCACAAAATTACCATACATATAGTTAGGGTGAAAAGTAACTCGTTCATAATTATCCCCAAAAAACTCTTTTGCTTCTTCATTAAGTTTAAAACTTTTTCCTGTTCCTGGTGCACCAAAGAAAATTCTTTGGTGCGGTTTATCAATTTGACTTTTCAGCTTTAACGAATCTTTATTAATATCATTCTCATGAACAAACGTTATATCTTTAAAGCTATTTCTATTTTGCTCAAACAAGCTTCTAAAGCTTTTATCATTGATATAACCTTGCTCAATAATAAATGCATCATACTCTAATAATCCATATTTTTTGCATACAACTAGATAATCATTTGGTTTAATTAATTCTCTAAACTTCAAAAAATTTTCACTATCTCCATTTTGTTTCATAGATAATTGAATCTGTTCTCCTCCGCTTCGTGGATAGATGCACACCGCTTCTTTTAAAAATTCATTATCTGTGAAAGAGATATAACCTTTTGAAATAGCATCACAGTTATTCTTAAATATATTTATAGGTGCTTTTAAAACAAAATAATTTTTCATAATTGAATCATTATTTTCTATAAACTGCTTAGAGTAAATATATGGAAATAAATCCATTTGAGCTCCTGTGATTGCTATATGTGTTTGCTTACTACTAATATCTTTTCTTAAACAATTGCTTTCAGACATTTGTTTAACTATATATCCATCATAATTAGATTTATTTAAATTTATATTATAATTTTCTAGCAAAATAGATGCAATTACATCAAATTTTTCCGTAAACCCCATATTATATACCCTCATCCAATATATTTTTTATAATCATCGCAAAATATCTTCCCATTAAAGGAGGCACTGAATTCCCTATTTGCATATATGTTTTGGTAAATGGTCCCCTAAAGATATAATCATCAGGATATGATTGTATTCTGGCAGCTTCTCGTGGTGTTAACCCTCTCGCCTCTGTAGGATGTATATACATATTACAATCAAACTTCATATGTGCTGTTATTGTTTTACATAAATCATCATATTTTAGCTTATAATATTTGTCCTTAAATATATGCTTTCTACTCGTATAAGGCATAATATCTTGTATTTTAGGGTCATCCGATTTATCTCCTTGATATAACCTTCCAAAAATTTCTATATCTCTGTCATTATTATATCTAGCTTGATGATTAAAAACCACTTGATTTACTTTAACTCCTTGATTTATTTTATCAATATAATCTGAAGTAGAACTCTTCTTAATTTTTTTTATTACTATCCCACCATTAATTTGATTAATTATTGCAGTGTTATTTTTTATCCTAGATGCTTCAAGTACGTTTAAGTCTCCAATTGCATCTTTTAATACATATTGTTCTTTTTTTATATTGTTTATCATCATAATAATATCTTTAGGAATTATTTTTGTTCTGGATCCAATAAAAATGAGACGTTCTCTGTTTTGCGGTACTGAAAAGTTATGAGCATTAAATATACTAAACTCTACATTATATCCAACATTTTCAAAATCTTCTTTTACTTGATTGGCGAACTTCATCATGCCTTTTACATTTTCCATTATAAAAAACTTAGGCTGTGTTTTTGAAACTATTTCTACAAATGACTTATATAATTTATTTCTTGGATCATCAATCAGTCTTTGTTGATTGGCTATACTAAATCCTTGACAAGGCGGTCCACCAATAATTATATCTACATTTTTAAATTGAAGATAATCATTTATATAATCTTCAATTTTTTTAATATCTTCATTAACAATATATTTACTTTCTACATTAGGGTGATTAAATCGGTATGTTTCTATGCACGATGGTTCAATATCACAAGCAAAATTAAGATTAAATCCTTCTTGTATAAAACCCAAGGACATTCCTCCTGCACCACAAAATAAATCAATAAAATTATACTGTAAATTATTTAGTTCTCTTTGTTCTTTACACCATAGATTAAAATACTTAAATATGTAATTATATTCTATTTTCTCATAATTTAACTTACCTAATAGTAAAGCTAATTCATTATCTTCTTTTAATACTTTTTTAAATTTACTAGCTCTATTGTCTAGGTATTCATCCCCTGTATAAAAACATAGCTTTTCTATATTTTCTTGTAGCTTATCCTCATTAAAATTTTTATTTAATAATTCAGTATGTATTTTAAGTATTTCTTTGAGTTCTATAGCATCTGCAAACCGCTTATTTATCATTTAACGCCTCCAGAATACTATTCGCTATATTTCTAGCAACATTAACAGTAACTGCATTTCCAAACTGTCTATAAGCTTGAGTGTCTGATACTGGTATTCTAAAACTATCTGGAAAACCTTGTAATCTTGCTGCTTCTCTAGGTGTTAGCCTTCTAACTTTTCCATTATCTGTTACATAATTATCTTGGCAGGCTCTATGCATTTTATGCATAGTTGAACATAGAGGTCGTGCTATTTTTAAATCAATTTCTGATTTTGCCTTATAATTGCCACTTCCATTCGATAATATTGTTTTTAATAGTTTATCAGAAAGAAAATATTTTTCATCTACATTTTTTTCTAACAAGTCTTGCATCGTTAAGGTCAATTCAGCCTCTTTAGGAAATTCAAAATTAATATCTTTTTTATCAAAACATACAATAAAAATTCTATTTCTAGTTTGTGGTACACCAAAATTAGCAGAGTTTAAAACCTTATAAAAGATCTTATAGTTCAAATCATTTTCAAGAACATTTTTTATTACTTTAAAAGTATTACCACCATCATGTGTCAGCAGTCTTCTCACATTTTCAAGAACAATAACTTTGGGTTTATTCCCTCTATTAATCATAGTTTTAATTAATTTAACTATTGTGAAAAAAACTGTACCTCTAGTATCTTCAAAACCTAACTGAGATCCCATCATACTAAATGGCTGACATGGAAACCCGCCAATAATTATATCTGCATCTGGAATTTCATTCATATTAATATTATTAATATCATCTAGGATAATATTATTCGTGAAGTTCTCTTTATATGTTTGTACTGCAAATTTATCAAAATCATTTGCCCAAATAATTTCAAAACCAGCTTGATGGAATCCCAAGTCTAATCCTCCAGCACCTGAAAAAAGAGAAATTACCTTGTATTTATTGTTCTTCATATTGTTTATTATCCTATCTATTATTTTCTATACATTCTACTATATCAGATATATCACAATGTAATACATCACATATTCTAACTAAAACATCTGTTGTAACATTATCGCCGTTTTTAAGTTTATAAAAAGTACTTTTACTAACCTTTGCTTTTTCCATAAGTTCTATATTTTTCATATCTACATCTATAAGCTTCTTGAACAACTTTTTATAGCATAATCTTGACATACTATTCCTCCGTATCCTATTCGTTGATATATGTCATTAATTTCAATATAAAGTATCGTTATTTCTATTAAATAGTTCATTTTAACGAACTATACCTGTATTATAACATACTAATATACAAATATTTAACAAAAAGCGAACCTCTTTTCTAAAGGTTCGCTTTTCTATATTCTTACCACCATTCATTAATATATGTATTTTGTCTTGGATAAGCCCGATTCAATACTTCTAATATATCATCTGGTCCTTCTAATTTTTCTTCAAAAGCAAGTTCTGTAGCACTCATACGACCCATGAGAAGTAAGCTCAAAGCACCTACAGAGAATACTAATTTAGCATTAATATCTACATGCTCTTTATGTTTTACTACTTGCGCCTTACCTTCTTTATAAGACACTACATAGGTACCATGGTTCCACTCACATAATGGATCTTTCACACCGAACTGAATAGCCCCTTCCAATGCTACTGGTACAGGAATATTTTCCATAGCTAGTTTGACATCTACAATACGACTCATCATAAATGGCATAGTACTATGCCCTACTTTTCCATTAGGATGAAAGATATAGCCTTGATCCAGCATACCTTCATTCCACCGTACACTGTCACCTTGGGATCGATGATTGTACAAAAAGTTCATCAACGCTTTTTGCGCACGACGCGTAGTATACACAAATTCTGTCACAGCAATCTCAGGTTCCCCTAAGCGATAAAAACAATAGCCCTCTAATTGTCCAGAATCATTTTTCACATACCCTACTTGCACGCCTTCTGCAAAAATAGATTCTAATAAGCGAACCCATTCTTTTTCTTTACGCACAGCATAGCCAGATAATGGTTTGGTATATGTCTCATATACCCCTGCTAAACGTTTCCACTCCCGTGGAGACCGTAACATCCCAAAGGACATCGTTTTATCTGTAGTTTCTACTAGTGGGGCCAAATTATCTAGCTTCATAGTTTGTACCCATTGATGGGCATATAAATCCCATCCATATTTTTGGTAAAACCCAGCATAGGATGGCATTAAAATAGTGACTCCTTGTCCACGTTGTTTTAATTCTCCTAATGCTGATTTCAGTAATTTTTTGCCTACCCCACTACGACGTACAATAGGGTCTGTGGCAACTCCCACCATGTAAGATATAGGCAGGTCCACACCACGAACACGTATAATATTTTGTCGTAAATGGACGGTACTCACCAAATAACTACGATCGATACCAACCATCGTATTTTCTGGTTCATAAGCCGTATCAAAATAATAGTTAAAAAATGGATGACCTTCTGGCTCAAAACAATAGGCCCACAAACGCTTTACATCTTTTGTGTCCGTATCTTTTGCTATTCTAAATTTCAAAATAATCCCTCTTCCATCGTTATGGTACATTGAAAATAGTTCGAATACTTTATATTAGTATTATATAAAAAAATAAGGGTCTACTGCTAGACCCTTTATGCACTTCTTTTCTGAAAGTTTACTATATATACAGTAATACTCCATCTATAAACAATTTCGCTCCATATCCGAATAAAATCAACCCACAGATACGGTTGATCCATACGAGTTGCGAAATTTTGATACGCTTTGCTAATTTGTGAATAATAGTCGATAATGCTCCAAACCAAGCAAAAGCAGACACGATGTATCCCAGTAAGAAATAGATGGATGACTCCTCAGGAATGCTGGCTTTCACAGCACCGAACATCATCGTCACATCAATAAGTGCCTGAGGGTTCAGCCATGCCACCGCAAAGGCAGTAGTCACAATATTCCAAATTGTCACATTCGTATCCACATGAGATACATTCGGCTCTGAATTAAACACGGTATAGCCCATGTAAAAGATAACCGCTCCACCCAAAAGAAGTACGATGCCTTTCAAAAAAGGCCATATATCAAAGATAGCACCAATGCCATAAAACGCCGATACACTTAAGGTAAGATCGAAAAATGCCACGATTAGAATGGTGGTAATAATACGTGATACCTTTTGTACCAGTGCTGTATTAATGATAAATAGATTCTGCATCCCTATGGGCGCCAACACAGCAAACCCAATCAGTAAGCCTTCCCAAAAATAGGTCATATTGGCTCCTTTCATTCTCTATATCAATCCCGTTACTATCTAGTCATTATATACCTTGACGTGGGTCTTGCACAGTATCAGCAAGCGAACGCAAGGCCACATCGCAAGAACAAACGATTCCTTGGTCAGAAAGAAAATAAAACTCCTAGGAACTTATCATATGTCCCTAGGAATTATATACTATTCGCTACACGTTATCCTCACAGGCGCCTTGTTTGATACAACGAGCATCATATTTTTCAGCAAAATGATCTGGGTTGTAAGATTCTTTCGCCATGCGAAGCCCTGGTAATCCCATATCTTCTTCACGGTTGATAAACTGTGTATCTACGAACTCATGACGAATAAATTCATTATTGATGGCTTGATATAAACCACGGATGGTTGGATTTGCTTTCTCAATATGAATCAGCGCCATATGTTCATTCAACATTTCTCCAATGGTGAAAGCCTCTACTCGTCCGAACAATTTAATACAACCACCTACAAGACCCAATGCATCCCAATGGTCAAAGAGTAAATTAATAGCTGTTAGTTCATCTTCAATGCCTTCTTCATGATGTGTTTCCACCCATTGCTCTGCCGCTTCACGACATAAAGGAATTGTATTCTCATCAATTGGCATATATTCATAATTAGAATATTGCATACGGAATTGATTTAAATGGTTCTTCTTTTGACGTAACTTTTTACCTGCTAAGGTAATCATATCTTCTGTACGATAGATATATTCAAAGTTATCACGATCAGGTGTAAATTCATAACAATCTGGACACAACTTTTGCATCCGTTCCATCATAATTGGATTAACACCTTTTAATAAAAATGGAATTTGGTTCTCTTTGAACCACTCTTTCGCCATTTGTAATCCATCTACAAACTTGGCATCTTTTCCAGCAAACGGTGGTAACATAAATGGAGATTCTGTCACTCCACCACCTTTAATAAATAACACACCTTCTTCTTCTGCCCAAGTAATGCCATAAATATCTTGCCACATAAACAATGTAGTAAAACTATTATCTGACGCTTCATAATGATGCTCTCCAAAGTACGCATCAATACGGGGCTTATCTTCTAAGGTAAAACGCTTAAAGTCTAAAATAGGACTCGCCTCCTAATACTCTGATTTTATGATATAACATTACTATTATATGCTATTCATCGATAAAATTCAATGCAGAAAAAGCGCCATTGTAGAATTGGTCTTTCTTGCCCCCTTATCTGACAAAATTCCACAAACGCAAGAAGAGCACGACATGTTCCGGAGCAAACCTAACCACTGTATCAGTTTGCGGAGGAATGTGTCGTGCTCTTCCCTTCTACTCAATTAAGAATGGCAAGAAAGCCGATATTAAAACAAGCTTTCATCTTCTTTTAGATCTTCTCCAGAGATAACCGCTACAGAGGCAATTTTATCCCCTTCATCTAAGTTCTGTGTTTTCACGCCAGAAATAGCTTTACTTTTCTTCACCGCAATATCATTTACATCAAAGCGAATGATTTTGCCTTGTTCAGAAATAAGCATCATTTCATCGTTGTCATTCACGATTTCTACGGCCACTACTTCACCAGTTTTTTCCGTGATTTTAAAGTTTTTCGTCCCTTTACCACCACGTTTTTGTACTGTATAGGAGCTTTCCACATTGCGTTTGCCATATCCTTCTTCACTGATAGTAAAGACTTGGCATTCTTCGCCAGTGCCGTGGATGATGCTAGCGCCTACAACTTCGTCACCAGTATTGAGATTAATACCTTTCACACCACGAGCTGCTCGTTTCATTAAACGTACATCAGATTCATGGAAGCGAATAGCCATACCTTTTTTCGTACCTAGCAATACATCTTGGTTACCATAGGTTAATCCTACGGAGATTAACTGATCTCCTTCATCCAATGCCACTGCATTCAAACCACCTCGACGAATATTGCGATACTCATCAATAGCCGTACGTTTTACAACGCCCTGTTTTGTGACCATAAACAAGTTCACATCGCTAGAGATGCGTTCTAAGTCGATCATGTTCGTCACTGTTTCCCCTACATTAAGAGGTAATACGTTAATGATAGCTGTACCCCGTGAATTACGACTAGATGCTTCTGGCACTTCGTAGGCTTTTAAACGGTACGCACGACCTGTAGATGTGAAGAATAACAATGTATTATGTGTACGTACATGCATAATTTGCGCTACATAATCATCATCTTTTGTTTTCATTCCCACAACACCTACGCCACCTTTATGTTGGTTGCGATACACATTAGCGTTCATGCGTTTAATATAACCTTGACGAGTTAATGTGATAACCATTTCTTCATCAGCAATTAGATCTTCTACATCGAAGTCAGACGTATCAATCGTAATTTCACTACGACGTTTGTCGCCATATTTTTCTTTCATGGCAATCAATTCTTCTTTGATAATTTCACGTTGACGTTCGTCGGAGGCTAAGATTGCTTTTAAATCTGCAATCAACACTAACAATGCTGCATGTTCTTCTTCGATTTTTTCGCGTTCCAAACCTGTTAAACGAGCTAAACGCATATCTAAGATAGCATTCGCTTGAATTTCTGTAAGGCTGAACTTTTCAATCAAAGCGGCACGAGCAATATCTGTAGTTTGAGAACTACGGATAGTATGAATCACTTCATCAATGTGATCTAAAGCAATCAACAAACCTTCCAATACATGGGCACGAGCTTCTGCTTTCGCCAAGTCGAATTCTGTACGGCGTACGATCACTTCTTGACGGTGCGTTAAGTAATGACCTAGTACTTCTTTCAAAGTCAATACTTTTGGATGGCCTTTCACCAATGCTAGCATAATTACGCCAAATGTATCTTGTAATTGTGTATGTTTATATAGTTTATTCAACACAATATCTGGTTGTACGTCTGCACGCAATTCGATGACGATGCGAAGACCACGACGGTCACTTTCATCACGAAGGGCCGTAATGCCGTCCACCACTTTATCACGGCTTAAATCTGCAATGGTTGCAATTAAGCGCGCTTTATTCACTTGGTACGGAATTTCTGTGACCACGATACGGTGTTTACCTTTCGTCATAGCCTCAATATGAGCTTTCGCACGCATTTTGATGCTACCACGACCTGTGGCGTAGGCTTTTTTAATGCCCTCACGGCCAAGGATAGACGCCCCTGTTGGGAAGTCTGGACCTTTAATAGCCGTCATCAGTTGATTCACATCTACCTCTGGATCGTCGATAAGCATCACTAGACCATCTACCACTTCCCCTAAGTTGTGGGGCGGAATGTTCGTTGCCATCCCAACGGCAATGCCGGCGGAACCATTGATTAACAAGTTCGGAATCTTTGCAGGAAGCACGGTTGGTTCTTCCAAAGATTCATCATAGTTCGGCATGAAGTCCACTGTTTTCTTCTCTATATCTGCTAGCATTTCTGTAGCAATACGAGACATACGAACTTCTGTATACCGCATAGCCGCTGCGGAGTCGCCGTCAATAGAACCAAAGTTACCATGACCATCTACCAGTGGATATCTTGTATTAAAATCTTGGGCCAAACGCACCGTTGCATCGTACACAGAACTATCACCATGTGGGTGGTATTTACCAAGTACGTCGCCGACGATACGGGCCGATTTTTTGTACGGTTTTGACGGTGTCATGCCTGTTTCATGCATCGCATATAGAATACGACGGTGTACAGGTTTCAACCCATCACGTACATCTGGAAGGGCGCGCATAACGATAACGCTCATGGCGTAATCGATGTAGGAGCTACGCATTTCTTTATCGATTTGGACTGGCACAATCTTGCCATGACTCCAAGCCTTTTCCTCCATTGTATCACCTCATTTTTAAAAACGAATCTATTAACTAAATTATTATACCATTTTATGCACTTTTTTTCTATCTTTTTACATAAAAATTTCAATATGCTCAAATATAAACACTTGTGAACGTATATATTGAATAAATATTCTCACAGTTTTGTAGCTACCTGTCCAACATCATCGTATTCAATCGATTCATACGAAATTGCTCTACCACCTCGATCATAAATCGTTCATCATGGATAGGATTCACATCCATTTTGAATAAATGTGAATCACAATGACAATCGCTACAGCCAAAGCCTTTCACCTCGTCTACGCTAATAGCCTTCATCGCCTTCGCCAATTCGCATTCTAAATCACTGGAACTACGAATCGGTAACGCAGCAATAACAGTACTAACACTTCGCAAATAATCTAAATGCCAATGTTTCTTTTTCCGCTTCCGTTTGTGACGTTCAATACGTTTTTCTAAATTGGCTTTCGCTGACCCTACATACACATAATAACCGGATTCAAAGTACATATCTCCTTTACTTCCGATAGTTAAGGTCACTGGCTCTTCCACCTGCAACACCATGAGGTAATCGCCTCGGTCCTCCGCTTCTATGCGCACAACCACATCATTGTACAGGCACTCTCGTACCACCGTAGGCCTGTGAAAATCTGAAGTCCACTGTAATGCCATGGCCTTCCAATCTAATTGTGGTGCCACCTCAATAAATGTCTTAGTAAATTCCAAATCCGTGTGAAAGTCTGGGGAAAACCACAGAGCTCGTCCCCATTGCACTAAGAATAAAATACCTGTACGATATCCCTCTTGCTGTAACTCTTGCAAATGTAGTAAGTGTTTTCGACCTCGCTCTGTCACCGCATCAGGAAACATCGCCCCTTGATCGCCAAATAGTGTACAAGATTTTACTTCCAGTAAAAAATGTTCGCACTTATCATTAGTGAGTAATAAATCAAAGCGGCTATGACCTACTGTGTATTCTCGTCGTACCACTCGCCATTCTTCCCATCCAGGAATCAGTTGTTCCTCGATCATGTACTCTGTCATGTCATTACAATAATTAGTGTCCAACATAATGGGAACACCCTCTCGTTCAATACCGATGACACGATATTGTGTTTTCGCACCTTCTTTTGGATGATGCACCACGTACATCTTCACCCCTACAAAAAGAAGTTCCCACATACGACCTGGATTCGGTAAGTGAGCAGCTATGATTTGTCCCTGTAATTCTAAATGGACCACAAATCGATTAGGTCTCTCTACAAAGGTAGCAGTCTGTACATTTTCATATAATACTTTCATATATATCCTTATCTTTCTTTTCTATCACTTCATATACAATAGTGAATTCCTTATAACATTTATGGGCTTCATAAGGTATTTAGCTAATGTATTTTCAACTATTTATATATAAATTAAACCACATACTAAGATGCTATAACTAACTTGAATAAAACACTCTATAAATATTTTTTACCAACCATATATACACTATTTGTGGATAATTCTGTGGGTATCTTGTGTATACTCTGTGTGCAACTTCTAAGTATTGCAACTATTATACCGAACTGTGGATAACCATGTGATTATCTTGTGTATATTCTGTGGGTAATACGTAACTAACTATATTTTACATTTATTTTTCTCTTAACTTAATCACTTTTTGTGGATAATTCTGTGTGTAACTTTAAATTTTCAGTGTATAAGCCGTGTATTATTTGTGAATAAAAACAGTTGCCTCGGCTACATACAAGATTCACTTCTTATAGTATACTAAGAGCATAGGCTTTCGCCTAGTCATATATAATATTTCATAACTTTGACATACATAAAAATTATCAACATTTACTCGATATTAAGGAGATACACATGGCACAAGTGGCAGGCAATTTACAGCGTATCCGTAATGGAAAACGCACCTATGCGATTACCCCTCGCATACCTGGTGGTTTCGTACAACCACAAATGTTACAAAAATTTATCGATGTGGCAAACACATTCCACGCAACTTTAAAGATTACAGGTGCACAACGCATCATGATTACCAACCTAAATGCAGAAGATGTGGACAAAGCATGGGCAATGCTAGGTATGGAACCAGCACACACTGTATCCAATCGTGTGCGTTCTGTAAAAATTTGCCCTGGTACAACATTCTGTAAACGGGCAAAACAAGACAGTGTTCACTTGGGCATGCAATTAGAACGAAAATACATTTCTAAAGAAATGCCATCCAAAATGAAAATTGGCGTATCTGGTTGCCCTAATTCTTGCTCCGAAGCGATTACAAAAGATATCGGCGTTATTGGCAACGATCAGGGTTGGCAAATCTATGCAGGTGGTAGTGCTGGCGCTCATCCACGCTTAGGCGATTTAATCACAGAAGTAGCTACTGAAGAAGAAGTACTCACTATCATCGATCGCATGATTGCCTACTACAAAGAAAATGCCCAAATCGAGCGTATCGGCCAATTCATTGACCGCATCGGTCTCGACGCATTCCGAGCTGCTGTGTTAGATACAGTGGATTCCCCAACATCTGCTGCTAAAGCATCGGCTGAACCAGTGGTCAAATTACCAGGTCAAGGTAATGCAGGACTTGCAGAAGCTGCTGCACCTGCTAACGACAAAGGAGCTACTCCACTTTCACCGGGACAACTCATTACAAAAGATACTATCGTTCGTCATATCGTCGACGTATATCCAGAATTGATTCCTATTTTACAATCCATGGGAATGGGTTGCCTAGGCTGTCCTTCTTCCATAGGGGAACCTCTATGGCAAGCGGCAAATATCCACGGCATGGATATCGATGAATTAGTAGCAAAACTCAATGCAGGTCGTAATGTATCTGAAATTGCTATTACAAAAGATTCCATCATTCGTGATATTATAGATATGTATCCACAAACGGTGCCTGTGTTGCAATCCATCGGTATGGGTTGTCTAGGCTGTCCTTCCTCGACAGGAGAACCATTATGGCAAGCCGCTAGCATTCACGGCATGGATGTGGATGAACTTGTTTCCAAATTAGAAGTCGCACGAAAAGGAGCTTAACATGTCAGCAGTACTGGGACACATTCATTTCTGGTTATACAAAAAAATTCAGCTTATCGCTGAACGCGAACAATTGATTAAAAAAGAGGCACACACTCGCCTCGACGATTTAGCAGATGAGTTATATGCAACCGCTATCGATTTGTATGGAAAACCAATTCCTCCAGATCGCCAGTTGGATCGTATCATCGACCATAATAATATTCATGGTTGGTTACACAACCAATTACAAACATCTTCTGTTCGTGAAGCTACTTTTATCAAAGATTTAACTGATTGTGGTGGCGATGATGGCATTGACGCTGTATTAGAAGCTTTTATCAAACAAGGTGCAATGTGCGGTACAGAAGCGAAAGAAAAGCTGACAGCTCAAACAGCACCAGCGATCTACACTGTGATGCAAGACTACTATGTGAACGGTATGCCTTGTGACCCAAGTGATACTGTGATCGAGCAAACCGATACTACCTTTAGTTGGTACGGAAATCACCAAAATCAAATTTCTTATTGGAAAACAGCGGGCGTGAATCCAATTATTATGGCCGCTGCCTTCCAAGCATGGTTCAGTGCCTTCGTCAGTCACGTAGCACCGGACTTTGCGTTCAGCGTGAACCTTGATGGTGATATTCCTGTATATACAATTGCTAAAAGCTAAGTAGCTTATCCTTTTTATATTATATATGGCAGCACATTCGCTGCAGTGATTGACTTTCACCACTGTGAAAGTCCCCAGAATAGGAGGTTCTACTATGGCAGGAACTGTAAAACAAGAACTAGGTTTAATTTTTGATGGCCCAAACTACAAAATCGTGAAAAAAGGCGGCGTCGCTGGTGATCAAGTGGAAAAACACAATCACCCAGAGGCTAACGTTATCTTCACTGTGGTAAAAGGTAAAGTGAACGTATTCCTTAACGAAACAGAATCCCATATCTTAACACCAGGGGAAGTATTGCACTTCGATGGCAACAACTACATCCAAGCTACATTGGTGGAAGATAGCGAGTTCATTGTAAACTTAATTCATAAATAAGCCAATATAAAAATAACCCTCAGACCTTTCGATCTGAGGGTTTTCTTTATATCTTATTTGTTGATACGTGCTACTACATCTGGAGTTAAGTCGATAACTTGATTACCTTCTTTAACAGCGCCAGCAGATGTTGGATTAGCCACTAATACATCGATATTTTTTTCTTTTGCAATAGCTTGAATTGCTTCTGCTACTTTTTTATCCAATGGAGCTAATACACTTGCTTCTTCTTGATTATATTTTTCTTGGATGCCACGAACACTTTTATCAAAATATGCTTGTTTTTCTGCATCTGTTTTAAAGTTATTTAGTTTCTTGAATTCACCTTCTAATTTAGGACCGTATTCAGCACGTAATTTATCAATTTGCATTTGGATAGCGCCAAAGCCATTATAGCCCGTGTAGATAGCTTCTTCGTTAATTACGCCTACATTAGCAGCGTTAGATACTGTGAAAGCACCAACTACAGCTAGTGCACCTAAAGTTGCAATCTTTTTAGTTAAGTTCATGTATAAGCCTCCCTGTGAGAAATATTTTCATCTATTTATCTAGTATAGCAAAGTTATTTCCAATTAGCAAACCACCTTGCCCCCTTACTATACTTTATATATATGAAATCTAAATGAAATATATTCTACACATCCATATGATAAGTTAATTATTATTTATCCTCACTTACATAGACATATTCTTCTTTTTTCAATTTACTGATAATTTCTGGAACCATGCCGATTAAACGATCAAAGCCAGTATATTTAGCAGATCCTTTGATATTGAATAATTCAATGCGTTCCCCTTTGATTACAAGTACAGCTGTTGGCTCTACTTTCGCTCCGCCACCGCCAGCTTTTTGGCATCCCCCTAAACCAAGGGATACGTCAACAAATGGTACAATCGTAGTGTCTCCTAATTGTACAGGTTCACCCACTACAGTTTCCACACGAATCATTTCTTTAAATTGCTCAAATAAAGGCTCTAAATTGTCTTTTAAGTTTGTAAGTTTAGTATCCATCATGACCTCCTACTATTCTTCAACTTCTGAAAGTTTTTATTTTGCACTTTGCTTACGACGTCGATACTGTACAAATGCTTTTACGCTGTCCAGTAGACACTCTCTAACTGCTTTTTTTACTATAAATAGAGTTCCATAGAAAGCAAATACACCTAGCTGCATATGTCCTTTTACTTCTAAACTACCTGTATAGGCAAATTCCGTATAAGTGAAATTAACTTGTTCCACTTGTTTGGGACACACTGTATAGGCTGTTGCAGTAATGAGACCCATTTCATAAGGTTTAGGAATTCCAAAATCCCCTTCTAATCGGAACACTCTAGGACTGGCATGACTAGCACATTGCTTACTAACTATAAACAGTGCTTCATAGAGTTTAGGGTTTGATACATGTTTCCACCACCAAAATGTTGGTAAATCTTTTGTATCTTCTTTCTCTTCCGTCGTTTCTTCTTGTGGTGATGTAGAATCTACTGGATCCAAGACATGTCCATTCGCATCAAATCGTACAGATGTTACTGGCTCTGGGCCCGTATATCCAGATAATGGATACGGATCTCTTTCTTCTTCCACGTGTTTTGTGTCTACATCATCTTGCTCGTCGTCCGTCGCTAAGGGATCTAGCTCTTCTTTTACCCTACGATTTAACCAATCCTCGTAATCACGGGCAGAGCCGACTTTCATAGACCCTAATACATAAACTTCCTTAAACAAGGAATGGCCTTGCTTATAGGCGAGATGCACCTTTAACACTCGGTACATCCATTCTAATCGGAAGTCAAATTCATAGGGCTTGCGTGAACTTACTTTCAGACTATATGTGATAGGAATACATAGAATGGCTATGATGACAGCTATTACCAATAGCAATAGAATCATCCATAGTGACACGATACCACCTACCTTTCAGTATGTTATACGATGTTAATACTTAAATTATAACATTCTTTACCCTTAATGCTCAATACCAAGACGTGCTTCTACGCCTTGATCATAATAATGACGATATGACTCCATGACAGTGACTAAATCCGCTTCGTCAAGAAGCCATTGTGGGGCACCACGGCCTGTAAATACCACTTCTACATTTGGATTTCGAGCTGCTAGGAGCTCACGCCCCTCTTCTTCTTCAATTAATCCAAAAAACAAAGCCATATTGTATTCATCTAAGATAACAATATCGAAATCGCCTGTTGCCACAGCCTGTAGAGCTCTTTCTTGACCTATGTGAATCAAATCCTTATATTCTTGTGGCGGCTGCCCCTTAGGAAACACGACTACATCATCTCCCCATCGACGCAACTCTTCATCGCTTTTCATGCCTTCAGGAATAATAAAAAAAGGTTTTCCTACTGTTTCTACTGTGATAGGGTCTAATTGATCTAATACAGCATGTTCTGAGTACACCTTAGATTTCATAAATTGAAGTAGTAGCACTTTCTTTCCTACTCCTGCAGCACGCACTGCTAGACCGATGGCTGCTGTTGTTTTCCCTTTGCCATCACCTGTATAAACTTGTACATAGGATTTCATAATTGCCTCCTATTGAATGGGCAAAAATAATAATGGATCCGTAGCCACACCATTCACCCTCACTTCGTAGTGAACATGACTACCCGTACTTTTACCAGTGCTACCCATAAGTGCAATGGATTGTCCTTTTTTCACAGTCATTCCCGCTTGTACTAAGAGTGCTGAGTTATGCCCATATTTTGTAATAAATCCATTACCATGATCAATTTCTATTAAATTGCCATACCCTCCAGCATAGGCTGCATAAGTTACAGTACCTGCCGCCGTAGCTACTATTGTTGTTCCTGTATCATTAG
>OBVS01000200.1_pt1 | contig 27486 bp, 19 predicted proteins | sample 1476211 | NCBI WGS metagenome assembly OBVS01 (sample SAMEA2580025, study PRJEB22360) | human gut metagenome | biome: human gut; feature: human-associated habitat; material: faeces | place: Denmark | collected 2008/2010 | reverse complement strand
AAATGCTGACTATGTAGTGAGCATGTCTGGCTCTTGTGCGTTCGCGATTCGCGACGAATATCATCATATTTTGAAAGATGAACCAGAATGGTTAGCACGAGCTGAAAGATTGAGCTCTAAAATTTATGAGTTTACACAATTCATCGTAGACGTATTAGGGGTAACTGATGTGGGTGCTCGCTTTAACGACAAAGTGACATACCATAAATCTTGCCACGTAACACGTTTGATGGGAATCAAAGAACAACCTATGAAACTATTAGCAGGCATTCAAGGTTTAGAATACTTACCATTGCATCGTGCAGAACGTTGCTGTGGATTTGGTGGTACTTTCACAGTAAAAAATCCTGAAATTTCCGCTGTTATGACACGAGAAAAAGCATTAAATATTGCTGATTCTGGTGCTAACATTGTAGCAGGTTCCGACATGGCTTGCTTGATGAATATTGAAGGTATGTTAGATCGACTTTACAAAGAAGGCGAAATTGATCGCCATATCCGCGTAATGCATATTGCGGAATTATTGAATAGTCGATAGGAGGAGTCACCATGAGTAATATTGTGTACGATAAACGCCCGTTTAAGACACGCGTTAATGATGTGCTTGCTAATGACTTCAAAGTAAAAGCCATTCAAACAGCACAGGATGTATTCTATGAAAAACGTAAAGCTGTAGTAGATCAAGTAGCAGAATGGGAAGACTTCCGTAATGAATCTGCTGATTTGCGTGACCATGTATTGGCTAATTTGGATTACTATTTAAACCAATTTGCGGAAAATGCTGAAAAAGCTGGTGCTCATGTGCACTTTGCAGCTGATGATAAAGAAGCAACAGCAATTTGTTTGGAAGTACTTCGTGCCAAAGAAGCAAAAATGGTTGTTAAATCCAAAACCATGGTATCTGAAGAAATCGGATTAAACCATGAATTAATTGAAGCAGGCATCGAAGTAAATGAAACTGACTTGGCAGAATTTATTTTGCAAACAGCAGATTTCGATCCTCCATCTCATATCGTAGTACCTGCATTGCACTTTGAACGTAACCGTATTCGTGATACATTTGCGAAAAAATTAGGTTATGAAGGTACTGAAAATCCAGAAGAAATGACTCGTTTCGTACGTCGCTATATTCGCGATCGTTTCTTGCGTGCAGACGTAGGTTTCACTGGTTGTAACTTCGGTGTAGCTGAAACTGGTACTATTACTATCGTATCTAACGAAGGTAATGGTCGTATGGCAAGCTCCATGCCTAAAACGCAAATTGCATTGATGGGTATGGAACGTTTGGTGCCTGACTTCGCATCTTTGGATGTGATGATGGAAATGTTGATTCGTTCCTCTGTAGGCGCTAAAATTTCCAACTACTTCTCCATGATCACAGGTCCTGCTCGTGAAGGGGAAGCAGACGGTCCAGAAGAATTACACATCATCATCATTGATAACCGTCGTTCTGGTATTTTAGGTGGTGATTTTGAAGAAATGTTACGTTGTATCCGTTGTGGTGCATGTATGAACATTTGCCCTGTATATCGTCATATTACAGGTCATGGTTATGGCTCTATCTATCCAGGTCCAATGGGTGCTGTATTAACTCCACTATTGGTTGGTTATGAAGAAGCTGGCGATCTTCCTTACGCGTCCACATTGTGCGGCGAATGTTGGGAGCATTGCCCAGTTAAGATTCCATTGCATGAATTGTTATTGAAACATCGTCAAGTGATTGCTGATAAATTACAAATGCGTCCAGCTATCGAACGCAGTATCTTCCACACAGTGGCAGGTGTATTTGCGAACTCCTTCCTGTTCGATATGGGTACCAAAATGGGTGCTATCGGCATGAAATTAATGAGTAACAATGGCCATATGGCAGATTGGACAAAAGTATTACCAGTAGTTGGTGGCTGGGTGAAAGCAAAAGATATGGGCTTGCTCAAAATGAGTAAATTCCGTGATGAATATGCAAAACACGTAGCACAAAAGGGAAAGGAGAAATAAAATGGATCAAGCAAAAAAACAAGCCTTTTTAGGTCGCCTATCTCGTGCGTTAGGCCGTGACTCAATTCCTACATCTGTAACTCCTTTTGATTTTTCAAAAGGACCTCAAGAGACAATGTATTCTGACCTTAGCCATGAGCAAGTAGTACAGATGTTTAAAACAGAAGCAGAACGCTTAGGTACTAAACTTATCGAAGTGGATGCTTCTCAAGTAGGTCAGGCATTAGTGGACGAAATTGTGGCTCCCGGGGGGGGGGGGGGGTTGTGGCCCCTCACGCAATACCCTAAATCTGCAGAAGTAGAAACATATGGTTTAGAAGCTGCATTCCAACAATTAGGGGAAGACCAAGCTACATTCTATCAATGGGATGCTACGAAAGGTCGTGAAGCGAACATCAATGTGGCGAAGGATTCTAATATTGGTATTACATTCCCAATCTTGGGGATTGCAGAAACAGCAACAGTAATCCAACCAAGTACAGAAGAATCTGGTCGTTCCTTGGGCTTATTGCCTTTAACGCATATTTCTGTATTGCGTGAAGATACAATTCATCCACGTATGACACAAACGATGGCAGAATTAGCGAAAATCTATCGTAATGATCCAGCTAAGTTCCCTACAAATGTGGTTCATATTTCTGGTCCATCTAACACAGCGGATATCGAGTTAGTTCGTGTCGTTGGTGTACATGGTCCGATTAATGTAACTTTCATCTTAGTTAAATAAGAGATATAGTTCATAAACAATTAGGATATAGGGTAGTTGATAGGTATATCAACTACCCTATATTTTTTGGTTCGAGAGGTTTTTTGTTACCTGTTGGTGACAGCAAGTGTTTCTATACTAAATATGGAGTTATCCGTGTCATAACAGATATCATATTTGACAAAAGACCTTTTTTTCGTATACTTAAAGATAATATATTTACAAGTTTAGTTTTATAGCTATCATAGAATGTAATTGTATGTGGGTTATCTATTATATACTGTGCGTTAGTTATTGCAACATAGTTATAGGAAAGGAATAATGTATGTTATTAGCAGAAGAAAAAGTTGCCACAGCCACAGCGGTAGGCACTGAAAAGGTAGCAGAGCATGTAGAGGAAAGTATTTCCTTTGTTAATCATGTGCAATCCTTATTACTGGAATATTTACCTAGTATTATTTTAGCCATCATCGTGTTGATTATAGGCCGCTATTTAGCTTTATTTGTAAGACGGTTGTCAGTACAATTGATGAGTCGCACTGGTTATGATCAAACCGTGCGCAGCTTTGCGTCTCAAATTATTTACTACACTATTTTGTCCGTAGTCGTGCTGTCAGCTTTGTCCTTAGTGGGATTTCCGACGAATAACTTCTTGGCAGCTTTTGGTGCCTTCGGTATCGCCATTGGTTTAGCGTTGCAAAATAACATGTCCAACTTAGCTTCGGGATTAATTATTTTGGCGTTCAAACCCTTTAAAGCAGGGGATTGGATTTCTGTGAATGGTGTGGAAGGCTCTGTGAAATCTATCCATTTAATTAACACCGCCATTGCGACGAAAGAAAATCGAATTGTCTTCATCCCGAACTCGGCTATTACATCCAATAACTTGATGAACAGCAACTATGAACTAACACGCTATATTACGTTTGTCTTTGGTATTAACTATAATGCGGATCATCATCGGGCCATTGAGATTATCAAAGAAATTCTTGCGAGCACAGGCAAGGTTCATAATATGGATACCTTAGAAATCGGTATCAAAGAATTTGGCGATAGTTCTGTGAACATTGTTGCCTATCCTTTAATTAACGCCAGTGATTTCAGAGAAGTCTATTATGGTGTTATGTCCGATGTGAAAGATCGTTTTGATGCAGAAGGCATCGATATTCCGTATCCTCAACGTGTGGTACATATGGCTAACTAATAGCCTAAGAGAATCCTATTCCGTACCCGCAAGATATAGGTGGGTACGGAATATCCAAGGGCAATGCGATTCCATGCCTATCATGTATAGTGCATATGGTAAATAATACACTAAGACGATGGCATACTTGTTTACGTCGATTCGTACTCAATGAAGAGGAGGCAATCCTATGAAAGAAAATATATATGAGTCAATGAAAGCTGCTGTAGCAGAATTGGCTACGACAGCAAAACTGCAAGAAGGTAAACTACTGGTAGTAGGATGTTCCACTAGCGAAGTGAGAGGTGGTCATATTGGTAAGGATTCCTCTCTCTCTGTGGCATCAGATTTGTTTACAGCGTTGTCTGAAGTACAAGATGAATATGGCTTTGACATAGCAATTCAATGTTGTGAACATCTCAATCGGGCCTTGGTAATGGAACATCATGCCGCAGAGGCTAGAGGCTATGAAGAAGTAAATGCTGTGCCTACGCAACATGCAGGAGGCTCCATGGCAACTACAGCCTATGCAACTTGGTCGGATCCTGTGGTGGTAGAGCATGTAAAGGCTGATGCAGGCATCGACATTGGAGATACTTTTATTGGTATGCATCTAAAACATGTGGCAGTGCCTGTGCGATTAAGCGTAAAAGAAATTGGAGCAGCTCATGTAACAGCAGCTCGTGTGCGGCCTAAATTTGTAGGGGGAGATCGAGCGCAGTATAATGAAGCGTTAAAGTAAGAACTGTGAGGTAATTATGGAATTTTATACCTATGCTTATGTGGTGCAACGAGGAGAGTTTACATCTCTGTTGCAATACATTATGACATCTATTTTATTAGTAGCATTGCTAGTAGTAGGTGTAAAAGTTATGTATAATCGTTTTGATACTAAGTTCCGTGACTTGGGCATTATCATTGTATTGGGGCTTGTATTTTTATTAGGATTGCAAGTTAATGATTACACTCGTGATATTAATAGTGCAGAAGAATCGAGCTATATGGTGCAATTCTTAAATAATTTAAGTGAACGTGCAGATGTACCTAAGGATAAGATTCGCGTTAATACATTGCGCGTGCAAGATCGTATGATAGTCAATATCGAGGAAGCCTATTTTGAGGTGACTTTTACTATGAATAAAGATGGCTATTCTTTGCGACCTGTGGAGATGATCAACAGTAATCCTAAGGTGGTAGATGTGAAGAAGGATGGGCAATAATATGTTAACAGGATATACATTAGTATTTATTAAGCTAGCCCTTGGTATTTTAGCTCTCATTTTACAAATGAACTTGATGGGTAAGGGAAACTTGGCGCCGAACTCGGCTTTAGATCAGGTACAAAACTATGTACTAGGTGGTATTATTGGTGCTGTTATCTACAGTGAAAGCATCGGCATCTTACAATTCTTCCTGGTATTGATTGCTTGGACGATTGTAGTTATGGGCTTACGTTTTCTTAGCGCTCATGTGCGATGGATTAAGACACTTATTGACGGACGACCTAGCATTGTCATTGATCGGGGAAAGATTCGTGTTGGAGAATGTTTGAAACGTGGTCTTCGTGGCAGTGATTTGCAGTTGAAACTTCGGAGCGCAGGGGTTACCCTTGTGAGTGATGTACGCCGTGCTGTGCTAGAGCAAAATGGTCAATTAACGCTGGTCATGAATGGTGATGATATCATTCGCTACCCTGTTATTGTAGATGGCGTAGTAGATCCAGATATTCTAGACCTAGCCGATAAAGACATGGCTTGGTTGGAAGAAGAAGTGCGAGATCAAGGATATTCCATTAGGGATATCTATGTAGGAGAATACTTCAAAGGGCATCTTATATTACACCCTTATATGCAGAATAACTCTTGAAAATTGTAGAAAAGCCACATCATGTATTAAAAACTGACCTACGCTAAAGTTTTTAATGCATGATGTGGCTTTTCTTCGTTCCAATGGAACTTAATCAGCTTGTTGTGAACTGAACTACATCATATTTAGCAAGATATAGTATTAAAATATATAAGCTTTAAAAATCTAATTTGTATTGCTGTTACATAGGTGACAAAGATCTCTTAAAAGAAGTACAATAAAAAGGAATATAACTATAATGACAGTATGATGATATAGCGAGGGTCAACAGGATGGAAAGTGCACAAAGAGCAGAATTACATAGAAAAATTTGGGCTATTGCAGATAATGTGCGAGGAGCTGTAGATGGATGGGATTTTAAACAATATGTATTAGGAATTTTATTCTATCGGTTTATTTCTGAAAATATTACGGAATACTTTAATCGAGAAGAACATAATGCCATAGATGGTGATCCCAATTTTGATTATGCAGATATTTCTGATGAAGAAGCTGAGGAATGTTTCCGCCCTGATACGGTTGAAGAAAAAGGATTTTTTATTTTGCCTAGCCAACTCTTTCAGAATGTAGTTAAGCATGCTCGCAGTAATGAAAATTTAAATGTTGACTTAGCAAATATTTTCTCGGCTATAGAAGGAAGTGCGAGAGGATTTAATTCCGAGGATGATATAAAAGGATTATTTGAGGATGTAGACACGAAGAGTAATCGCTTAGGTGCTACCGTAGAAGAACGGAATGAACGACTAGTTAATATTTTAGAAGGAATTGCAGCGATTCAGTTTGGAAATTTTGAAGATAATGACATTGATGCCTTCGGTGATGCCTATGAATATTTAATTTCTAACTATGCTAGTAATGCAGGGAAATCGGGTGGAGAGTTTTTTACTCCCCAAACGGTTTCAAAGTTATTGGCTCGTATTGTGATGGATGGAAAAACAAAAATTAATAAAGTTTATGACCCAACCTGTGGTAGTGGATCTTTGTTGTTGCAGATGAAAAAACAATTTGATGACCATGTGATAGAAGATGGATTTTATGGTCAAGAAATTAATATGACCAATTATAATTTGGCACGTATGAATATGTTTCTTCATAATGTTAATTTTAATAATTTTGACATTAAGCGTGGAGATACTTTGTTAGACCCTATGCACAATTATGACAAGCCATTTGATGCCATTGTGTCAAATCCACCATACTCCATTAAATGGGTGGGGGATGCAAATCCGACACTAATTAATGATGAAAGGTTTGCACCAGCGGGGAAATTGGCACCTAAATCGTATGCAGACTTTGCTTTCATTATGCATGCATTAAGTTATTTGTCTACCAAAGGTCGAGCGGCAATAGTTTGTTTCCCTGGTATTTTCTATCGCAAAGGTGCGGAAAGAATCATCAGGAAATATTTAGTAGATAATAATTTTGTTGATGCAGTGATTCAATTGCCAGATAATCTGTTTTTTGGTACAAGTATTGCTACTTGTGTATTGGTATTAGCAAAAAATAAAACGGAAAATAAGATACTGTTTATTGATGCATCTAAAGAGTTTAAAAAAGAGACAAATAACAATATTTTAGAAGAAGTGAATATAGAACATATTATAGAAGAGTTTAGACATAGGGCTGATGTAGACTATTTCTCACGATATGTGGCGCATGATGAGATTGTAGAGAATGACTATAATTTATCTGTATCGACGTATGTAGAAAAAGAAGATACAAGAGAAAAAATTGATATTCACGTGTTAAATCGAGAAATTGAAGATACAGTGAAGAAGATTGATGCCTTACGTACTTCCATTGATGAGATAGTTAGGGAGCTAGAGAGCAATGAATAAAGATCTGATTATATATAATACAGAAGATGGACAAGCAAAGATTAGTCTTACCCTACAAGATGGAACAGTCTGGTTGAACCAGATGCAAATTGCAGAGTTATTTCAAACTACGAAACAAAATATTAGCAAACATATTAAGGCTATTTTTGCTGATGGAGAACTAGATGAAAAAGTGGTTGTCAACTATCAGTTGACAACCACTAAACATGGGGCTATAGAAGGGAAAACACAACATAAGCCAGTAGCTTTTTATAATCTGGATGTGATTCTAGCCATAGGATATCGGGTGCGTTCTCCTAGAGGAGTTCAATTTCGTCTGTACGCCTCTACTATATTGAAAGAGTACTTAGAAAAAGGCTTTGCCATGGATGATGAACGATTGAAAGAAATGGGTGGAGGACACTATTTTAAAGAATTGTTAGCTCGTGTTCGTGATATTCGTTCTAGTGAAAAAGTATTTTATCGTCAGGTACTAGATTTATTTGCTACCTCTATTGACTATGATAAACGAAGCAAGGAAGCACAAATATTTTTTCGAACAGTACAAAATAAATTACATTATGCGGTACATCAGCATACAGCAGCTGAATTGGTGTATGACCGTGTAGATAGACATCATGACTTTTTAGGACTCACTACATTTAAAGGAGAATTACCTACGAGAGCAGAGGCAAAAGTGGCGAAGAACTACTTGTCAGAAACAGAATTATTAGACTTGAATCAATTAGTGTCTGGTTACTTAGACTTTGCTGAAAGAAAAGCAAGACGAGAAGAAGCGATGACTATGGCAGATTGGATAGCTCACATTGATATGGTCTTAGCATCTACAGGTGAGAAAGTATTGCAGCATGCAGGGCATATTTCCAAGACACAAATGGAGCATAAAGTGGATGTAGAATATAATGCCTATATAGAACATACATTAACTCGAGTAGAAAGAGATTATTTAGAGGAGATTAAGCACATAGAGAATATAGCAAAGAAAGGAGGGAAATAAATGGATCTATTAAGATTATTGGAGAATGAACCAGTGGAGTGGAAGAAACTGGGGGATGTATGTACATTTCATCGGGGAAATACGATTAATAAAAAAGAAACAGTGGAGGGGAATATTCCTGTTATAGGTGGGGGACAGAAACCAGCATATTATCATAATCAAAGTAATAGAGAAAAAAATACAATTGCAGTTGCTGGAAGTGGTGCTTATGCAGGCTTTGTAAGTTATTGGGAAAAGCCGATATTTTTAAGTGATGCTTTTTCTGTTGAGCCGAATGAAACGCTAAATAAAAAATATGTTTATCATTGGTTATTACAACAGCAGCATAAAATCTATCAATTGAAGCAAGGAAGTGGTGTACCACACGTATACGGTAGAGATTTAGGTAAGTTTGAGATTCCCATTCCATCACTAGAAGTTCAAGAAAAAATAGTAAAAACACTTGACAAATTCACAGAATATGTTACTGAACTACAGACTGAACTACAGAAACGTATTGATCAATATACATATTATCGCGATACACTTCTTAGCGAAGAGTATATACAAAAACTCTGTAAAGAGATGGAAGTAGATAGACAATTACAAGTTTTGGCACTTTCTGAGGTTTTTGAGTTTAAGAATGGATTAAATAAAGGTAAAGAGTATTTTGGTAAAGGGATACCGTTTGTTAGCTATATGAATGTATATAAGCTAGATAGATTAACGGCCGAAGATATTGATAATAAAGTGGATGTTACAGAAGATGAAATAAAACGATTTAGTGTTCAGAGAGGGGATGTTTTATTTACAAGAACTTCTGAAGTGAAAGATGAAGTGGGCTACAGCTCTGTTATGCTAGAAGATATGGAAAAGTGTGTATTTAATGGCTTCACAATACGAGGACGGTTAAAGAATGATAATCTATTATTGCCAGAATTTAGTACCCACCTATTTAGAAGTTATTCGGTTAGAAAAGAAATAATAAAAAGAAGTTCATTTACTACTAGAGCATCATTAAGTGGACAGGAGTTAGGAAAAGTTGAAGTAATGATTCCACCGCTTTCACTACAACATAAAATTGCAACCATCCTAGATAAGTTCCAGGCAATGATAGCAGATACTAAAGGTTTATTACCAGCGGAAATAAAACAACGGCAACAACAATATGAATATTATAGAGAAAAACTCTTGACATTCAGTAGTGAATGTGATAGCACGCACGCACGCACGCACGCACGCACGCACGCACGCACGCACGCACGCACGCACGTTGACTATATCTGATGATTATTATCTTGTGTTGCGAGAAGTAGCAAAGATTGTAGATGTAGATATAGAAGATAAGATAATTTTATATACATTAAAGGATGTATCCGCATACTCTGATGAGAGAATATCGTGGAATGATTTGAACGGGACAAATTATGTAGGGGTGGAGAATTTATTAAAAGATAAAGGTGGAAAGGAAGAATCCCAAAGTAGGAAATTTTGCTAAATTTAATAAAGGCGATATCTTAATAGGAAATATAAGACCATATTTGAGAAAAATATGGCACTCAGATTTAGTAGGTGGAGCAAGTGGAGATGTTCTTATTATCAAAATAAGTGAAAAGAAAATTATAGAGTCGAGATATTTATACCATATTTTAGCAAATGAAGATTTTTTTGAGTATGCGATTCAATTCTCGAAGGGCGCTAAGATGCCTCGTGGTGATAAGAAGAAAATTATGGAGTATAGTTTTTTTGTACCTCCTCTTCACGTGCAACAACGGATTGTCTCTATTCTTGATACTTTCAACACATTAGTCCATGATATGCAAGAGGGGCTACCAAAAGAAATTGAATTACGGCAACAACAATATGAATATTATCGTGAGCGCCTCTTATCGTTTTCAAAGGCGTCACAGAGATAAGGGGGACTAACAATGGACGGTGGAAAAACGTATAACTTGGCTCCAATTATGGAACTTAATCACGGGATTGTACTGGCTAAGTATGAAAAGCTTTCACGGGTCAGTGAAAGTTATCAAACAGAAGGTGCCATGGAATTACAATTAGTGAATGATTTAGAGGCTCAAGGATATACACGTTTGACCTGTAAAACAGACGAAGAGCTAAAAGAGAATCTGAGAGTTCAATTAGAGCACTTAAACGCGGTAACATTCACAAATGAGGAGTGGAAGCGATTACTTCGTGAATTTATTATTCCGGAGAATCAGGGGATTATAGAAAAAACTAGAAAGTTTCAGGAGCGAGAGTCATGGGACTTTCAATTTGATGATGGACATCGTCAAAATATAAAACTTATTGATGCTACAAATATTAATAACAATGTGGTGCAAGTAGGGAATCAGATTCAGGCCACAGAAGGAACTGTACGCAATCGATATGATGTGACAATTTTTGTTAATGGATTACCATTAGTTCATATAGAGTTAAAGAAACGCGGTGTTCCCATAAAAGAAGCTTTTAATCAGATTCACCGATACAGTAATGAAAGTTTTAACGTAAGAAGTTCTTTATTTCAATATGTACAAATTTTTGTCATATCTAATGGGACGAAGACTCGATATTTTGCGAATACCCTAACACCGAGTAAAAATAACTACGAATTTACTTGTGAATGGGCAGATGCTAAAAATAAACCGATTACAGATTTGGAAGATTTTACGCGTACTTTTTTTGATAAGCGAACAATTCTTGAGATTCTTACGAAATATTGTGTATTTGATGCATCGAATACATTATTGATTATGAGACCTTACCAGATTGCCGCAACAGAACGTATTTTGTGGAAGATTCAAGCTGGTTATGAAAATAAAAAGCAAGGGACCATTGAAGCAGGTGGCTTTATTTGGCACACCACAGGATCAGGGAAAACATTAACATCCTATAAAGCAGCTAGGCTGGCAACTCAATTACCATATATTGATAAGGTGTTTTTTGTAGTAGATAGAAAAGACTTGGATTATCAAACGATGGTAGAGTATCAGAAGTTCCAAAAAGATTGCGTAAATGGTAGCAAAGATACGAAAGAGTTAGCTCGTAATATTAGTGAAAATACCAGTCGTATCGTGGTGACAACGATACAAAAGCTAAATCAGTTTATTCAAAAACATAGTAAGCATGATATTTACCAAAAGCATTGTGTATTTATCTATGACGAGTGTCACCGTTCTCAATTTGGTAAAGTACAGAAAGCAATTCGGAGTAAGTTTAAATGTTATTATCAATTTGGGTTCACCGGAACACCTATCTTTGATGAGAACTCTTTGACAGGAGAAACGACAGCAGGAATTTTTGGGGCTCAATTACATAGTTATGTCATTACCGATGCCATTCGTGATGAAAAAGTATTGAAGTTTAAGGTGGATTATAATAATATATCGGCGAACTTTAAAAGTGCAGAAACTGAAACGGATGATGCAGAGTTAGCTAAGTTAGAATCAAAACTATTGTTGCATCCTGAACGAATCCAAGCAGTGACTAAGCATATCTTGAAAGTATTTCCTATGAAAACGCATCGTAATGTACACTTTACAGTGCGGAATAAACAAATGCGCGGATTTAATGCCATGTTTGCCGTACAAAGTGTAGAAGCTGCCAAAATGTATTATGAAGCATTCAAGATATTGCAAAATGATTTGCCTGAAGAAAAAAAGTTGAAAGTAGGCGTTATTTATAGTTTTGCAACTAATGAAAATCAGTCTGCCTATGGAGAAATCAAAGATGAATCATTTGAGGCAACCTCGCTTACAACTTCGGCAAAACAGTTTCTCATATCTGCTATGGATGACTATAATGCTATGTTTAGTAGTAATTTTAAAATCGAAGAGTTTCAAAATTATTACAAAGATCTAGCAAAACGGGTTAAAGATAAAGATATTGATTTGTTGATTGTCGTAGGGATGTTCTTAACGGGGTTTGATGCACCTACATTAAACACATTATTTGTAGATAAAAACTTACGGTATCATGGGTTGATTCAAGCCTTTTCTAGGACGAATCGAATTTTAAATAGTGAGAAAAAATTTGGTAATATCGTGTGCTTTAGAGACTTAGATAAGGCTACGAAAGAAGCTATTCAAGTGTTTGGTGATAAAAATAGTGTGACCACAATTTTAGAACGTAGTTTTGATGACTATATGACTGGATTTATTGACGATGATACAAATGAATCGTATCGTGGCTATGAATCAATTTGTGAAGAATTGTTAGCTAAATTCCCAGACCCTACTGAAATTGAAACTAATGCAGATAAAAAAGAATTTGCCCAATTGTTCGGGGAATTTTTGAAAGCTGAAAATATTTTGCGTAACTTTGATGAGTTTTGTGAGTTAGAACCATTGATTCCACCGCGACTTGTTCAAGATATGAAGAGCGTCTATGTGGATATCAAGGAAGATTTTTCTGAAGGGCGCAAATATAGCGAAGCAGAGGCACAAGTTATTGACTTGTCAGATATAGAGTTTCACATTGATTTGTTAAGGACCGATGAAATTAATCTAGATTATATTTTGCAGTTAATTGCGGAAAAAACGAAGAGTACGGACAACTTGAATGCTGTTGAACAAGAAGTTCGCCGAGCGATTCGTTCCAGTATTGGAACCCGTGCGAAGGAAGATCTTATTGTGAAATTTATGCATAGTACAGATATTTCTACACTTAGTGACCATGAAAGTATTATCGATGCGTTCTATACTTTTGCAAAGGTAGAGAAGGAATTATCCATTGCCAATACGATTGAAGAGTTAGGCATACAGCCACAAGTGATAGAAGAAGCACGACGGTATATTATGACTTCTATTGAAAAGGGACATGCCGAATATGATGGAACTGAGTTGAGTAATATCCTACCGTCTAGATCTCGTAGAAGAGGTGGTCAGCGACAAGAACAGAAACAAAGTGCATGGCAAAAAATACAGCAACTAGTACAAGTGTTTTTGGGGATTTAATTCCATTGTATGTTAGGATAGAATGGTGTATATTTGGGGTAGAAGGAATGAATCTTTCTAAGAGGGTTGTAGAAATTCATCCATAAGCTCAAAAAAGGACGGCTGCCACCGTCCTTTTTTCTATTTTCTACTCTTGTAATACTTCAGAATTGCATAGGTTAAGAAATTAACAATCAATCCTTGTAGAATAGGGACAAGAAAACTAGTACATATAAAGGGATACTTAAGAGATAATTATTAAATTAACTCTGTTATAATAATAGCATCTAATGTGTAGCACAATTTATGATGGATTAGGTATATACCCTTGAATAGGGATAGAAAAACATGTATAATAATAGGGTAATAGCATTGGAATATGACAGTTCTATGGGGCTTGTGCAAGGAGAGCCTGTGAACCATGTCAGGCCTTGATTGGAGCAGCATTAAGCGGTTACTCTCTTGTGCCACGAGGAAACCTATAGGGCTGTCAGATTCGAGTGCTATGGTAAAGCAGCTAGCTTAGCTGCTTTTTTTCATATCTTAAGGGAAAGGAGGGACTATGAGTTATTTAGCGTTATATAGACGATGGAGACCAAAACAGTTTACAGATGTTGTAGGTCAACATCATGTGTCGGATACATTACAACGAGCTATTCGTGAAGATAAAGTGGCCCATGCCTATTTATTTGCTGGTCCTAGAGGTACGGGCAAAACGAGTATGGCAAAAATATTTGCGCGCGCTATTAACTGTGAACAGGGACCTACAGATACACCTTGTGGTCAGTGTGAATCGTGCCAGCAAATGTTACAAGGACAAGCCTTGGATGTGATCGAAATTGATGCGGCTTCCAATCGAGGTATTGATGAAGTGCGTGCCTTGCGGGAACAGGTGAACTTCTTACCTGTAGTAGGTCATAAAAAAGTATTTATCATTGATGAAGCCCATATGCTTACCAATGAAGCATGGAATGCCTTGTTGAAAACTATCGAGGAACCGCCAAGTCATGTGATGTTCATTTTTGCCACAACAGAATCGGAGAAATTACCGGTTACTATTTTATCTCGTTGTCAGCGTTATACATTCCGCCGTATCACAGCAAAAGATATTACAGCCCATTTATTGCATGTGGCGAAGGAAAGTAATATCTCTCTTGATCCTGCGGCAGCACAAGTGATTGCAGTCCATGCAGATGGTGGTTTACGTGATGCCTTGAGTATTTTGGATCAATGTTCTGGTATGACCTCGGAAATGATTACAGCTCCTCTAGTAGAGACTATGATTGGCTTAGTGAGCAAATCCTGGGTGCTAACTATGGTAGATATATTGAAATCCGGTAATGGAGCGGCTTTACTGCAAGCTGTAGATGAAGCGCTACAAATGGGGCGTGATGCTCGTCAAATTGTAACGGCCTTAGTAGAACATCTGCGAGCTATGATTGTGGCGAAAGTATTACCTGAGGCGGAAGAGCTATTAGCTTATGATACGCATAAAGAGCGATTATTGGCGCAGGCCAATGCGTTATCTATGGAGGAGATAGGACGCTATATCAATGTATTACAAACGGTGCAAAATAACGCAAAACAAGTAGATAACCCACGAGTGATTGTAGAAATGGGATTGCTTTCACTCTTGCAATTAGGTGGCGGTACCTACCAAACCTTGGAAGGTCGCATGACGACGATGGAACAATTTGTGAATCGTCAAGAAGATACATTGCTCCAAAAGTTGAATGAGTGGGCGGAACAACGACCTGTAGTTGCCAGCTCTGTGGTAGAACCTGCACTACCTGTGTCGGATATGGATGTATATGATGGAGTCTTGGAGGATATTCCTCATCCAGTAGAGGATGAGGTGTTGTTGCCACCTGTCTCACCAGTGAGAGCTAGAACTGTAAAAGCAACATCCCCGTTACCACCTCCTCGTGTAGCTAAAGTGGCCGATTCTATTGGTAAAAGCTCCTTGCCACCACCATTACCGAAGAAAGCATCTCCATCGGTAAAGCCTAAAACGGCGACATTTGACACGGCGCAAGAGCGAACCGTAGGGCAGGGGATGGTGAGTCCTCATGAATATAGCACGATTTTAGCAAACGTGATAAAATGGTTGAGAGGCAAGAACTATGGATTGCTAAATACGATCTATCAGCAAGGAACCTTGGTGTACTTAGATCAAGAGCAAGCTATCTTGGTGTTTCCTACGCCTATTGCAGGACCTATTCTGGTGCAACCGCAACATGTAGAATGTGGGAAGAAAGCGTTTCAACAAGTGATAGGACGGCCGATTGTGGTGAAAGCCATCGATAAGAAGGACCCTAAACTGCAGGTATACTTAGAGGCAGCAAAATCCTTTGGAGGGACTTTACAGCAAAGCGGACAGTCGCAGGTACAACCAACGGTACCGACTCCTGTGGTGAAAGGTACTAAAGAAACTGAAGGGATAGGACAACCAATTGTTGCGGCGCAAGGAACGATACCGGTGACAGCTGATGAGGAGATGCCAACTGTATCTGTAGAAACATCGAGGCCTGACAGTGGGAAACCCACTTATGTAGGGACAAACACCACTTCAAAGGTAGGTGCTGGTAGTGATCCGACCAATGTAGAGGGTATTATTGATGACTTTCTCACAGTCTATGAGAATCCAGAGGAAGTATTAAACCCCTACTATCAGGAAATGGGGAAAGGCATGCTTTCAGAAGAAGACATAGACGAGATACGGACATTGCCGAAATGGTCTTCAGCCGAGGCCAGTGATGAAGAAAAACAAGAAACTCTACTCTATGATGCTTTACAACACATGGAGGCTAGCGGGTATGATATTTATGTGAAAGAAGTAGACGATTTGTCTAAGTAATGAAGGAGGTTCACTATGTTTGGTGGCGGTAATATGCAAGGTATGTTGAAAAAAGTTCAAAAAATGCAAAAAGATATGGAAAAAGCACAAGAAGAAATTAAAAACACCGTGGTAGAAGCATCTATCGGTGGTGGTGCTGTATCTGTAACAATGAATGGAGAACAAGAAGTATTGTCCATTAAAATTGCTCCTGCTGCAGTAGATCCAGAAGATGTGGAAGCATTAGAAGATTTAATTTTAGCAGCTGTGAATGAAGCGAACCGTAAAGCAAAAGAAGTGGCAGAGAAAAAATTAGGGGCTGTCACAGGAAACTTGAAACTTCCTGGAATGCCAGGTATGTTCTAATATGACAAATCCTTTAGAACGATTAGTAGAAGAGTTGCGTCGCCTACCAGGGGTGGGGGCTAAATCGGCTAGACGATTAGCATACCATCTCATTGAGGCAGATGCAGAAGATGTACAACGCTTGGTAGAAACCATCCTTGCAGCGAAAGAAGCCACACATAGATGTTCCCAATGCTTTAATTTGTCTGCTCAAGATCCTTGTGAGTTTTGTGCAAGCTCTAAACGGGACAGATCGATGATTTGTGTGGTGGAAACATCCCGTGATGTCATCGCCATCGAACGCAGTGGTGACTATAAAGGGTTATACCATGTGTTGGAAGGGGCTTTGTCCCCTATTGATGGGGTAGGCGTAGAAGACATCCGCTTGAAAGAGCTTATGTTGCGCCTTCAAGATAATACAGTGCAAGAGGTTATCATCGCCACAGATCCTGATGTAGAAGGGGAAGCAACGGCGCTATATATTGCTCGATTATTGCAACCTACGGGAATTAAGGTCACTCGTATTGCCCGTGGTATTCCCGTAGGCGGGGATATTGAATACGCTGATGAGGTGACCTTGAGCGGTGCTGTATTACATCGTCAGGAAATGAGGTAATGATGGATTACGTATTACAAGCTGTAGTAGCTATTGTTGTAGCTTGGATGATTATTAAGGTAGCATGGTTTACCATCAAACGGGTAGCAACCAATGTCTTTTTAGGTATGATTACCTATGCAGTGATTACAGAAGTATTCCATATTCCCTTGGATATGAATATTATGTTGTGGGCACTAACAGCCGTGTTAGGGCCTATACCAGTGCTAGGATTAGCGTACTTTCATTGGTAAAATAAGGAGCAACTATGCAATCAAATACTGTGGTACTTAATGACATTCAACAACAAGTTGTACAGGAATTAGATAGAAATATTGTATTGCTAGCTTCTGCAGGAACGGGAAAAACAAATACATTGTCCTATCGGGTGGCACATATCTTGGAAACGGGACGTGCCACTGGAGATCAAATTTTGTGTTTAACATTTACGAATAAAGCGTGTCGTGAAATGAAAGAACGCATGATTGCGATTGTAGGACAAGAGGCACAAGCTGTGAAAGTATCTACGTTTCACAGCTTTTGTTATACCATTTTGCAAGAAGAAGCCAAATTACAAGAAGATCTATTTAAAGAATTTCTCATCTTTGACGAAGAAGATGCAGAGGAATTATTAAGTGAATGTCTGCCGAATCTTGTGAAAGCCTATAGTAAAGAACAAGGTATTATGGCACCTAAAATACATGCAGATACGATTCGTCAGGTTATCAGCGAAGTGAAAGAGCATCGATCGAAGTATCAATATTATTCTGCTAATATACAAGAGGATTACGCACGGACAATCAAGCGTATGAAAAGGGAAGAGTCTGTTTGGTATAGCATCATGTCAGAAGATACTGCCGAATTTTTAGAAGAAAAAGGGCTACAAGTATTGATGGAATACGAATGGCGATTACGTTCATTGAATGGACTAGACTTTGCAGATTTGATTACGAGGGTACATCAAATCTTTCAGCGCCCCGAAGTGGCTAATCGTTGGCGTCAGCGCTATTCCTATATTGCAGTAGATGAAATGCAAGACACTAGCGAGTTAGAATATGAAGTGATGAACACCATGTGGAAGGGTAACCATATCTTGCTCTGTGGGGATTACTTTCAAACCATTTATGAATGGCGTGGTTCTAATCCGATGACATTAATCGATCGGTATTGCAGAGAGTATAACCCCATAGAATTAGTGTTTGATACAAACTATCGGTCTAATCAGATGCTGTTTAAGGGAGCTTTTTCCATGTTGAAAGATATGTTCCCTCAACGGGTGCGAGAGTTGTATCAAAAAGAACCGAAAGCGATAGCCATACAGCAAGGTGAGCCTATTTCGATATATGCTGCTGCAGATGCTCAGGATGAGGCTAGGTATATATTTCAATCTATTCAACAGCTGAGAATTGGCGAAGAGATGCCTCCTGTAGGAATTTTGGTGCGCACCAATAAACAAGCCGTACGATTAAGTGAACAATTTAAACGATGTAATCGACAATTGCCAGAAAAGATGCAACTAAAATTTATTTTGGCAGATGAATTAAAATTTTTCCGACGTTTAGAAATTAAGGATGTATTGGCATTTTTTAAATGCTTAGTGAATCCTTGGGATTTGATGAGTACAAAACGGATCATTCGAACCTTTGTCAAAGGGGTTGGTGATAAGCGTATGGAGGAATTAGAAAGCACAGCAGTGAGAAAAACTGGGTTGCGGATCACCGATTTTATGAGTACAAAAATCTTTACACGAGAGCCTTATGAACAATTAGAAAAAGGGCTAGTATCTAAAGATATCGTTGTATTTGATGTAGAAACGACGGGTGTAAATATCATGGAAGATCGTATTGTGCAGATGGCAGCCATCCGTATTGATGAAAAAGGCAACACAATTGATACTTTCGAACGATTCATTAATCCCGGCGTACCTGTAGGGGATTCAGAATTAGTACATGGTTTTAGTGATGCACAATTACAAGAAGTTGGGGGCGATGCACAAACAGTATTGGAAACATTCAGACAGTTTGCTGATGGGTCCATGATTGTCGGTCATAATGTGCAGTACGATATGAGCATATTAGAGCAAGAGTGTAGCCGACATGGTGTAGCTATGCCAAGGGTACAAGCCATTTATGATACCCTAGATATATATCGCCGATTCTATCCTAATTTACCAAACCATAAATTAGAATTTTTAAGTGGACACTTCCCGATTGGTCATCAGTCTACGCATAATGCGATGGATGATATTATAGCGACAGGTAAACTATTGGTCTATGCTATGAAAGAAAATATCCTTCCTACGAAAGCACAGCGTATGGCATTTGTAAATAAGTATAGAGATATATTCGCTAATATTGCCGCCTCTATGGATACTTTGCGAAGTAAGTGGATGACGAGCAAACCTACAGATATTCTTACTTATATTATGAAGGATATGGGAGTAGTGGCACATTATGAGAAGAAGGTAAAAGAAGATCCCACAGGAGAACGTAGATTATCTAGTATTCGCGAACTATATCGGATCATGAAAGAATTAGAAGAGGAATATCCACACTATGTAGGTCGTGATGGAGTCAAAGCAATCTTAGAAATGTCAGCCCTTCACTCAGGAGAGGGCATGTTCCGACGAAAAGGAGATAGTCGTATCCCAATAATTACGGTCCATCAAGCTAAAGGTAGTGAATTTGAACATGTCTTTATTGCTAGTGCTCATGATGGAGGGTTTCCTTTCTATTATGCTATTGAGGATGGCAAACTAGAAGAAGAGAAACGTATTTTCTATGTGGCGTTAACCCGTGCTAAAGAACATTTGACTATTACTTATGCAAAGTTCAATAAGCATGGGTATCGGCAGCAAGCAAGCCGATTCCTGGCATCTATTCCACCTGAGTATGCAGTATTAGTACCATTCAGTCGATGGTAGGGAATTTATAGGAGGCTCTCTACCCTAATGTTTTCAATCTATGCTATAATAGAGTGTAAATAGCTATGCGTAAAACGCCTATTTGCAAAGGTAATACTAATAATGGAAGAACTTTCAGAATTAGAGCTTTCACGGTAGAAAGCAATTATAAATATAGAAAGTTCTATGATGTAATGGAGGCAATTCATATGGGAACCAATGTAGCAACAAGTATGGTAATTGGCACACAATGGGGCGATGAAGGTAAAGGTAAAATCGTTGATTATTTATCTGAACGTGCTGATGTGGTAGTACGTAGCCAAGGTGGTAATAATGCAGGTCATACGGTGGTGGTAGACGGTAAATCTTTCGCATTGCGTTTATTGCCTAGCGGTATTCTTTACGATGATAAAATGAATATCATTGGTACTGGTGTCGTTGTGGACCCTAAAGTATTGTTGGAAGAAATTGCAAACCTTGAAAAAGAAGGTAAAAGTGCAAAATCCTTATATATTTCTGACCGTGCTCACGTGATTTTACCGTATCATAATCGTTTAGATGAAGCGGAAGAATCTGTAAAAGGTGATGCTAAAATCGGTACTACAAAAAATGGTATCGGTCCATGCTATGCAGATAAAGTAAATCGTATTGGTATCCGTATTTGTGATTTAATGGATCCAGTTGTATTTGAGAAGAAACTTAAATTCAACGTAGAATTGAAAAATAAAATGTTAACAGCCGTATATGGTTTTGAGCCAGTTAACTTTGAAGAAATTTTAAAAGATTACTTAGGCTATGCAGAACAATTACGTCCATTTGTAAAAGATACAAACTTTGCCGTGATTGATGCTATCAAAGGTGGTAAAAAAGTATTGTTTGAAGGGGCCCAAGCAACGATGCTTGACCTTGATCATGGTACATATCCATTCGTAACTAGCTCTCATCCAGTGGCAGGCGGTGCGTCTGTGGGCGCTGGTGTAGGTCCTAACTACTTAAAAAATATCTTTGGCGTAGTAAAAGCATACTCCACTCGTGTTGGTGAAGGTCCATTCCCTTCTGAACTATTAGATGAAACTGGTGAATACCTTCGTCAAACAGGCCATGAGTTCGGTACTGTTACAGGTCGTTCCCGTCGTTGTGGTTGGTTAGATTTATCCGTTGTGACTTATGGTGCAGCATTGAATAGCTTGGATTATTTGGCAATCACTCGTTTAGATATCTTAGATGGTTTGGATGAAGTGAAAATTTGTGTAGGTTATACTCGCAATGGTGAGCCTGTACAAGGATTCCCTGCTAGCTTAGATGTATTAGCAGAATGTGAACCAGTATACGAAACATTCCCAGGTTGGAAAACAGATATTTCCGGTATCCGCAAGTATGAAGAATTACCAGAAGCAGCACGTCGTTATGTCGAACGCATTGCAGAAGTAACGGGTGTACAAGTAGGTATTGTTTCAGTAGGTCCTGGTCGTGATCAAACTATCGATCTAGTGAATGTATTTGCATAATATATGTGTTATAAAAAGACCCTGTATAGGGTCTTTTTTACGTTGTAGTGGAAATAATGATTAGTTATGCAAAAAATGCAAGAATAGAAAAAATGATGGTTATCTTGATAAAAAATAATTATTGTAATATAAAGAAATTAAGAATAAAAAATTAATTAACACTTGTATTTGCGGATATTAGGTTAATAAATATTCGCAAAGTCTAAAATGTATTGAGATATATTATCAATAATTTGCATTATGATATAAATGGAAAGATGTTATATTTTGATATATAACGCTACTTTTGTATATCTAAATAAATGTGACTATAAATGCATTTTTTAAGATGGAATGTAAATAACATTCTATAGGATATAGTATATTAGCGGTTTAATAGGTTAAAATATAACAAATTGCTATAATAGAAATAGTTAATTAAGGTTGAATTAAATTGTCATTCGTTGTAAGATTAGTACGAAACGGCTAGTGTATATTTTTATATCCATAGCTACCATGTCGACAATGGTTTTCAATAATTATATCTATTTATAGTATGCAATAGGAGGCTTTATTATGAATCACTTACACATTGCGTTCTCTCATGATGCATTACAAGACTTTGAGGATTCTATTACTCGTTTTGCAGTGACCTTAGATGAAACTGATTTTTCTGATGTAGCTGCGATTGTGATCACTGATGCAGATCATGAAGAAGTACTAAGCAATCCATTGATTGAAGCTCTTCGTATTCCTGTATTCTTAGTGAAAAAAGATGCGAACTCCACCGTTAAACCTGAATTTGTAGGTAAGATTACTCGTGTAATCGATGCTAATGAAGTGAATTACGAATTATATGTAAAACAAATTGAAGCGGCAGCTAAAAAATATGAAGAAGATATGTTGCCTCCATTCTTCCGTGCGTTGGCAGATTATGTAGAAGACGGTAACTCTCAATTTGACTGTCCAGGTCATCAAGGAGGACAATTCTTTGCACGTCATCCAGCGGGTCGTGCATTCTATAATTTCTATGGTGAAAACGTATTCCGTAGTGACCTTTGCAATGCGGATGTTAAATTAGGGGATTTATTGATTCATGAAGGCCCAGCTTGTGATGCACAGCAACATGCAGCGCAAGTATATAATGCAGACAAAACATATTTTGTGTTAAATGGTACATCCTCTGCTAATAAAATGGTATTAAATGCACTATTAGCCCCTGGAGATATTGTTTTATATGATCGCAATAACCATAAATCTATCTCTCATGGTGCACTAGTACAAGCTGGTGCCACTCCTGTATACTTAGAAACGGCTCGCAACCCATTTGGTTCTATTGGCGGTATTTTGGAACATTGTTTCAATGAAGAATATATCCGTAAATTAGTAGCAGAACAAGATCCTGAAAAAGCAAAAGTAGAACGCCCTATTCGTTTAGCTGTAATTCAACTAGGTACCTATGATGGAACTATCTATAATGCTCGTCAAGTAGTCGATAAAATTGGGCATTTATGTGATTATATCTTGTTTGACTCTGCGTGGGTTGGTTATGAACAATTTATTCCAATGATGAAAGATTGCAGCCCATTGTTATTAGAGCTAGGACCTAATGATCCTGGTATTTTGGTTACACAATCTGTTCATAAGCAACAAGCTGGATTCTCTCAAACATCTCAAGTACACAAAAAAGATTCTCACATAAAGGGGCAAGAGCGCTATGTAAATCATAAACGCTTGAACAACGCATTTATGATGCATGCTTCTACATCTCCATTCTATCCATTATTTGCAGCTCTTGACATTAATGCGAAAATGCATGAAGGAGAGGCTGGTAAATTATTGTGGAAAGATTGTGTAGAAACAGTCATCGATGCTCGTAAAGCAGTCCTTAAAAACTGTAAATACCTTCGTCCATTAGTACCACCAGTTGTAAACGGTAAAAAATGGGAAGATGGAAATACTGCTGAAATGGCACAAGATGTTAAATACTTTGCCTTCGAACCAGGTGCTAAATGGCACTCTTTTGAAGGATATGGTGAAGGACAATACTTCATTGATCCATGTAAATTCCAATTGACTACACCAGGTATTAATGTAGAAACTGGAGAATATGAAGACTTCGGTATCCATGCTAATATTTTAGCTAACTATCTTCGTGAACATGGTATCATCCCAGAAAAATGTGATTTGAACACAATTTTATTCTTAATGACTCCAGCAGAATCTAAAACGAAAATGGATGACTTGGTAGCGCAATTAGTTCGTTTCGAACAATTGATTGAACAAGATGCACCAATGCAAGATGTATTACCATCTATTTACTATAATAATATTGATAAATATAAAGGTTATACAATTCGTCGTCTATGTCAAGAAATGCATGATTTCTACAAAGAACGTAATGTAAGTGAACTTCAAAAGAAATTATTCCTACACGAATATTTACCTGAGTATGTGAAAACTCCTCAAGAAGCAAACTTTGACTTTGTACGTGGTCAAGGTGAACTTGTTCCGTTGGCAGAAGCTGTTGGTCGGATGGCATTAGAAGGTGCTCTTCCATACCCTCCAGGAGTACTTTGTGTACAACCAGGTGAAAGATGGTCTGAAACTGCTAGAGACTACTTCTTAGCATTAGAAGAAGGTATCAATAAATTGCCAGGCTTCGCCCCTGAAATTCAAGGTGTATATATTACAACTCAAGAAGATGGAACTAAAAAAGCCTTTGGTTATGTATTGAAAAAAGAATTTGATAAATAATTATTTATAATGAGGTGAAGCTAGGAGCTTGCTCCTAGCTGGCCTTTCTAAGTGAGGTGCCTATGAGCAGCACAAGCGAAAATAAAATGAGTGTATTACAGCTTACTATTTTAACAGCTGTAAACATGATGGGATCTGGTATTATCATGCTTCCAACTAAGTTGGCACAAGTAGGATCCTTATCAATTGTATCGTGGTTAATTACAGCACTAGGTTCTATGGCTCTTGCATACGCCTTTGCGAAAGCGGGTATGTATAGCAGAAAAGGCGGCGGCATGGGTGGTTACTCTGAATATTCCTTCGGGAAAGCAGGTAATTTCATGGCAAACTATACGTATGGCGTATCACTTTTAATTGCTAACGTAGCGATTGCAATTTCTGCAGTAGGATATGGTGCAACATTTTTAGATGCGAACTTATCTCCCTTTACAACAGCGATGTGGACAATTGCTACATTGTGGTTAGCGACTGTTCTTAACTTTGGTGGTGCTAGTATCACTGGTCGTGTATCTAGCTTTACTGTATGGGGGGTTATCGGACCTGTATTTGTTATATCCACTGTAGGTTGGTACTTCTTCTCAGGCCATTTATATATGGAAAACTGGAATGTAAATAACTTGCCTTTCAACGAAGCAGCAACTAACTCAATTGCTATGACATTATGGGCATTCTTAGGTTTGGAATCAGCAGCAGCTAACTCTGATGCAGTTGATAATCCTGAAAAAAATGTACCGATTGCCGTACTTGGTGGTACATTGGGAGCAGCAGTTATTTACGTGTTATCTACTAATATCATGTTTGGTCTTGTACCAGCAAATGATTTAGTAAATAGTTCTGCTCCGTTCGGCTTAGCATTCGCTAGTATGTTTACACCAACAGTAGGTAAAATTGTTATGGGCTTGATGGTTATGTCTTGCTTTGGCTCTCTGCTTGGTTGGCAGTTTACAATTGCTAACGTATTCAAACAATCTGCTGATGAAGGTTTATTCCCTAAATTATTTAGTAAAATCACATCAAAGGATGCTCCAGTTGTAGGCATGATTACGATTACAATTGTTCAATCTTTGTTATCTTTGATGACAATGTCTGAATCATTAAATCAACAATTTGAAGTATTAGTTAACCTTGCGGTTGTTACTAATATCATCCCTTACTTATTGTCTATGGCAGCTATTATTGTTATCTTAAAATCTGCAGGACGTGGTGGCAGCGAGTTAAGTGGAACTACTTTTATTGCCTTTATTGGTTCCCTATATAGCTTATATGCTTTATATGCATCTGGCTTAGAAGCAATGACATATGGTTCTATCGTGACGTTCATAGGATGGACCTTGTATGGATTCATCTCTGATAAGTTTGATTTAGAAAAAGAAGCTTAATCGTATACACAGGGGATACTATTATTAATTCTATAAAATAGTAATAGATATTTTCTTGGTGTGGAACATAAAAGACAAAATTACGTATATGATAATTATAAATGGTGTATCGTACTTGTATGATACACCGTTTTTATATATACTTGTATATGAATGCATAAAACTATTTCATAGCGTGTAGACCGTACAGAATGCCTATAGGCTATAAGATAGTTAATCAAAAGATATTTTATTAATATCCATAGTAGAATGAGTCTGAGGCTCACTAGATTAAATAGGAGTAATTATGTTAATACAAGATAAACATGCAGTAGAGCAACGATTGTTAATTCAATCGGCTATCCTCATGTCATTTGTGGCCATTGGTGGTACTATGATGGGGGTTTTCAGCGGATCCAGTGCCATCTTATTAGATGGGGTAGTGTCCTTTATTGCCGTGATTATTAAGGTGATGATGATCATTACATCCCGATTAGTATCCAATGAAACGAGTAAGCGCTTTCAGTTTGGCTATTGGCAGTTTGAACCGTTGGTATTGATTGCAGAAGGTAGTTTTACCTTGCTTATTGTAAGTTATGCCTTTTTATCGGGACTGACGGATTTATTGGGTGGCGGTCGTGCTGTTCATGTGGGACCTGCTATCATTTATGCTACAATTTTTACCATTGCTGATACGTGCTATTATTTCTATGTACACCAAATCAATAAAAAATTGCAATCTAATTTGGTAAAATTCGATAATATTAGCTGGTCCATTGATGCCATGTTAGAAGCAGGTATCTTAATTAGCTTTTTAGTGGCTTTTGGGTTAGAACATTTTGGCTATGCAGAATGGGCGGTCTACGTGGATCCTATTGTGCTCATTATTTTATCCTTACAAATGATGCCGTCTGCCTTAAAAATTATTATCCCATCGGTGAAACAAATTATGGGTGTAGCACCATTGAAACTGCATAATCGCATCCAATTTATTATGGATTCTTTCATGGAAAAGTATAAATTTAAAGATTATGTCACTAGTGTACAAGCCTATGGGAATGTAAAAATGATTGAAATTGATATTTTAATTCCTAAGAATTTTCCAAAACAAACCATTGTGGAATTAGATGAAATTCGTAATGAAATTGACCTTGCCATTGGTGGTGACCCTGCAGAGAAATGGGTGACAATCACATTTACAGCTACGAAAAAGTGGATGGCAAAAGATTATTTATTAGATGAAGAAGATGAAGATTAATAACTATCTTCCGATGAGGAGACAACAGTGGATTATGTATTGACCATCATGGAAACTTATGGGTATGCAGCCATGTTTATTTGTATGGTGCTAGAAAATGCGAACATTCCCATTCCTAGTGAAATTATTTTAGGGTTCGCAGGGTATTTAGTATTTCAAGGCGTATTTGATTTGAATACGGCTATTATTGTAGGTGTTGTAGCGGGTATTGTGGGTTCTATATTATCCTATTGGCTAGGGGAATATGGTGGCAGACCTGTATTGATGAAATATGGGAAATATATCTTATTTAATGAAGATAAATTTGGTGCTGCAGAAAAATTGTTCAATCGCTATGGTGGTGCTGCTGTGTTTATTGGGCGTTTATTACCAGGGGTGCGTACATTTATTTCCTTCCCTGCAGGAGTGGCTAAATATCCGATGGCCTCCTTTGTGATTTGGACTACT
>OBVS01000198.1_pt1 | contig 27611 bp, 36 predicted proteins | sample 1476211 | NCBI WGS metagenome assembly OBVS01 (sample SAMEA2580025, study PRJEB22360) | human gut metagenome | biome: human gut; feature: human-associated habitat; material: faeces | place: Denmark | collected 2008/2010 | reverse complement strand
TTCAAAAAACGAATTTTTATCGCCCTAAATATCAAAAAAGAAAGGACGAAATTTGGCCTTTCTAGATCTTAGCTTTTCTTCAACCCACTACAGTTGACAATGAGCCCGAAAAAACGGTATAGCCGTATTTCACGACTATACCGTAATGTTCGGGATTACAAACTCCCTATGTTGCATTGCCTAACCTATTGGTTGTTATTTTTCTTAAGCCCCAGTGCTAGTGCTGAAAGAGCAGATCCAATCAGTGTCATGACACCTACATAGAATGGTGCGCTCGTTGCATCGCCAGTTTTTGGTAGAACATTTGCAGAAGAATTTGTCCCTTTATTTCCTGTATTTCCATTTATAGAACCAGGCTGTGCTGTTCCTGGGTTCATTGGATGCTCCGGTTTGGCCGGTTCTTCGGTGAAGGTCCAAGAACCTGTAATGCTTGCGTTCTTGTCACCCATGGTGCCGTTATTCAGATCGGTCCAACCGCTGAAGGTCCACATACCTTTCTTACCATCCTTCTCACCTTTTACCGTGTCGTTCTTCTTGTAGGTGGTATCTACGGTGTAGTGATCACCAGCATAGTAACTATCACTATTCTTCGGGAGCTCTTTTCCTGCCGGTGCGTCCTTACCCCAGTTGTAGACAACCTGATACTTGTTAGCTTCGGTGAAGGTCCAAGAACCTGTAATGCTTGCGTTCTTGTCACCCATGGTGCCGTTATTCAGATCGGTCCAACCGCTGAAGGTCCACATACCTTTCTTACCATCCTTCTCACCTTTTACCGTGTCGTTCTTCTTGTAGGTGGTATCTACGGTGTAGCGATCACCCTTGTGGTAGCTGCCTGTATCTTTCGGAACAGCCTTTCCCTCTGGTGCATCTCCACCCCAGTCGTAGGTCACTGTGTATGTATGGAGTTCATACACAACGGCTATTTCATGGTTTTTATCGAGGTTCGTAAAGGTATAGCTATTTGGATATTTAGATATATCCATTTCCTTGGCATCAACGGTTACGCTCTTTAGCTTGTAACCATCCTTTGGTGCATAGTTTATGGTCTTATTGTCTCCCTTATATGCATCGCAGCTCGGATCAATGGTTCCGTTTGTTACGGATGTAGTGATTTTTAGCTTGACCCGGCTCTCCTTCCAAATTGCTGTGACTTGCGTATCTTTGTCAACCATAATCTCAGTGCCTGGCGCTAGTTTTTTGCCATTCACTTCCCAAGTGTCAAATTCCTTATTTTCAGGAGCAGTGAAAGCATTACTCAAAATCTTGTACTTTGAGCCCTTGTTTAGCTTCTTGTCTTTCATTTCGCCGGTGCCGCCGTTACCGTCGTAGCTAACAGTGGCAGTTTCGAGAGCCTTGCTTGCCAGATCCGATTCAAGCGGAGCTTCTTCAGGAATTAATCCACCATTATCTTTTGCTTTTGCCGTGATGGTGGCTCCAACTGCTAACTCTTTAATCTCCAGGGTTACTACCCCAGTATTTGCATCAACGGTCGCACCATCCGATGTCCACGTGGTCTTACCTGTGGTAGCGTCTACGGTTCGCGTTGCAGTGACGGTTTTCTCCGCGCCCGATTCGTCCTTATACGTAATCGTGTAGGACGCCAAGTCGGTATCATAACCGGGATCTTTATAAGCCGGTGGGGTAATAGTTACTTCACCCTTATCCGTGTCTACTGCAATCACCGGAGATTTAGGTGCGATATTTTTCACCAGATCTTTAGCAGGGAATTTAGTGACTTTGGCCCCATCGTTTAGTTTATAGGTTCCATCGGCATTTTTTTGATATACCGGATTGCCGTCGTCATCCCAATCAACTTCCACATCATTAGGACTGATTATTGTAACGTTTCCGTCTTTATCAAACTCGATAAACGCAGGATCGTTTATAAATCCAGTTCCATCGGGGAGTTTAGATACGCTATGTACCGTATTGGCATCTCGAATAGCTTTATCGATGGCTTTTTTATCGTCATCAGTTAGTTTTTTGGGATCTCTCACGGCGACTTTTTGGGGAGTTGTTATTACCGGCTCAGACTTCGCGCAAGAACGGAATTTATGTGGCTCTTTGACAATAATACCGAACTTTTTTCCGAGTTTTAAATCATCATCATTGATTGGGAACGTAACTTTTGTGCCGTCAACGGATACTGTTTGAGACATCTCTCGCCAAGTCGATTTGTCCACTATACATTTTCCATCTTCACAGAAACTATTGTCCTCGTTATCCGTGAAATTGTTGACAAAATAAAATTTCGTACCTGCGGCAACCTCTTCAGCAAATGTAACGATAATCTGTCCATCTGTTACCTGGACTTTTTGTATTGTCGGAGCAGCAGATGTTTCCGTTACCGTTTTGATTTTTAGGTCCGGAGCTTCAATTTTTCCGGAGATTGATCTATCGGTATAGGTCACTTCATAGTAGGCATGATCCGTGCCATCGATAGAAAATGTAACACTCTTAATTTTATTCGCAATTTCCGGATTGGCGTTCTTCAACAGTTCAGTAGCTTCTGCTTTCTCATCGTCATTTACTTGGTTGGAGTTCGTGTGTTCAATCCAGATTTCGCCGACGGGCATTGTGAGCGTTGTCTGACCTGCTATTGATAGCTCAGCATTTGCAGTTACTTCTGGTGATTTGTTTTCATCTAATTGTTGATAGACAGTAACTGTATCTCCTTCTTCAACTGTTGTTCCAGCAGGTAAATCTACTTTCCAGGTATTTCCTCTTTTAGGGGTATAGGAAAGAGTGGCTTTAACAGTGCCGTCTTTAGCCTTTAATGTTACATGGACTGTTGCTACTACAGTCTTTTTATTAACCTTATCTTTGTGTACCTTACCGCCGGAAATGGTTGTGGCGTCGCAAAAGACTTTGTTAATGGTCGGTGCCGGTATAGCAGCACCCACGGGTTGATCAACAATCTCTGGTCCGATCTCTAAATCCCCGCCCTGTTCCTCGTTGGATTTGATACTTGATGGTTCTTCCTTTACAGGAGTGACAACTTGCGGTTCAGATTGAGGTCCGTATTGCAAGTTTTCGGCATACGTAATTGGTGTCCATGACATAGATAAAATCATCAAGGACGCCAACGCGAGCGAAAAAAAACTAATAACATTTTTATGTTTTATCTGCTTTTTTATTTTCATAATTTTTATCCATCTACGCATGGCGTTGGATTCTCCTTTCTTTGACGTCCCCTATCAATTTGAATTGTTTACATCTTTCATTACGGGTGAATAAGTCATCCAAATCTTGCAATTCATAATTATATTATACCACATCTCAATTGTAACCTCAACTTTTTTTACCACAATAGTGCACTTGATTCTTTGCCATTTTGGCTCTTATTGACATTTGGGGCTGCGGTGGTTCTTCTGGAGCATCCAACATTGCCTTTAAACCGAAGCTTGGTATCGAAACTGTCCACGACGGCCTCCAGGTGAGCTACGGCTGTGCGTGTTCCGTCAAGAACAGGACGGTGAAACGATCAGCCAAGTTTACAGAAGCGAGGATTAATAGACGAACAAGCAGCAATTGGCATCAAAGATATGGGAATCCGCCAACAAGATGCGCTCGAAAATCGAGGCAAACGAATACAAGGACTACATCCTGGGCTTCATCTACGAGCACCTTATCAGCAACTTCGCCGCCAACGCAGGCAAGAAAGCAGGCGAGTTCTACACGCCGCACGAGGTGTCCATGCTCATGAGCGAGATAGTTTCGTGGCACCTGGCCGGACGCAAGAACATCACTATCTACAATAAAATCATTTACAACTATCCACTGGAACGTTTCCGTGCGAGTGGCTACATGAAAGATTTTCAAAACTTTGCAACCGATACGAACCTCTGGGGTCGCACACTTATAGCTTGAACAGGTTACACTAAACTAGACAGAATTTATAAAGTGTTTTTGTTAAACGATTGCTCTTTTAGTCATGGGTGTTTGGTAATTAAGAGTGCTGTGGATGCGATGGTGATTCCACCAGTGGACATAATCCTTAGTTTTAAGGGTTAATTCTTCCAGAGAGCGGAAGTTTTCTTGGTTGATAAACTCCAGTTTAAAGGAGCGATAGGTACTCTCAGCTACCGCATTGTCATAAGGACAACCCGCTTGACTCAGTGAACGTGTGATGCCAAAGGCTTCTAACATCTCATCAATCAAGGCATTATCAAACTCCTTACCACGATCAGAATGGAAGAGTTTGACCTTGGTCAGAGCGTAGGGAATGCTTTGAATGGCTTCTTTGACTAAGTCAGCAGTCTTGTGCCAACCAAGGGATAGGCCAATGATTTCACGATTGAAGAGGTCAATGATCAAGCAAACGTAAGCCCAACGATTGGCAACACGAACATAGGTTAAGTCCGTCACAAGGGTTTCCAATGGTTTTTGTTGGTTAAACTGTCTCTCTAAGAAATTCGGAACTGGTGCTTCATTCTTCCCTTTAGCATGCGGTTTGAAGGCAGCCTTCTGGTAAACAGAAACCAAATTCAATCTCTTCATGATGCGACGAATCCGACGGCGAGACAAGTTGATTCCTTGTACTTCCAGACATTTTTTTATCTTCCTGGCTCCGTACCTAGACTTACTTTCGAGGAAGATAGATTTGATTTTTTCTCCAAGTTCTGCTTCAGGTACTGGCTCTACAGCTTTGTAGTAATAGCTAGAGCGAGGAATCTTCAACCAACGACACATGGCTGAAATGCTGTATTTATCCTTGTTAGCAGTGATTATTTCCCTTTTCGTGCCATAATCACTGCCGCTTGCTTTAGAATGTCTAATTGCATTTCGAGCTCTTTATTTCGTTTTCTGAGTTCTATCAACTCACGTTGTTCATCTGTCAGATTATCGACAGTTTTAAAGGAACCAGTTGTTCTTGCTTGTTTAACCCACTTATCGAAGGTTGAGGGCGTTAAATCATATTCTTTGATCAGTTCACTGCGTTTTCTACCTGCATTGTGCAAGTCAACGATTTGTTGTTTGAAGTCATCTGTGAAGTAACGGCGAATTTTTCTAGACATAGTTTTTCTCCTATTTTCTTTAGTGTAGAACACTTTATAAATTCTGTCTAGTTTAGTGTAACCTGTTCACATAGGACTTCCACAGTCTTTACAATAAAGCATACCTGATAGTATATAAGGCTTATCTTTAGATTGTTTCACATCACGAAGTAGCATTTTGTTTGCAAGTGCAAAGATAGATTTTGATACTATGCTTTCATGAGCATTTCTCTTTCTTCATCATTTAATTTTGATAGTGCATCTCTTACTGCCTCTATCATCATTTGTGTCTGAACAATCTTATCTACATCAAATCCCTCATCAACGATACTATCTTCAAAATGCCCATCATGGTCAAAAGAAGAAAATAAAAGCAGATGATTTTTTCGATCTATCTGCTTCAAGTAATTCTCATGATTTTTCTCTTGCCAATAGACTTTATAAATCTCCTCGCTAACTTTGATCTTCTTTCCGTTTACAAACAAGAAATATTCTTTATTCATTTTCCGTCCTCCTTTTCGTTTCAAAATCTTGTTTGAAGACAAAAAAGGAGGACTACGGCATGATGGCACACCGAGTCCTCTCAAATGAACAAAAACAGTTCTACTATTTAATTTATTAAGTTTGAAATTAGGTAAAGGATAAATGCAATAAGGAAAATTTTCCGCACAAAAAATTATGATGAATATAAATCACAGATTATCTTGTATCAGAACGCCCTTGCAGAACTCAAAAAATCTTACACAAAGCTCCCTAATTCTAAGAATATTTTAAAAGAGCTTGATTCACTGCACGAAAAAAAGAATACCCTAATGCAAGAGTATTCTTCATCAAAGTCTGATATGAAAGAACTGTATCAGATCAGAAAAAATTATGAGAAATATATGGGTAAGGAAATGGAGAGGTAGATGCTATTTCTCCATCTTTGTTTGATCTTTGTATATTGAATAATTATCCCTAATGTCCAACCATTCTTTACTCAACGATGTATTTAATTGGTTAAATATTCTTTCAGATAGAATTATTTTTGTTTCGAATACTGCATTTTCATAGAGTAATAGTACATCAATTATTTTTGGTAAAAACACACTTGGTTCAGCCATAGACTTTTCATATACATTACATATTTCATTTGCTTTCTCATACACTTCTTCAGAGATGTTTTTCAAAGAATTCAGTTTAATGGCTCTATCAAACAAACTGCTAGATACTATAAAGCCCAGTAAAAGCGATGAGTAATCATCCATACCACTAATAAATAGTTTAAATGTAAAAAATAAGAATGTAATCGCTGAAAGCAAATAATATGGAAATAACATTTCGGTTCATACTGTTCGCAGAGTTGTCAATGAAACTGCTGGTTCTCTTAGAATTCAGCCTTTAAATGAGTTACCTGAACATATGTGTTGGGATGAATTTAAGTCTGTAGCTTCCGCTGAATCTAGTATGAGTTTTGCTTATTGTGACGCAATCACTCATCAACTTGTTGATGTTGTCCAAGATAGAAAAATGAAGAATTTAGTTCGTTATTTCAACCAGTTTCCTCTACAAACACGCTTAAATGTTAAAACAATTTCGATTGATATGTATGCTCCATACATTGAAGTCATTAAACGTTTATTCCCTAAGGCTAAAATTATTATTGATCCATTTCATATTATTCAAGCTTTAAATAGAGAATTAAACAAGACAAGAACAAGAAAAATGAATCAAGTACGCTTTAAAGATAGACGTCTTTATAATAAATTAAAACGTTACTGGAAACTAATCTTAAAAAATCGAGATGACCTTCAATCCTATCACTACAGCTATTACCGATTATTCGATTGGTTAACTCATTCTCAAGGAATTGTAGATTATTTATTACAAGAAGTACCTTCACTTAAACCAGAATATGAAACAGTACATCAATTAAGAGAAGTTTTTAAAGAGCGAAATTCCAATGATTTCAAAGAAGAATTGCTGAGTGTACAAAAAAACATCTGTCTGATGGATTCAATCGTGTTCTACAAACATTTAAGAAGTTTTTACCGTATTTACAAAATACTTGTGAGTATCCAACTCTTTCTAATGGACCTATTGAAGGAATTAACAACAAGATTAAAGTACTTAAAAGAAACGCTTATGGCTACACTAGTTTCACTCATTTTAGAAATAGAATTCTACTAATGTCTAAACTATTTACTCCAACAACTAAAAAAGGAATTAAGCAACCTGACGCTGTTTAATTCCTTCACTAAAATTGTTTCATCAACCCTATTTGACAAAGAGCCATTAAAAAGTACCTTAGAAAAGTATTGTTAGATTACTGTACTTTCTTGAGTCACTTTTATCCTACATTTATTTCATTTCGTAGAATGGATAAAAGTAATCAGAAATAAGAATTATAATTGCTGTAGAACTTCATCGTGTGTTGGAATGGCATTTTGCCCACCGATTCGTGACACTTTCAAACCTGCTGCAGCATTACCATATTTAACAGCTTTTACTATATCAGCTTGTTCAGAATAAGAACATGCTAATGCTCCGGCAAAAGTATCTCCTGCTCCAACTGTATTTTGAGCTTTTACTTTCAAAGATGGAATAAACTCAACCTCTCCTGCTTGGTAAACTAGACTCCCTTTACTTCCCATTTTGATAATACTATTTCTAACTCCCATACGTTCTAATTTTTTAGCAGCTTCGATAGCCGTTACTTTATCATCTACTTTAATTCCAGTGATAAATTCAGTTTCTTGTGAATTTGGTGTTACCAAGTCTGCATATTCTAAAGCCTCAGGTCTAAAGCGTTCTGCTGGTGCAGGGTCTAAAATAACAAACATTCCTTTTTCTTTCGCTTTTTTCATTGCCGTTAAAACAGAATCGAAACTAGTTTCCATTTGAAGCAAAAGAATATCAGATTCAATAGAGTCAAAGACTTTGGATACAAATTCTGAACTCAGCGTATTATTAGCTCCCAAAGTTCCAACCATTGTATTCTCGCTGTTTTCATCCACAATAGGTACAAAAGTTCCTGTGCCATTTTCTTTATCAATTTGGATAAATTGAGTATCAATACCGTAACTTGTAAAATTATCTAGCATCTGCTTCCCAGCACTATCATTTCCAACTGCACCTAAAAATGCAACTTTTTTACCCAACTTAGCTACAGTAATCGCCTGATTTGCACCTTTTCCACCCGGTAATATTTCAATAGTTTTAGCTATCATGGTATCTCCATATTTTGGAAATTGATTAACGGTAACCATTACATCAAGATTAATACTACCTAATACAACAACATCAAATTTTTCCATTTTAATTTACCTCTATTTTAATAAAGCTTTTGTTTTTTGAACATTTTCATTTAGACTTCCCGTTGAACGATAAATAGCACTCGTACCACAGATATACATACTTGCACCCAGTTCTTTACATTTAGGTATCGTTATATCTCCGATATTACCATCAACCTCAATTTCAATTTCTCGACCAGATGATTTTATTTTTTTATTCAGTTCAGAAATTTTATCATACATAGCTGGTATAAATTTTTGTCCTGCGAACCCTGGATTAACCGTCATCAAACAAACATAATCAATCAAATCTAATACATAGTCGAGTTCGGATAGGGGAGTTGCAGGATTAATAGCAACACCAACTTTTAATCCAAGAGACTTAATTTGTGACAGTACACGATGTAGATGTGTCGTTGCCTCACAATGAACAGATATCATGTCTGCTCCAGCTTCTTTAAATAGTTTAATAAACTTTTCGGGTTCTTTTGCCATAATATGAATGTCTAAAGGCTTATCTGTTAGAGCTCTCACCTGCTTTACAAAATCAGGACTTAATGAAAAGTTTTGGACAAATTGACCATCCATAACGTCAATATGATAAAAATCAACATTCGCTTCATCAAGTTGTCTAATATCTTCAGCAACATTCATTAAATTAGTACACATAAGTGAAGGGGCAATTTTTTGTTTCATAGTTTTCTCCATTCTATTTTTCTAAATTAACTTGTAATTGTTTACGATACCAAATAAATAATAATGCATAAGCTACAATAGCTATAATAGCTATTAAAATCTTAACTAAATTTTGATTTCCAAAACCTTCCCCTAACGTTAAAGCGATTAATTTACCAATAGGATTTGAATCAACAGAAGTAAAAAGTTGTCCTTTTGTCATTCCATCAGGTAGGTTCCCCATTTGTTCAGATGTATTAGATATAAAGTTAGCTATTTTCGTGGCAGACCACAGATAAATTGGGATAATGATTGTTCCTATTAAGGTCATTCGGATAACACGACCATGAGTTACAACGAGTAACGCAGGAACAAGAACTGTCATCAAAATCCCCCCCAATGGCATAACTTTATTCCCTGGAAGAACAATAGCAATAAAAAGAAGAATTGGTGCTAAAATATTAGCAACAGCCCAAAGTTCTGATCGAGAAGCTACTATAGGCCAATCAATTCCAATATAAAGTTTACGACCTCTTAAACTTTTAGCCATGAAAGCTTGAACACCACCTGATAAAGGTTCGATTGCAGGTCCGAACCACCCCCCAACGATTGAGAATAGTTCTAAAGCCACTCCACCAGTAAAGGCTAGGATAAAAATATCAGTTAAATTCTCTTTACCTAAGATACCAATAAAAACACCAAGATAGCCCCCGATAGCAAACTTGCTACCCCAGAAACCGATTTTTTCATTCAAAGTATCAGCATCAAAATCATATTTATCAATAAAAGGTAAACAAAAATCAATAATTTTATTAATTACCATCAAAACTGGTGCTATAAGGAAACTTGGATGAGCAGTAGTTGTGATGTTATTATCATCAAAATCAAGTACCTTATTCAAGGTTGGCTTCATTGCATCAGCATTTAAAAGCATTGCAGTATAAATTAATAAAACAAAAATGGATGTCAATAAAAAACTATGTGAATAATAGCTTACAAGTAAACCAATAATTGAAACATTCCAAATATTAAATAAGTCAACATTAAGTGTGTTGGTTATTTTGAGATAAAGATAAATTAAGTTTAAGCTAATACAAATTGTGGCAAAATATAGTGTATAAATCGACCCCCATGTAATAACTGCTAGAGGAGCCCATCCTAAATCAGTGATTTTTAGTTGAATACCTGTTGACTCCACAAATGATTGTAAAGCAGGAGAAAATGATGAGCTAAGAAGAGAAATTATGGCACTCATGCCCGTAAGTGCTATAGCCATTCTAAAGCCACCTTCAATAGATTTCCCTAGTTTTACTCCAAATAATAAGCTTAAAAGGGTCAGTACAATAAACATCATTGCTGCTCCACCTAGACCAATGAAACCATTAAATAAATCAAATACTTTTTCTAACATAAAAATTCCTTTCTTAACGTAATCGGTTACGTAATTGCTAAAAAAATAATTGGTACCTCCTCGACCAAAAAATCGTTTTCGTACCCGTTGATGTACACATTTTACCAATTTAATCACCTTATGTCAATAGTTTTTTTGAATCATTTAACCTAAATTGTCTAAGAAACACAAACATTTGTGACACGAACCAGTGTCAATACAACTTGTGGGACAATTGGCTTGTACACAAAATAGTTTAACGCCTGGATTTGTCAAGGCGTCCCTTGACAAAGGAAAAAGGCGTTGAACTACAATACATTAAGCCGATTGTAACAAGTGCTGCTGTACTATTTGATTTGGTGATTTAAAATTTAATACACACCTAGCTACATTAGGATAAGTTCTTTTTTCTTTTTTCTCAGTTAATTGAAGTTTTTTTATCATTTTTTTCATCGCTCCGTATGAACGTTTGTATCCTCTTCTTTGACATTGCACATATATCTTTGCTAATCCGTCTCTGCTATAACGTTTATAGATTTTACGTATAAGTTCTAGTTCGTGGATTTTATGTTCATTAGGATGATGTAACGGTCTGCGACTTTTTGGAAGTAATGATCGTGCAGTGCCATCATATCGACTTCTCCATCGAGCAATTTGTTGTCTAGTTGTATGGTATTTTCTTGCTGCTTTAGCGTTATTATCATGTTTTATTGCATATTCTACTGCACGCTGTCTTAATTTGATTTCTTCTGTTATAATAGTTTTCATAAGAGAACCTCTTTCCTGATTTTTATCCAACTTCAGTATAACATTGGTTCTCTTTTTTTGTACTCTTTTTGTCACAAATGTATTATACCCTAACAACGGGCAACTCGGGTTTGAATCATTTAATATTGCAATTTAAGGTTTTTTTGATAAAATTAAGTTTATACTTAACAAAAATCAAAAATTCACATATAATAGATATATGACACAAACAACATTTACTACCAATGACAAAAACATTCTCACAAAAGCTCTCAAAGATAAGAAAAATCTGCGCTTTCATAAACGAATTCAGTGTGTGATATTTCGGATAGACGGCTTAAGTTATCGTAAAATCGCCGAGTTAACAGGTCTTTCTCCTCAAACAGCTTCCAATCAAGTTCAGCGTTACCAAGAACAAGGACTAGCTGGACTCTTAACAGACAAGCGTGGTGGGAGCTTCCGTTATTACATGACTCATGATGAAGAGATTCATTTTCTTGCAGAGCAGTTCAAGAAGGCTAGCCAAGGTGACCTGTTAACAATTGCCTCTCTTCATGAAGCCTATCAGTCCAAAATCGGTAAGAAATCGACTAGAGAGGGATTTTACGCCCTTCTCAAGCGACATGGTTGGCGAAAAGTTATCCCAAGACCAGAACATCCACAAAAAGCAGACGCTCAAGCAATTGTGACGTCTAAAAATAAAATCCTTGTACGAGAGCACGTGCAAACGATTGCCTAATAAAAGAGTTCGACTACTCTACCAAGATGAGGCAGGATTTGGACGAATCAGTAAACCAAGTGCCTGCTGGGCTCCTAGAGGAATGAGACCTACTGTTCCTTGTCACCATGTTCGTGAATTTCGCTATTGTTACGGAGCTGTTGATGCCCATACAGGAGATGCTTTTTTTATCATTGCAGGAGCTTGTAACACAGCTTGGATGAACGAATTTTTACAGCAATTATCCGCCTATTATTCGGATGATTATCTGATTTTGGTCATGGATAATGCCACCTGGCACAAGTCTCAGACTTTGGAGTTGCCAGAAAATATCACGTGTACATTTATTCCTCCCTACACTCCAGAAATGAATCCCATTGAGCAAGTTTGGGCAGAGATACGAAAGCGTGGATTCAAAAACAAGGCCTTCAAATCTTTGGAAGAAGTCATTTTGAAGTTAGAAACAGTGATTCAAAATTTGGAAACAGAATGCCTGAGGAAGATTGTTCACAGAAAATAGATTTGTCCAGAATAGATTTTTGATGAGTATTAATTATCTTAATAAAGGAAGTATTCATGACCACATTACGTGATATTGCAAAAATGGCGGGCGTATCCACGGCAACTGTTTCAAGAATTATAAATGGAAAAGGCGAAGCTAGCGAAGAAACCATAAAAAAAGTTATGGATTTGGTAGAAGAATACAATTATCGTCCAAATCGTATCGCCAAAAGCTTATCTCAAAAATCTTCTAACACAATTGCAATTTTAATTTCTAATCTTGTCAATCCTTTTTTTGCTGAACTAGTTACAAAAATTGACGAAGTAGCTTCTGAACATCAATTACAAATATTAATATGCAATACTAATGACCAACGCTCAAAAGTAGAGCAGGCCATAAATACAATCATTGATTACTATGCTTTGGGTGTCATTGTTATTTGTAGTCAAGTAGAGTTAAAAGATTTAGAGACTCTTGAAAATGCTGGCATCCATACTGTCACACTTGATCGTGCTACAACGGAGCATCCTTTTTCTTCCATCACTATTAATCAAGAAAAAAGTTTCTTCGAGGCAACAGATTATTTAACAAAACAAAGTTGTCAAAATTTACTACTACTTTCTGGTCCCAATAATCTTGAAATGACCCATCACCGTGTTAACGGTTTTTTTAAAGCTGTGGCAAATCACCAAATTAAAAATCACTATATTTTAGAAGGAGATTTCACAACCGATGGTGCTTATCAGCTTGTTTTAGATTTTATGAAGAAACACCTGTATATTGATGGTATTATTGCAGCAAATGATCTCATGGCACTTGGAGCTATGAGAGCATGTAGAGAATTAGGACGGCAAATTCCATCTGACGTTAAAATTATAGGAAATGATAATCTATCATTAGATAATTATTTAGAAACACCGCTCACATCTATCTCACAAAGAAAAGAACTCATTAGTCAAAAAGTTATTGAACAGTTGCTAGAACAAAGGAAAACTAAAAAGACTAGTAAAAAAAATCATAAATTAATACTTGAAGGGAAACTTATTATTCGAAAAAGTAGCCAAGTTAATGATTAGGCTGTGTAATTTATAAACGTCAATCTAAAAATGTACAATGTTACTCATTCAATACATCCTTCAAACGGTAGGATTCACCCATTATTTGAATGACATGAGAATGATGTAATAGGCGATCGAGTATCGCATTCGTAATAAACGAGTCATTAAAATTTTCATTCCATTTATCAAAAGGAAGACTCGTTGTGATAATCGTACTTTTATTCTCATAACGTCTATCGATGAGTTGGAAGAGTAATCGCTCATCCCCCTTATGTAGTGGTAAGTACCCTAATTCATCAATGATAAGCAATTTACAACGTGTATAGAATTTTAATCTGGATTCTAATCGATTTTCGTGTTGAGCTTGTCGTAAATTAGTTAATAATTCAGGACATTTGATGAAATAAGTAGAATAACGTGCTTTAGCGGCTTCTATTCCAATAGCGGTCGCTAAATGAGTTTTCCCAACTTCACTGTTCCCTAAAAATAAGATATTCTCTTTTTTCTCAATAAATCCTAATCCACTTAAATTCATTCATTGATTTTGGTTAATATTGGTTTGGAAATCAAAGTCAAAATCTTTTAAGGTTTTATAATGCGGGAAGTGTGCTATTTTTACCATAGCGTTTAGAACATTTTCACGCTTGATTTCAATCTCATAAAGATTTCTTCGCCCATTTTTAACAGCATTAATAAAGCTATCTACAGCAGCTTCTTGGTTTGGTCTTAAATCCCAATTTCCGCCCCTCTCATAATGATATGTTTGGGGTAGTTTATTCTTTGAACTATAGTATTCATATTTGCTTGAATTAGCTTGATAATTTCCTTTTATATCTTCAATTGCATTATCAATATCTTCTATTTCTGTTTCTTTGAAAAATTCTTTACTGTAATAGATGTCATCTTCTAAATCAGCTCGCTTTAATCTTTCTTTGTTTAAATCATTCTCAAGATATTGATGAATAGCATAGTCTCTAAAATAAGTTTCTTCATCGATGATGGCTTTATTTTCATATTGTTTCTCTAGTTCCGGAAAAAATACTCTCCATTCATTTAATCTTTTTGATACAGGTCTATATGTATCGCCAACCTTTAAATAATTTGGCACTGTATTTGTTGTAAAAGCATAAATATGAGGCTCTACTCTTCCAATGATATTCTCCTTTTATTTCAATAGGTTCAATCGTTTTTCCAACTGATTGATGGGGATCGTTTTCTGTGATTTGGGTGGTTGAAGGCTCCCTTGCAGTTTCACCACCAAATCATGAGCAGCAGTCACTCTACTAAAGGTGTAGCTATTTTGATGATTCCGCTCAGGTGTCTCCTCTTTCTCAAAGAGCACCTTATCCGCAAAACCAAGCTCCACAGCTTTCTTGGCATTGAACCAAGATTCCGAATCCATAAGATGAGAAATCTTGGTTCTGGAAAGTCCAGTTCTAAGCTCATAGGCATTGATAATGGACTCCTTAATTTCGCCAAGCATCTCAATGACCTTGGCCATATCTTTCGCTTCACCTTGCGCAAACGTCCAAGGGTTATGAATCATCATCATGGCAACTGGACTCATGGAAACTGTTGTCCCTGCCATGGCGATGACACTGGCAGCACTGGCGGCTAGACCATCAATGATGACATGGACATCGCCCTGATAATCCATAAGCATGTTATAGATTTGAGCGGCCGCAAATACATCACCCCCTGGACTGTTTATCCAGAGGGTGATGTCGCCTGTTCCTGCTAACAAATCATTCTTAAAGAGCTGCGGGGTGACTTCATCCCCAAACCAAGTCTCGTCCGCAATCTGTCCCTCAATCCGAAGGGTGCGGACTTCTCCTTCGTCAGTAAAATTCCAAAATTTACGCATCTTCTTCCTCCTCTGGTGGGTCTTTAGCTGGATCCGTTTCTGACGGTTGCTTCATGAAACCACCAGCATCTTTTAATTTGGTCATATTGCCGTTAATCAAGTAGAGGTTTCCGCCTTCTTCATCAGAGAGCAAGTTCAAGTCTTCTAACTCACGGATGTCATTAGTCGAAAGCCAACCATTTTGCCGTGCTATGGCATAGCCATTCATACGGCTTTGGTAATCACCACGAAGCAAACCGTCTACATTAAACTTGATAAGGTAACGTTTCTTTTCTTCAGGTAAAAAAAGAGACCTTTTGAAGGCCTGTTCTAACCGAACTACCCAAGGGTCTAAAGTATATTTCACAAATTCAAGTGACTGCTGTTCGATATTTGAAAAAGACGACTTCTCCAAATCCCCAACCATATGGGGTGGAATGCGGTAAAGCCGTGCAATTTCGTTAATCTGAAACTTCCGTGTCTGTAGAAACTGGGCTTCTTCTGGTGGAATACCGACTTGGGTATACTTCATCCCTTCTTCAAGAACTGCCACCTTATGGGCGTTGGTCGCCCCATTATAGACAGCATTCCATGAATCACGAACTCGTTTAGGATCTTTCAAAATCCCTGGGTGTTCTAAGACACCACCTGGGTTAGCACCATTTTTAAAGAAGGCTGCCCCATAATTTTCGGTCGCTAGTGTCATCCCAATCGCATTTTTTGCCATGGCAATCGGTGAGTAACCAATCAAGCCATCAAAGCCAAGCCCAGGTACATGAAGAATATCCTCCTGCTTCAATAAGACTGTCCCTTTATCTTTGAAGTTAGGATTTTCTTCGGTTTGCCTTTGGTATTTGTAGTAGAGTTTCCCACTATCATCACGGTGGACAGACATCTTGTCAGGTAAGAGCGGATAGAGACTAATCACTCGTCCAGCCTTATCCCTGATAATCTGCACATAAGCATTTCCCCATATCAACAAATGACTCATAATCGTCTCTCGAAAGACAAAAGACGACATCTCAGGATTGGGCTCATCGTGAAGGAGAAAGTATAACGGGTGATCGATTTTTTTCTCTTTTCCATTACTCGTCAACTCATAAACATGAATTGGTAAAGAAGCAACTGCTTCTGCAAGGATTCGCACACAGGCATAGACTGCCGTCGTCTGCATGGCCTTAAACTCATCCACATTCTCGCCACTGGTTGTCCGACCAAAAAGGTAGGAGAAATCCTGACCTTCATAACTGTTTTGGGGCTTATCTCTAGCCCTTTTTCTTCCAAGTAAATCAAGTAGTCCCATAAGCCCTCCTTATTTTTGGGTACGAAAAAAGCACCTCATTTTGAAGTGCTTTCAGTCTTTTTTACAAACCAAACCATTTAATTGATTAGCTCGAACAACAAGATAATGTTTGGCAAGCCATTCTGATTTTTCATCCTCATTCGGAATTTCTTTCACCCGATCAACCACTGAATCTTCCAAAGTAGTCACAAAGTCTAAATAGTCTGTTACTAAATCCTCTAGCTCCACACCAGATTTAGCACAAATTTCTCGAGCGCTTGAAACAAGTTCGTCATCCATTTTTATAGGTAAAATTGTATTCGCCACATTTACCACCTCACTAATAAAATTTAATGGTTGGTGTTCTATTTTTACTCTAAATATCAAGTTTTAGAGTAGAAGATTTAGAACTATTTGTTGAATAATTTAGCCCAGTTTTGCTTTGAATTCATGATACGGGCAACGTTGACAGTGTGTTGCTCTATAAAATAAAAAGCAATATAGTTTTCGATAGGCATATAGCGATAGATTTTACCATCATCAGTCAATTGACCATAACCACGACTTGATACCAAAGGACAGGCCTCAGGAAAAGTTTCTAAGGTTTCAAGAGCAGATAATATTAAATCAATCTTCCCATCTGCAGATTGCTGGCTATAAAAGTTCACTAAGATATAGTCATGGATATCCCTCAAGTCTTGCTTTGCATGGTCTGCAAGAAGAACATGGTAACGTTTGTGATTAGTCAAGGCCAAATTCCTTTCTGACATCAGAGAGCGCAGTCACCTTGCCCTCCATGATATCTTGATGCCCAAGTAAAATCTCCTTTTTTAAATCTTCAAAGGCGATTTGATACTGTGATTCTGTTAAATCGCTAGAAACGAATTCTTTTGCATCGACTGCTCCTGTGGCAATTTTACGGAGAACCGCATTGAAAACATCAGAGAGCGTTAACTTTTCATCTGCTAGAATTGCTTTGGTTTGTTGGTAAAAGGCAGAATCTGCTCTAAAATTGACTGGTTGAGTATTTGCCATAATAAAGACCTCTTTTGTAAAGATGATTTGTATTTACATTTTATCAAACTTCTCTTTATACTTCAACTAAAAGCTCAATAGTCCCCGCTCATCATAGACACTTGTTCCATCACCTTGATGGCGAATACAACGGTCCAGTCCCATAATGAGTGCTACAATACCGTCAATCTTCTCGACTGACTTTTCCTTATCAGGCTTGATATTACCAGCAGGGTCTTGTCGCATGACCACGTTTTGTCCCATCCATTTCAGAACTGGATGCCCACCATGTTGAATCTTGCCTTCCATCATGAGTTTATAAAGTTCCTTTGATGGTGGACTCATATCCTTGTATCCCTGTCCGAAAGGCACCATGGTCAAGCCCATTCCTTCTAGATTCTGAACCATCTGTGTCGCATTCCAACGGTCATAGGCTATCTCCTTGATATGATAGATTTCCGATAAATCTTCAATAAATTTTTCGATAAAACCATAGTGAACAACATTACCCTCTGTAGTTTTGATGTAGCCCTGACGCTCCCAAACATCATACAGAACATGGTCACGTCGACATCTTAGTTCCAATGTATCCTCAGGTAGCCAGAAAAATGGCAAGATGATGTAGTTCTCTTCGCTATATCGTGGTGGAAAGACCAAGACAAAGGCAGTGATATCTGAGGTACTTGATAAGTCAAGCCCTGCGTAACAGTCACGACCCTTGAGAGCCTCATAATCTATTGGGGCATTACCTTTGGCATAGACATGTTCAGGAATCCAAGCCACGCTAGAACTCGTCCACATGTTGAGACGGAGTTGCTTAAAGACATTCTCCTCTGCTGGGTTTTCTAGAGCCTGTTGGTAGGCTTCACGAACACGGTCAATCCCAATGGTATGACCAAGGGATGGATTAGCTTTCAGCCAGTTGGCTTCGTCATTCCAATCATCTTCATCAGATAATCCATACACGACGGGATAAAAGGACGTGTCCTTCTTTCGACCTTTAAGAATATCAAGTGCCTTGGTGTGGAGTTCATAACAGATGGAGTTTTTATCTGTTCCAGCTGTTGTGATGATGAAAAAGAGGGGTTGTTCCCTGGCATCACCAGAACCTTTGGTTAAGACATCATAAAGATGGCGATTGGGTTGGGCATGGATTTCGTCAAAGACAAGACCTGACACGTTGAGTCCATGTTTGGTTCCTGTCTCAGCAGACAACACTTGGTAAAATCCAGCATTGGAATAGTTGACTATCCTCTTTGTCGCTCCCATAATCTTGGAGCGTTTCTCAAGCGGTCGGCTCATGAGAACCATTTGTTTGGCAACATCAAAGACGATAGAAGCTTGGTTTCGGTCACAAGCCGCTCCATACACTTCCGCGCTAGCTTCATTGTCAGCATACAAAAGATAAAGGGCAATAGCTGCGGCAAGTTCAGACTTACCGTTTTTCTTCGGAATCTCGATGTAGGCTGTCAGAAACTGACGATTACCATCTTCCTTAACAATCCCAAAGAGATCCCGCACTATCTGTTCCTGCCACGGCAACAACTCAAACTTCTTCCCTGCCCACTTACCTTTGGTGTGGGAAAGGTTATTGATAAAGGTCACTGCCCTATCTGCCTTTGCCTTGTCGTAGTGAGACGTCGGAAGCATAAAGGGACTCGGTTCATAATGATAAGTCATAGAATACCTCCCAACAAATCCTCCATCTCATCACCTGTACCAACATCAGCATCCATAGTCGCCAAGCGATTACGAGCTGATGGTGTCAGACCAAACTGCTCACAGAACTTGAGCATGATTTTCAGATTGGTCTGGCTGATAGATACCTGTGGCACTTGTTGGAGATAGCCATTTGGGGTCTTGATGATAGATCCATGTTTTGAGAGAAACTCTTCGGCTTCCTTCCATCGTGCATAGGCTTGGCAATAGCCTGCGAAGGCTGTCATGTCCATCTCTGTTAAAATTCCCATCTGTTCGAGAATTTTACCCATCCGTTTCCATTCCTTCTTGGCATCGTCTTCGAGCCACTGTGGGCAACGTGGGGCTTTCTGTTTGGCTTTAACCTCGTTAGTCGGTAGAGGTCGCTTCCCAGGGTTTCCTTCAAGTAGTTTCAAATTGGTAGGCTTTGGTTTTCGGCCTCTAATTGCCACGGTCTCACCCCCTTTTTGGTACAAGAAAAAGGCTTCAAAAGAAACCTTTTAAATCTTTTCAACACTATCAATACCGTACAATACATTTAAGCTCTGGCCATTGTCCCAAGAGACAATAAGTGAGCCAATATCATCTACATCAAGAACCGTGCCAAGTGTCCCTACTGGAACTGGGCGAGGGTCATCCATCTGGACTAATCTCACCCTTGTCCCTTCTGGGTAGGTTGACTTGATTCGGTTTAGAATCTTGTCGTTCATCTTATGCTCCTAATGTTTCAAATGCCCATTTGACTGCGTGTCCTTGGTCTTGGAAGGTTTCTTCTGAATCAATGATAAGGTTGAAACGTCGTTCTTCCTTTGAAAACTCGTCAAGGCTTTCAACTGTTTCAAAGATGTGAAGGTTAACACCTTTGTAGCTTTGGTAGGCTATAATCAACCAGCTCTTGAATGGCACAATGCTTGCGGTTGCTGGGTAAAGGCTGTAGGCATTTTCAAGGGTTGTTTGTGTTGTCATGGTTTTGTTCTCCTCTTCTTTTGTTGGTTACATATTAACTCTAGAGGAAACTGATATCCAGTTATTTCTGCTTATTTTGGCAGATTATTTTGACAAGATTGGAGAAACATCTTCTCACAGCTGGTTGGTATCTTCGGTGATATAAGTTACTTCCATATCTGTGAACTGTCGTTTATCAATACCTGTCTGAATATCATCAAGCAGCTCATTGATTTGTTCCAAGTTTCCAGTCTCTATAATATCAAGAGGAAACTCTCGTGTTTTTTCATAATAGTGTTTCATCACCATTAAGTGAACATAACAGTAATCAATCATCTGATTAGCTTCAGCTTTGGTCATTGTATATAACTCCTTCTTATTTGGTAGTTGTATATTACCGTACCCTTCAGAGCATATCCAGGAGTAATTGCTAACAGAGTTCAAAAATCTCCGCTACCATGTCATTCAAAGTCATTACTTCAACAACCTCATTCTCACTCACCGATTCCTGAGGAAGAGCGTAATCAATAATCACACCATTTAGACGAACAACTCTGATGCTATCTTTAGAGATACGTCCACTCTTTACCTCTTTCATAAAATCATTCAAATCAAGCATAGCTTTTCACCTCTCATCTTATCTATTCGAGAAAAGTTTCAAAAAATGCTTACTTAATCAAAATTTATTTCGATTTTTTATCGATGGTCTCTAAAATGGCTCTGCCAATGGCATAAACCACGGTGACAGTTACGCCATTCCCTGCCTGTTTGTAAAGCTGAGCATCGGAATTGACAGTTTCAGCTTTTTCAAACAAGTCATCTGAAAAGCCTTGGAGTCTGAAGCACTCTCGTGGGGTCAGGCGTCTGATTTTCACCAATCGACCATTCCAAACCACCGCTCCCATCTGACCACCGCAAGAGAGATTGTGGGCAATCCCCTTACCAACCCTGGCTCGTCTCGTCAGTGAGCTTGGATAAGAGAGGTCAACGGAGTCGCCAACCTCTGCCACTTGATAGCCCAGATTTGTTCCATTTCTAACCTTGATCCCTTCAAGAACACCATGTCGGTCTTGAGAGGTTAAGGTAAACATAGGCTCATCCTGTTCCTTGAGCCGTCTACCATTTTGACGTTTAGTTACCCTGTCCGGAGTTAGAATTGGTTGAACTTCAAGAACCCCAGAGTTCATGGCAGTTCTCTTTGTAGCACCTGCCGTGTAGCGAGCGGTGATACACCGTGCTTCATCAGTTAGCTTTGGTTCAGTCAAAGACTGGTCAATCAGATAAAGGCCTGTCTTAGCTCCCAGTCCGCCACCCTCACCAACAAGGGTTGTGGCAATGCCACTAGGGTCGTAGACTCGGTAGCTTTGCATGCCGCCTATAAGTTGCTTAAGATGGCTACTGCCTTCTCCGCTGAGAGGTAGTACTTGTCGTCGACCTCGACTTCTAAGATGTCCGAGAGTGTAGATACGTTCTCGGTTTTGGGGAACTCCGTAGTCTTTTGAGTTGAACACTTGCCATTCAAGGTCGTACCCTGCTTCATCCAAGATAGAGAGATAGTCGAGATAATCTCGTCCCCCGCCACTTGATAGAAGTCCCTTAACATTTTCAAGGAGAACCCATTCGGGTTTATCTTCTTCCTTTTGGCTTTGGATGAGGTCAACAAATGTAAAAAAGAGTCCACTTCGCTCACCGTATAGGCCGGCTCGCTTTCCTGCGATAGACACATTTTGACAAGGGCTTCCCGCAGTCCATAAATCTGCTTTTGGAAGTCGTGTGGGGTCAATGCTTGTGATGTCGTCATGAAACCATTCTCCTTCTGTATCGTACATTGCTTCATAGGATTTTCGTGCAAACTTATCCTTTTCACAGTAGCCAAGGCAGGTCATCCCTGCCAACTCCAACCCACGACGAAAGCCACCCACTCCTGCAAAGAAATCAATAAAGGTTAGTCTCATAGGTCATCCTCCATCTGTGCTTTAGCTTCGTCATAAGATATGGTCTGACTATTTCGAAGGACTGTCACATCGGAATTACCAGTAGCCTCCATGTAGCGTTTGACAATGACATCCACAAACTTTTCATCTAGCTCAATGCCGTAACAGATTCGACCAGTTTGGTCAGCTGCCATGAGGGTTGAGCCTGAACCAAGAAATGGGTCAAGAACTAACGTTCCTCGCATGGATGAGTTTTGGATAGGATATGCCATGAGATGAATCGGCTTCATGGTTGGATGGTCTTTACTAGACTTAGGTCGGTCATATTCCCAGATAGTTGTTTGCTTACGGTCACTGAACCACTGGTGTTTTCCCTTTTGTTTCCAACCAAAGAGACAGGGTTCGTGTTGCCATTGGTAGGGACTGCGTCCGAGAACCAGTGAGTTCTTCTTCCAAATACAACAACCGCTCAGATAGAAACCAGCATCCTTGAAAGCCTTACGGAAGTTAAGCCCTTCCGTGTCCGCATGGAAAACATAAATTGAAGCATCAGCTTCCATGTGGCTTTCAATCTGAGTAAACATGTCGTAGAGGAAGTTATAGAAGTCACCGTCAGACATATTATCGTTGAGGATTTTTCCAGCCGTCTCTTCCACGTTCACGTTATAAGGCGGGTCCGTCACAACAAGATTGGCTTTCTTATCTCCTAGCAATTGGTCGTAGGTTTCTGCCTTAGTTGAGTCTCCACAAATCACTCGGTGTTTTCCGAGTTGCCAAATGTCTCCACATCTTGCTACTGTTGGTTTCTTCAGCTCCTCTTCCACATCAAAGTCGTCTTCAGCCAAGTCCTTATCGTGGACGTTGGAAAGAATATCATCAATTTCTGGAGGTTCAAACCCCGTCAGGTCAAGGTTGAAATCAGACTCTTGCAAGTTCAAAAGCAAGTCTGCTAGAAGCTGATCATCCCATTGACCAGTGATTTTATTAAGGGCAATATTAAGTGCTTTTTCATCTTCCTTGGACAGAGAAACAATAACGCACTTAGCCGTTTCATACTTGAGGTCTTTCAATACCGTCAAACGTTGGTGTCCACCGATGACTGTCAAATCTTCGTTAACGATGATAGGGTCTACATAGCCAAACTTGAGTAGGCTTTGTTTAATCTTTTCGTATTCCTTATCCCCTTTCTTCAATTTCTTTCGAGGGTTATAAGAGGCTGGTTTTAAGTCACGAAGAAGAAGTTCCTTAATTTCCATATTGGGTTGCGTTGTCATGCACTACTCCTTTTCTAAATCGATTTCAATATAACAAGGGTGTCCGCAGAACTTCCTTGTTGGATTGGCATAGGATAAAAAAGACCTGCCACAGTTTTGGCAAGTCAATTCGTCATATGCGGTTTTTGTTTTGTCGTGCTCCTCTTTATGAGTGTCCCAATAAACTTTACGACACTTATCAGAGCAGAACTTTTTCGGTCGACCTTGATTAACATGATGAAGCTTTTGCATGCAATTTTTACAGTACAATCGCTCCCCTTCATCAATTTGTGTTTTTACTAATTCTCCAGGACCTTTTAGCTCTGGAAATCGTCGACAGTACTGTTTGACTGAACCTAGTGATAGATTAAGCAGTTGAGCAATAGCACCGTACCCAAGGCCATCACTTCGTAATTTCCAAATTTCTCGACGTTGATTATCGTTCATTTGTTTTCCTCCAAGGTCAAAATTTGCATGATTTGATAATTATTCTCTAGTTTTTCTCTGTAAAGTAGCCTAAATTGTAAACCATTAAACGATACATACCCTAATAAAATAACTATTCTAACAATGGGTGAGGGCTGTTTTCATATCGTTTTTGTATGCCCCTAACGAATTTTGCGAAAATGCACATTTGAGGGGGCGTCGGTCTTTTAACGTTCGTGTTTTAGAGATTGCATCCCCCCTCCCCCTAGGGACATTATGGTTTGCGATTTCACTTTCGTTTTGTTATAATGTATATACAATATATACAGGAGGTCAACTAATGGCTACCATTACTAAAAATTCTCAATTTAGCTTTCGAACCAACGAAGAACTACTAGCCAGAGCTAAAGAAATTGTTGGTTATGAAAACATAGACATGTCAACCCTCTTTAACAACTTGTTAGTTCAAGTCGTTCAACAAGGGCAAGTGCCATCACTCCTTTTAGATGAGGAACAATCTAAAAAAGAGCGTATCATTGACGAACTTTATAGTGAGATCCAAAAGGGCTACCAAAGTTATCTTGAGGGTAAGGGCAAGTCACTAGACGAGGTGTTCGCAAAATATGGCGTTTAATCTATTAATCACACCAGAAGCAGAAGGTGACTTGGATGGGATTTACAACTACATTCTCACTCACTTTCTTGCACCTCAGGCTGCGGAAAACACCATGTCTAACATTAAACAAGCTATCACAAAAATAGCGGAAGTTCCTAGTCTTGGCATTGATGTCTCTGAACGTGTCGGACGTCAATTTTCAAAGGAGCATCCGTTAAAGATGATGATTGCAGGCAACTACCTTGTCTTCTATGTTTATGACGACCATACCGTCGCCGTTCTGAGAGTCCTCTACCAGAAACAAAATTGGGTACACCTTTTCAAATAGATCGAACCACTTTCGAGTGGTTTTTTCTTATTCAAAAGCGATAGGTATACTCCTGGTACAGATCCACTGTCTTAGTTTTTCTATCATGACAAGACTTGCAAAGTGCCTGCCAATTGTCTTGGTCCCAGAAGAGTTCTTGATCACCTCGGTGGGGTGTGATGTGGTCAACCACAGTCGCCTTGGTTAGTCGTCCTTCTCTTTGGCAGTAGACACAGAGAGGATTGAGCTTCAAGTAACGAAGTCGCGCCTTATTCCACCATGCATTGTAACCTTTGGCTTTGGTTGACTTAGCGTCAAGTGCGTGGTTAGACTTGTGATCATCACAGTACTTATTTCCATAGCTTACAAGGTTTGGACAACCGCTTTGCTTACAAGGTGTACTTGGTCTGCGCGGCATCTTACTGCTCCCAAGGAAGGTAAGGCTTGGTAAAGTGTCCAAGGCAGGTGGTCTTAGTGTAGTCCACATCTAAGAGGTTCAGCTCCTTGATGATCCCTTGTGGTGTCAGGTCGTAGCGTTCACGAACCACTCCCTCAAGCTGTTCAGCAGGGTAATCACTGGTTCCAAAGGTGTTCACGTAAACACCAACAGGCTCCGCAACTCCAATGGCATAAGCCAGCTGTACTTCACAACGTTTGGCATAACCTTCACGGACGAAGTCCTTGGCAATCTTACGTGCCATGTAGGCGGCTGAACGATCAACCTTAGAGGGGTCTTTACCAGAGAAGGCACCACCTCCATGGTGGGCAAAGCCACCGTAGGTATCCGCTACAATCTTACGACCAGTCACTCCAGCATCTGCGTAAGTCCCACCAAGAACAAAACGACCAGTTGGGTTAACCAATACCTTAAAGTCAAGGTTCTGACGGTAGCGTTGAGCAACGGACATCATAGCTTGAGTGACAATACGTTTCACTGATGCAAGGTCAACTCCGGCATCGTGTTGTATAGACACAAGGAAGGTCTCGATACGTTTGTTTTCGAAGTCGTATGTTACTTGAGCCTTGGCATCCTTACCCAAGCCAGGATGTCCAAGATTCATCAGTTTCTCAAGCACTCGAGTTGCAAGTACATAAGGAAGCGGCAAGAACTCAGGTGTTTCATCGGTCGCATAGCCAAACATAATGCCTTGGTCGCCTGCTCCACCACTATCGACCCCTTGAGCAATTTCTGGGCTTTGAACACCAAGGAGATTAGTCACCATGATATCCTCCTTACCATAAGGTTCAAGAACCCTTTTGACAATTCCTTCGAAGTTAAAGAAGTGTTTGGTTGAGACTTCTCCTGCGACAACCACTTGGTTATCTTTGATAAGTGTTTCAACTGCCACTCGGCTGTTCTTATCGTACTTGAGACATTCCGTCACGATAGCATCTGAGATTTGGTCACAGAGCTTGTCTGGGTGTCCGCATGAAACTTGTTCACTGGTATAAATCATGTTTTCCTCCACTCAAAAAGCCCAACCCTTATGGGCTAGGCTTTGGTTTATTTTACTGATTGTTGACCTGCCTTGTAAGCCTCCTCAAGGGCGGTTTTCAAGGTCCAAACTGCAATGTCTAGAAAGTCTTCGTTATCGCTGTGTCTTGTTTCCAAGTCTGAGCGTCCGAAGTTTTTGTAGATAATTCCGAATAAGTCTTTTTCCATTTGAGTTTTCATGGTATTGTTCTCCTCTTCTTTTGTTGTGTACATATTAGCTCTAAAGAGAAGTATTATCCAGTCATTACTGGGAAAATTTTTATCTTTTTCGACATCTTAAGTATAACACAGCAAAGAATTAAAAGCAGTACCATGTTAGTAACATCTTAGTAACAGGGTAGTACCACCTTAGTAACACCCCCGTACCATGTCACCCCGTCATACTCATAGACTTACCTGCAAAACGATAGTACTCTTTGACTTGTTTGATAGCCTTTTGACGATAGCGACTGACAGTCATCCGTGAAATATTATGCTTTGGTAGTAGCTCCTCCCAAGTTAATCCAACTATAACCAAATCAATAATGATGTCCCTAATCACCTCGTCAACTGAATAAATCGCTAAATTAAAAAAGTCAATATCAGCTTTCAAGTTACAGTACTTTTCAAAAAGCGATTGTTTGTACTCCTGCTCTTCAGCTAAGAATTTCTCATGATAAGAAAGAGCCATATTTTCAGTCCGATGGTTTGTCTTACTCATTTTGACTTTCTCTTCTGTTGATTGCTGCATAGCAAGGGAGTACAGAAAGGCATCTTCTGAGACTGGTCTATAGTTTTCAAGAAGATTCCTTGCGATTGATAACTCTCTTTGTGCCTCTTGGTAATGTTGGAAGTAATAATCAACCTTATCCATTCATTCCTCCTACTTGTGCTTTAACAGCTTCAATTAACCGTGATTGTTGAGCATCTTTGTTTTCTAGTGCTTTGAGGATTTCTTCGTCAATGGTGCCTTCGGTCACGATGTGTTGGATGACTACAGTCTCAGATTGTTGCCCTTGCCGCCATAGACGGGCATTGGTTTGTTGGTACAACTCCAATGACCAAGTGAGACCGAACCAAACCAAGTGATGCCCACCCTTTTGAAGATTCAGACCGTGACCAGCGCTTGCTGGGTGTAGAAGGCCAACAGAAATATTCCCCTTATTCCACTCACGGATATCGTCCTCAGTTTTAAGGACCGCGCCCTTAACCTTTAACTTTATCAAACGTTCCTCAATACGCTGAAGGTCATGCTTAAACCAATAGGCAACCAGTACTGGCTCACCGTTGGCTGCTTCGATAATATCTTCAAGGGCATCGAGTTTCTGGTCATGTAGGCTCACTACTTGATGGTCGTCAGAGTAGACAGCACCATTGGCCATCTGCACCAGCTTATTTGACAGACTAGCCGCATTGGCAGCTGTCACCTCACCATCTTCCAAATCCCTTGTCTACGA
>OBVS01000197.1_pt1 | contig 27695 bp, 37 predicted proteins | sample 1476211 | NCBI WGS metagenome assembly OBVS01 (sample SAMEA2580025, study PRJEB22360) | human gut metagenome | biome: human gut; feature: human-associated habitat; material: faeces | place: Denmark | collected 2008/2010 | reverse complement strand
TAGCATGTTCTATGAGAATAAAAAGACAACATATAAAGAGATATTCAAAATCTTTGAAAACACTCAATCTAGTATATATTATAATCTCCCCGAAGATAGTCTAAAAGATAAGATTTATAAAGTTCGAATGATTCATGGTCTCACTCAAAGACAATTGGCAGTTAAAACAGGCGTTAGTTATTCTTGTATATGTAAATATGAATCTGGGCGTAATATGTCTAAAGAAAATAAAGAAAAGATATGTAATGCTTTTAATATTCCATTAGAATATTTCAATTAATTATTTTCATTTTTATGTATAAAAAATAATATTACTGTTTAGAATTAAACTAACAAGTTAATATTATTAAATCGCCAAAATAACACCTAGCTACAATTAACTAAGTGTTATTTTTGTTTTATGCGAGAATTTTAATAAGTAATACTTACTATCAAGTATTATTATAAATACATTTTATTTTTATATTAAAACTTTCAATATTAATTGATAAGATTTCACTACGACAATTTTATATAGAAAAATAGTACCTAGAATCAACTAGATGCTCTACAGAAATTATATAATACTTATTAATAATCTGTAATATGTTATTTAGGTAGCTTACTATTTTTAACAGAGTTAGTAACAAGTATTACTTTTTAAGTATATTTCCTTCTATACTGGTAGTCAACAATTTTTGTACATTTTTAACATTATAAAAGCACCTAGATTGCTCTAGGTGCTATTGGGAATTATATAACACTTGTTAAGCTTAGTTAGGTTAATCGCTGGCTTTTATAGATTCATTAACAAGTATTACTATTTAATTATATTTCTTCCTTTAATTGGTGTCAATTTATTTTATGCATTTTTTATCTCTATTTATATCTTTATTAATACAAAAAGCACCTAGATTGCTCTGGGTGCTTTTTATAAAATTAACTTTATATTCTTAATTCTTTTAATTATCACTTAATGTTATATTTAAAATATATAACGATATTGCAAAAAGTATTAAAGCTGTAATGAATATTTGCAAAATTAAAAGTAAATATATTTCTTTATAAAAATCTTGAAGTGAAAAAAATGTACTAAAGACTATCGGTTGAATTAGATATAGAACTATAACTATAATAAAATAATATATTGAATAAATATAAAAACTCTTAATTGTATCAAAATTATTTGTTATCTTTATATTTTTTATAAAGTTGCTATCAGAGGATACTATAAATCCTAGACCGGTAAATATAAATCCTGCTAAAACCCCAGATATATTAAATAGATCGCCATTTACTAATTTATCAAGATTCCAACTTTCTATATAACCCTTAAAAATAAATATAGTAAATAAATAAAGAAAGATAGAGATGAGACTTATATTTCTTATACTATTCTCTGAAATAAAAAACTTTTTTATTTTTCTAAGAACCTTCTTCATCTTTCTTCCTCCTTGCTTATTAAGTATATAATTAAACAGTAATTATTCCAAGTCTATTTTAATATAATTAGAAATTTCAAATGCATTATCTGCATACAATTCATTAATCTTTCTAAACATATCATCAGAGTCTATATATTTTGTTCTTTCTGAAATCTTAGTAGCTTTTACTTCATGAATCAAATGCTCAGAAAATAAATCAACTGGTAATTCTGTATAATTTCTTGCCTCTTTAAATTGAGCTTTTTTAATATCTAATGTCTTTTTATTCTTTGAGTGGAAAATTAAATTACATAATCTTTTAAACCTATCTAAATCCTTTATTTTTAAATTTTTTCTATTCTTCCCTACACCTTTTCCTTTTATGGTTATTTCAAATTCTAAATCACTAAAATCATCAAAACACTTATCTATAACATCTATAGCATCAACTTTAAAATAATTACTAATAGTTCTTAATCCTTGATGTCCTGCTTTAAAAGTAAATTGATCAATCTTTTCCATATTATTTATTCTATATGCCGTATTAGGATTTAATATGTTTTCAACTTGAAAATCTTGTGAATATAAATGTCCTAAAACAGTATCTATTATAAAAATCAATTTAGTTACCTGAGCTCCAGAATGGTTATATTCACTTAATAATAAATTAACCTCTGGATAGACAACAAAATGAGTTTGCTCCATTAATGCCTCACTATCACTAGCAGCTATATTCGTTTTATCTCCTGTTGCAAAATCAAATAAATATGGAAAATCAGTTTCTCTTAATTTATATAGTATGCACTCATATGCTAATAAAGTTCCTAAACAATCTGACTTTTTATACTCTTTCTTATTTTTTACATCTAAAAAGTATTTTAATCCAGTCTTTTTATCCGTAAAAACTAATTCTCTTTCCTTTAAATTTTTATAATTTTCGTTGATTTTTTCTTTTACTTTAGAAAATATCAAATTCAAACTTTCCTTTGAACTTATCTTATATGCATATACCTTTTTAGGAATGGTTTTATTATTTTCAGTCATTATACTTCCCCCATTATAATATTTATATTTCATTGAATATATGTTATAATAGAGGTATATTCAATGAAATATATTATTGTTTTGAACTCGTACAGATTACCAGTCAATTTACGAGTTCTTTTTCTTTTATTTTACAATATTTTTGGTAAGTTTGTCCATAAATAAAAAAAGCTAGTAAGCAAGGTTATATTCCTCACCTACTAGCTTTTAACTGCTTATTTTAACTATTTAATTTTATAATCATCTAGTTTTGTTCTGCCTTCACAAATAGATAATACTTTTTGTCTTGTATCGTATCTATCATCGCCTTTAATTATATGTGTTGTATGACTACTAAATCCAACTGGTTCTGCATTTCCACCAACTGCTATAATATTCGGTGCAATTCCTTTCCAATTAGTCATTTTTATTCTTGCATCAAAGCATTGTGCATCTGTTCCTAAGTAATCTCTTAAATTCTTAGCTTCTCTTTCGTCTACCTCATTACAATAACATACTGCATATTTCATTTTATATTCCTCCTTAACATTTACACTTGGATTATTTAATAAATTTAACTCTGCTTGTATCATATTTAAAAATCTTTGCCATCCCATATCAAGCGTTCTATGAGGACAATATTTATTACTAAAATCTTGATGTTTTTTTACATTATTAATATTCCACCCATATTGTTTTAATAATTCTGCTACTTCTTTTGCTGCTCTCTTTTCTGCTTTTATAAACCTACCTCCACCAGATTTAGAATAACAAATTTCTACTGCTATATAATTTCTATTTCCTTGTCCACTTCCTCCATCTCCTGCATGCCAAGCGTTTCTATTTAATGGAATACATTGTATAGCTTGATTATCATCTACTGCTATATGAAATGATACTTCATTCTGATTATCCCCCCTAGCCATATAATTTCTTTCATTTATAGCTGGAGCATCATTTGCTGTATTATGAATACATATTCCTTTGGGTTGCATTGAATAAGGACACTTAGTTGGATATTGACTTTCTGGTATTAAATTTTTAATTAATGACATTTTAAATTCCACCTTTCATATTTAAAACTTTTATAAATTAAAAGGAGCAAGATTACTCCTGCCCCTTACCTACTTGTCCTATTTTTACTAATAAATCATGTATAAAATTAGAACCCCTAGATATTAATATTCCTGTTAATATAACTCCTAGGAAAGGAATTGTTACATTAATACCTAGTAAGGCTAATATATCTAATCTAACCCCTATGCAAAGAATTAAAGCAACAACTAAAGCTCCTATTCTATCTATAGAAATTTTTCCTTCTTGCCATGTCATTTTTAAAGTTTCCCATACACTTTCTGCTATTAAAGCAATCATTATAATTATTAATAATTTTTCCATTTTATTTCTCTCCTTCTATTCCATCTATTCTTTTATGTGCTGATTTTGTACTTGCTTCAACCATTGTTAATCGCTCATTCATTTTTAACATTTCCCTATCTCTTTGCTTATTATCTAGCTTTATATCATCAACTCCACGTGATATATAATCCAGTTTAGCTTTTGTTTCTGCATCTTCTCTTGCATCTTTTTTTATATCCTTATCCCTATTCCTACTAAAGGTTGCAATTCCTATAATTGCTCCTAGAACACTACATATTAATGCTATACTTATCTCCTCCATATCATCACCACCTTTCACTCAAAAGAGCTTCTCGGTCATTGCCTGTCAGAACTCTCCTTCTTTCTTAATTTTGAATATAAAAAAGAGACTAGATTCCTCTAATCTCCGATTGACATTATTCTTGTCTTTAACTTATTATTGTTTTTAGTAGTTAATTATTTTACCAGCTAGGCTTTACATACTGCTTTCCTAGCTGGTATTTTTTTCATTTAAGTTAGTTCGCAATAGTTATCTTTTTAACATAAATCTGCTATTTACTTTTGAATTAAATTACTAAGCATTTTAAAACGAATATAGTTTATTTATCTCTTAATAACAATATATTATCTCTAATATTCGAAAGTCTTGGTCCTTTCATTTCTGAATCTGTAGCAATTAATTTTAATGCAGACCTTACAAATGGCACGTTTTCTATAACAATTGGATTATGTTTCTTTAAACTAGTATTAATTATTATATTACTTTTACTTCCAATTTTCTCACTTAGAAATTGGTTAAATTCTAAAACAGGTTTATATTGCTCATCACCAATACCAGTATATAAATACACTTTAGTATTTATATGATTTCCCTCTTTATACAAGTCTTCATTAAAAAAAATATTATTGAAATATTTTTCTATTTCTATATCTTGTTGTGGAAAAAACAGACTTTTATATTTTTCTAAATATTTATCAATATAGTTAACAGGATGAATTTGAGGTACAAGTGAGAAAACTCTATCAATTTTAGGGTTAATCAATCCATATAACAGAGCTCCTACTCCACCTTTACTGCTTCCAAATGCAGTTACTGACTTATAACCTTTTTCAATAATAAGTTTTTCTAACTCTTTGTTAAATTCTTGAATTATACTTTTTCCTGAATCAATCATATACCACCCATAACTACTAGAAAACTGATCTTCAATAAAGAAATAATCCGCATAATCCGTTTCACTAAACTTATACCATGAGTACTTTTGATGTTTAAGGTTTAATTCTTCCTTACTCATCTTACCATCAACTATACATTCAAAATCTTCTTTCGAAAGCACTCCAGCAGCTTGAAATACAATTACTAAATTTTCAGAATTATTATTAACAAATTTACCTTTAATTAATTTCGTATTTCCCATATCTTCTTTATGTACTTTCCTTTTAAATAACTCATTTGTTGTCATATTATTTTCTCCTTAAAATAAGATAATTTCTTGTTAATATTTATAATTATATACTAAAATTATAATTTTGAGGATATATAATTTTTATTGTTTAATAATGCTAACTCAAATACATATCATTTGTCGCTGTTACGTGTACATCTAATGTGTTTATAATAGTTATCCATGAGCAATTATGCTATTGGGTAGATAACATTAATCACCAATATATTACTTGTTACATTTCCAGAATTCACAAGATTAACAGTACCATTAGGTGAAATATTTAACACAGGTTCTGATGATTGAACGGCACTTGTACCACCCATAGTTAACTTATGCCTTTGAGTAACAATAGGTCTATAACCAACAGGCATTGTTGTTATTTTTGTTGTATCTAGTGTATCTTTTTTTATCCATCCAGTTAAGATACATAAATTACCTTCTATTCTGTATTTAAGAGGTATACTACCACTTGTTTCCCAACCATTCTCATAAACTGAATTTTTCCATTCGTAGATAGGTCTTCCTAAAATTTGTCCACCATTTACTTTAGTTTCTGGGTAATTCGACTTATCAACATGCCATGCTACATCACCATTTTTAGCTATATGTCCACCATCTGCGTATAATGCCCTATTGCATTGTTCGCCTATAGTATTATTAAAATCTACTCTGACACTACTACCATTTTGAGAATAGATACAAATGAATTGATTACCAAAATAAGAAGTACCAACAGATCCATTAGAACCATCCCATTCAATTGTCCTCTTAGTTGTATTCAATAAATTAATATCAAATCTACAACGACTAACTGAACCATAGATACAACGACTAAAAAGCATAAATGACCTAGTTTCCATTGTGTAATTTATTTGCCCAAAATCTTCGATATGAACATACCCCATTATATCGTAAAAACGAACAGCTTTAACTCTACAAGAAATATCTTCATTGACATCTGGTTTATCACCATAACTCATAACATAAATTGAACCACCTATAACCCCACTAAGATATGGTTCTTCATCATATGTTCCTGGTGCACAAAAAACTGTATGCCTATTGTTTATAACCTTAGGTATAGAATCAAAAGCTCTTTGAATTGTTTTGTATGGATTATCTATTGTACCATTTCCAGTAGTATCATTACCAATATCACAATTAACATAGATATTAACATCTTCATCAGTCAATCCAACAACTTTAGCATTATGTTCCAATGACGCATTAAGTTCCTTAACTTGCCCTGTAGTCGCAGCTCCTCCATTTTCTATTAATTGTTTGGTTTCTTCCTTAACTTGTCTAGCCAATTCTATTTTATTATCTAATACTTCTAGTATAGTTACAGTATTGCCACTTTGGACTGCTCCACGAATAACACTTCCAACCACTTCGAGAGTAAAAGAAAAAGTAGTATTCTGTTTACTACTCGCTACTAAAACTATTTCTATTTTTGTTTCTCCTGGCACTCTCGTAAAATCTTTTACGAGATTAGCTATAATTTTATTATTTTCTTTAACTATATCTGTATTCTGAATAATATAAGTATTATCCGCTTTTAAAGCTTGTATAGTTATTTCTTTATTAGTTAAATCTAATTCTAATCCTTTATCATGTATAAATGCTTCTAGCACTAAATCATCATTTTGTTTACATTTAGACACTAAATAATTTTCTTTTGAAGTATCTAAATTTATACTTATTTTACTAGCCATTATCTTACCTCACATTTAATAATTGTTCAAGCTTTTCTAATCTAACCTTTAAATTTTCATTTTCATTTTTTAACTCTTGAAAATCTTTTACTGTAGGTTGCTTTATAACTCTTCCTTCTTCCTTAGCAGGTAATCCTTCTACAACTTCAAACTCTTTAGTTTCTTTATTGTATTTAAGATTATAAGCATTGATATTACCTTCCATATCCTCTATAGCATAGCAATTAGGAAAGTAATCATCCGGAATTATCTCTCCTTCTCTAATCTCTAGTATTTGCTCTACCATATCAGTTTCTTTATTTATAAATACTTTATTCATATAATCACCTTTTACCTTTGTGTCCAGTTAGTCCAAGTACCATTAACCCATGCTCTTTGATACATAGTATTAGCGAAGTCAAATGCTATTTGTACAAAATCTGTTTCTCCCCACTTTAAATGTAAAATTACTCCATAGCTTGAAGGAGCTCCGTTAGAGCCAGAGCTATATGCATACCAACCACTATCATAAAATACATTTAAGTTGCTAATTCTCTTTGCTGTAGCTTCTATCGAACCACACCAACCATCATGATGATATCTATGTGATGTAGTTCCTGTGAAGATATCTGATACACCTAATATTTTATTACCTGCCATACTTAAATTTTTATACAGATATGCTTGAACCCCAGCTTCACCAACAGCTTCTACAATCTCTAAAACTTTAACCTTTTCTGAACCTTTAATATATCCTAACATTGTTCCGTTATCACCGAATAAAGCTAAAAGTCCACCAGCTGTGTTATAAATTTCATGCGGACATTTACTGTCATTCGATTCTAAATAAAAAGTTTTCATGCTAGCAAGCCTTGTATTCTCTAGAAGTTGTATCCCTTTAAAATTTCCTAACAATTGATTAACTATTTTAGATATTCTTAAAACAGGATAAAAATCTGTATTACCTTCAAAATCCTCACTTTCGGTAAATCCAATATCTATGTAATCGCCATCTCTTGTATTAACTATAGATAATCCATTTATAGTATTGTTTTGATTATATTTAGAACTTCTTATACCCCCAACCACTTCTCCATTTGTAGCAAACATAAGACCACCTTGATCCATTTCTACACCATAGCCGTTTAGAACATTAATTATCTTACCTATTATTTGCATTGTAAGACCATCATAAGATAAATTTCCATTAGCATAGTCAAAAGTACCATTATCTAAATTTATCCACGAAACACCATTAAAACTTTTTAATAATCCAGTTTTTATTAATCCCGCATTTAATACACCTGTAGTTATAAAATCCGCAACTATTTGTCCATCTTGAGTTATAGCAGTCCCAAACTCTCCATAATAACCTGTTTTAGAGTGACCTAAACCTCCATTATTAAATCTCCAAACATTTATCATAGTGTTTATGTCTTTTGTATCACCTATAATAATTTCATTCTCTCTAACTATTACATAAGAATTTTTAAGTCCACCTTTTATTAAAGAAGTAGCATTATCTTTAGCTAGTTGAAGGATAGTTTCTGTACTATCCATAGTTTCTAATTTTTCTACTATTTGCTTAATACTTAAAGGCTTAACCTCTATATAATTACTTAGCTTAATCTCCTTAGTTTTTTGAGCTAATACATCATACTTTTTACTCATAGCCCTTACTTTTATATCTACATTCAACTTAGGAATATAAACTCTGGAAGTATCACCTATAAACAATCTTTCAGCTACTACATAGTTTTTATATTCCTCTGTCTTTTCTAATTGAACAAAATTAATAATGTAACTAGCCTTAATTTTATCTATATCATTTTTAGAAAACTCTTCTTCTATTCTTCTATCTAATTCAGCTTGAGCCTGCTCTAAAGTATCATAACCTTCGTCATTATATTCATCTTTAACCTTAACATCATCATATTTAATTACGCTGGTGTATATTCGATTATAAGCGCCTATAAGTGAACTATCTATATAGTTACCTAATATTCCATTGTAACCTTGTCCTCTCGCCCTAGTGACTAGATTATCTATATTAGAAGTACCTTTAAATCCAGTAAGATTTTTACCTTCTCTTATGCTAAATCCTCTATCTCTTCCAATACGCTTATTAATATAAATAGTATAACCACGCCTTTGGACTTCCCCACCCCAACGATTTAAGAATGAGTTCTCATTATCGTGTAAGGCTTTATATAGACTCATGCGTTGATAATAAGCAGTTGCAATAGCATCTATATCTGATACTATTTGTATTTCTTTTCTACCTTCCGCATTATCTAACATCCAACTTACAGCGGCTTGACCATTTAAGTTTGTAGGCCTTACATCTTCTAGCCATAATGTTAAGGAATCTGAAATAGTAATTTGCCTAGCAACTACATCTATATACCTAGTTCCTACTGTAACTTTACTTATTCTAAAAACTTCATTTCCATAATCCACTAGAACTTTTAAAATAACTTCTTCTTGTAATAGATCCTGAAGATTGTCTTCGATTAAGAAAGTTGCATCTAAAATATAATTACCAGAGCTTAAATCTTCATCAGGCTCACATTTAATACAATATTTATCTAAAGATTTACCATTGCTACCTAATACTTTATTCTTTTCAGTATAAGAAGGGAAATAAGCTACTTTTATTTGTTTTTTCATTTATATCCCTCCTAACACTTATATTTTGTAGTATATTCAACAATTATTTTTGTTACATTTCCAGTATAAGAAATTGCATTTATGCCTTTTTCAAGCAAAATAAAATCCCCCGAGGTATCATCATCCTTGGAGGTTTTATCTTTATTTCTAACTTGTAGTAAATCACTATCAATTTCTACATAGTCAGCAACATTATTAATTTGCATTGTTTCACTATTTACAGTTAATTGTATATTCTCAGTTCCATAAACCTTTATTAAAGTATCTCCTGGAGCATTTCCATTGTAATAGATTTTATATCCACTAGAAGTTATTTCATGTACTGTTTTCTCAAGATCTTGTGTAAAAGGCTCACATAAAAAAGTAACATCAAATTCTCCTATAGTCCTAAATTGCTTTTTTATATCTTTAAAATTAACCTTTTTAACCTTATAACACCTATCTTCTCTACCAAAGATAAGTCTATTATCTTCTATTTCGGTTAACCATTCGTAAATTCTTTCAAAATCAATATCTATTTGTGGAGATAGAATCGTAAATGTAAAAGTAATTTTTTTATCAGGATACGTTCCTTTATTTATTATTAAACTACCACTTCTACCTTCAACTTGTATTTCTTCATACTCTTCATTTGTTATCGGGATAGAAGGATATTTTTCTAAATATAAATTTAAATTCAAACTTCTATTTCCATTAAAATACAACTCACCTTCTTTTAACATTTACTTACCTCCCTTCATAATATTCAGTTAAAACATCTTGGTTAGGGGCAACAACTTCTTGAGTAAATTCTTTACCATCAACAATTAACTTAGCTTCTACTATTATAGGTCTTTCCTTTGGATCATTATCCTCTATATCAACTCCACTTAAAACATTATTATGAGTTACAACTCTAGCAGTAGTCATAGCAGTTTCATAATCTACTGTAGTTTGCATTTTAGCAACTAAATCACTCATATTAGAATCAATATCTTTCTCTAGATTAGGAGTTTCTATATCAATTCCAACTCCAATACCTTTAACGATATTCGTACCTATTAAATCTCTCATTCACTTTGTTATCCTAAAGTTTTTTTATCCTCTAGTTCTTATAGTTTCCTATAAGGTCGGCATATCTTTTCAACCACTAAGGTTGTCGGGAACTCGTGGGAGTATTATATTCTAAACTCTTTCAATAAAAAAGAGCCTAGTTTCAACTCCTATGCTCTGCATGTGACTATGATTTTAAACATAGCCTTCCATTCGGATTAACGTAAACTATACTTTTCTTTATTTGAATAATAACTATTTCCTTTAATAGATTTTATTAATAAGTATAATTCTTAGCCTTCCCGATTTCTTTCCCGATGTTTACTATGTTGTTACCAACATAGGGGGCAATATTTTACCCTACTAGGACTGTGTATGCCAAAAAATCCTTTAATACTACTTATAACACTATCTGCAAAACCACCTATTAAGTTTAATATCCACCCAGTCATATTTGAAATACCATTCCAAATACCACGTATAAGGTTTTTACCAATACTAGATGCTTCATTCCAACCAAATATATTTTTTATACCTTGTATAGCTGATATAGCTACATTTTTAGCCGCTTGAAGTAAGTTACCTAAAGAACTACTAATACCATTAGCTACCCAACTTATTAAGTTTTTACCTATACTACCCCCAGCACTAAATATTCCCTTAATTCCATTTATAACACTTTCAGCTGTAAAACTAGCAATAGCTTTTATATTAGACACCATACTAGTAATACCTTTACCTATGTTTGCAATTAAATTAGAACCTATTTGCCACCAATTAAATAGGGTAAATACATTAACTATTGCCATTATAATTTGAGGTATGTTAGCTATTAAAGTAGGAATACTATCTATTAAACCTTTTATAAGCATTAATAATATATCTACACCTGCTTTTAAAATCTGAGGTAATGCACTATATATGGCATTAGAAAATTCATTAATTATTCTTGGTACCTCACTAATCAATGTAGGTAATGCGGTTACTAATCCTTCTACTAAAGCTAATATAATATCTATTGCAACATCTAGAATTAAAGGTAAATTTTCTATTATCATATCGCACATAGAAATTACTAGATTAACTAAAGTAGGTATTAATGTAGGTAAATTCTCTGCTATCCCTTGTCCTAAAGTTATTAATGCTTGTAAGCCTACTTCTAATAACATTGGCATTACCTCTATAACACCATTAACTAAGGACATCATTATATCTAAAGCTGTATTTATTAAAGATGGTAATCCTTCTTGTATTCCGCTTATTAGGTTTTTAACAATATCAATACCACTATTCAACAACTCAGGTAAAATGTTATTTATTAGTGAAGGTAATTCTTGTACTAAACTATTAAATAATTTTGTAATTCCGCCTATAGCTATTTTTATTCTAGGTAATATATTTCCACCAAAAGTTTGTAAGCTATAAACTAAATCATTTACTAAGTCATCAAAATTTTCCGTATCACTGGCCATTCCTGTTAATATATTAGACCAAGCAGATTTAAGCATATTAAAACTTCCGCTAATTGTAGTTGCAGCTTCTTTTGCTGTTGTACCTGTAATTCCCATTTCATTCTTAATAACATGAATCGCTTCTATAATATCACTGAAATTACTTATATTGTATTTAACACCGCTTATCTTCTCAGCTTCTACTAATAATCGCTGCATTTCTTCTTTAGTTCCACCAAAACCTAGTTTCAAGTTGTCTAACATAGTATAATTCTGTTTAGCAAATCCCTGATAAGCATTTTGTATCATTTCCATACTAGTGCCCATTTTATTAGCATTATCCGACATATCAAGAATAGCTTGGTGTCCTATTCGTGCTGCTTTTTCTGTATCACCGCCAAGCCCTTGTAATAATGAAGCCGAAAACCCGGTAATAGTATTCATATACTCATTTGCTGATAAACCTGCTGTTTCATAAGCATTGGCAGCATATCTTTTAACTAAATCAGCACTATCTTTGAATAGTGTTTCAACCCCACCTGTAAGTTGCTCAAATTCTGCATATTGTTTTACTGATAAAGTTGCCAATCCCGCTACAGCTGCACTTGCAGCAGCTACTAATCCTGCTATCGCAGTAGCTCCTGTTTTCGCTAAACTTCCTAATTTCCCACTTAAGCTTTTTATATCTTTTTCAGCACCAGCACCATCTATCTGTGTATCTATAATAATTCTTCCATCAGCCATTTACTCACCTACTTTCTTTACAAAATAAAAAAAGCAGGCATTGGCTCACTACTCAATTAAGGTGTGGCTCTAAGCTCTGTCTTTACGATTAATTTCTAATTTATTTATTTTTTTACAACGAGGGCATTTTATTTCCCCTCTTACTATATCAGCTTTTAAAAGCAACTGATTACAATTTATACAACGTATATCTTCTATTTAAATCACCCTCTTAATTTCAATTAAAAAAAGCACTTATACAGTGCTTTTAAAGTATTTTACTTAATATTATTTTATTTATTGTTTTGGTAGAATCAGTAGGTACTTTTAAATTTACACTTTCAACTTGGCTACCACCTAAAAATAATTTAATATCTGTATCAAAATCCCCTATTCCTGCTTTTATTATTCACTATTATAGTATAAATATGGATATCATTACAATACTTTACTTAAATCTCCACCATTTAATATAGCTTCTTCTATTTCTCTTAATTTCCTATCTTCATCTTTAGATATAGGTATTTCATATAAATTTTTCATTTTCTTATAATAAGCTTTCTGTTCTTTATCTTTAATTTTAGATAAATCTATACTTCTATATTCCATTATCTTTACTATCTTAATATCCTCTTTTAAGCTATTAAACATAGCCTTAAACTTCCACCAATGAAGGTATTCTATATCTTGCAAATCAATGTTGTATTGATCCATAAATGCAGCATAAATATAATCATCATCATATTCAAAACTGTAAATTTGAGTGACGCTCTTACTTTTACCCTTTGCTTTTGATTTCTTTATCTCTTTACCACACCTATAAAACCATAACATTTGCTCTATTGCTTCATTGATGTTTTCCGGTATAACTGGATAATAAAGTTCTAAAGCTGTTATAATTTTATCTTCTGCTCCTATAGAACTATCTTGCATTAATAATTCAAATAAAATAGAAGTACGAAAATCACTATTAATCTCGTAATTCTTATTATCAATTTCTACTGCAATAGGTAGTAAATCAACTAGTATATTCATTATTTTTTAGCACGTCTTTGAGCTCTGTTAGGAGAATATTTATGAGCTATTTTTTCAATTTCTACTCTTTGTTCATTTGCTTGGTCAACCAATTCGCTAAAGGCTTTTAAGCATATTTTTAAATTAACTCTATTCCCAAATACCTTTTTATCAGTTCCTTCTCCAAACATAGTATTAAATACGTTAAAAATAGTTTCACATTGAGTTTTAACAACTTGTGTCATACTCATATTCTTATTATTTTCTTCTACTTTTTTTAACTCCTCCATGGACTTATCATATTTTTCTGCCACTTCTAAATCATAGAAATCTATATCTTCTAACTCAACACCGTTAATTATCATTTAAATACCTCCTATACCACCTTTGGTGTAAAACCTTCTGCAAATTCCTTACTTGCTAAAGTAAATGTACCTTCAACTGGATCACTTTGACCTAAGAAATTACCGCTAATTCCCAGTTCACCATCATTATCATCAAAGCTATCTACCGCAATAGCAACTTTGAATTTTCTCGCTCTAAAAGTTCCCTCTGCAGTTCCTTGTTTATCTAAATCAACTATAAGATATTCTGTTTCAGTATCAGCACCAGTTTTTTGCATTTCTCCAATCTCTCTAATAAATTCTATTGCCTTTTCACTATTAATTTGATCAGTATTAAAACTTGTCCCCCACTCATAACCTGTTACACTTTGACTAGAACTTGATTGATTTATATACCTCTTAGAAGTTGTTTGAGCTGAAGGACTTTCATTTAGTTCAGTAAATCCTGCTCCTAATAGTTCAAAAGCTTCTTTGACTTTTAAGTAGTTAGCTTGTACTTTTCTTTTTCTAATAGCCATTTAATTCATTCCTTTCTCTTTAAATATTTCAATCTTAATTGTATCTGGAATTGCGCAGTATCTTCTGTAACCGCAAAAGCATATCCAGTACTAGTAACCTCTATAGCTAAAGTCTCTAATCCATTATCAAGTAACGGAAATATCCCTTTATCATTATTGTTTTCTATCCAATCCGCAAACTTTTCATAAAATCCACTATTATCTATATTCTGCAATACATCAATCCCATAAGGCTCCCTAGAAGTAAATATAAAAGCATATTGTCTTATACTATCACCATTAACATATTTTCTTACTATTGGATTTATAGGAACTTCTTCTATAGAATAAGTATCTGGATTACCTTCTAAATAATTCACATTAACTTTTATAGCATTATTGAAGGTATCTAAATGAGGACAATTTCTAATATAATTTCTCAAAGCATCTATTATCATTTAGCTCTACCTCCTACAAATTGCGCTATAGATTTTACTACATCATTACCTCTATCATTCCACATACGCTTATCCCAAAACTTACCTCTAAGTCCCCCTACAGAGTTACCTTCTTTTCCTAACCCTTTATTAGTGTAATATTGTTTTTTAGCATAATCAGAATCATATATTACCTTATCTTTCTTTATTTCAACTCTAATATCTTTAAGTCCACCATGATCATATGGAACATAATTATTCATCCATTTAGCGCATTCCTTAGTGAATTTTTCTTGTGCTTGACCATCTTTATTAAGATATCTTTTTAAAAGAATTTTGCCTGTATCATCCATCTTTATTCTTACATTAGTAGCCATAAGTGCATCCTATATTTAAGTCCTTATAAAACTCTCTTTTCAATTTCTCTTGAATTTCTTCCAAGCTAGTATTTATAGTTCCACATTCACCCATATTTATTGTTATCGGTGTATTAGGTATTAATAATGGTTCAGCTAACGGCTCTATATTAGGAATACTTAAACTCATCATATTAGACTTTGGTAATTCAGAAATTCCACAAGTTATCATTCTTTTATTATCACAAGAATCTTTTTCTTTACATTTGTTACACTTTTCATGCAACTTACTTAATGAACTCATTCTATACCCCCTCTATCTCAAAGTGATCAGATAATAGATTTACAGATTTTATATTTATAACATCATCAAACTCATTTTCTAAATCAGCAATTCTAAAAGGTTTTACTCCTGTTACCTCGAAATCAACTTCACCTTTAACTATCTTGTCACCATTACTATCAAAAGTGAAATATTTATGTCTTTCTTCATCAGATAATTTGTTAAATCTTTTAGGACTTACGTAATTATTTAACTTATCTATAAAAATAAGAGTACTATCAGCCAGTAGTAATCCCTTATCCGATACAGTACCATTCCTTTTACCTTGCCAATTAACGCCTTTTATTACTGTTCTCTGATATTTATCAACTCCGCTACTAGCATCCGTATATCTATTGTATATAGTTATATCTGCATTTTTAAATAAAACTCCCATTACATCACCTCTAATACATTTTTACATATCTAGCAGGTAATAAAGCTTTTACATCATCAGTTATAGTCCATGCCTTTATATCGGAATCAAAAGTAATACTTTGATTGCCTTCACTCTTTGATTTTATTCCTACAGATTTAGTTGAATTAAGTTTATTTGCATTTTCTATTAATTGATCTATAGCCAAAGCATAATTTTTCTTTATATATTCATCACTTAGATTTCTATTTAAATAATTCTTTATTACTAAAATTGCTTTAGCTTCATTTTTCTCCTCTAAAGTCAAAATCACCCCTCCTATATAAAAATAAGGAGGAAATTAATCCTCCGCTATTAAAATGTTATAGTTCCTATTCCTAATTCTTCTCCATGTGGAAGTGTTGGTAATGCAGTAGCAACAGCTTTGGTAAATTCTCCAACTGGATCTATAGAAGTATACGTTCCAACGAATATCTTATTATCTAATATTTCAGCAGATTCCATCTTACCATCACCAATTAACTTAACTTCTTCAGCGGTTAACCCATAAATAGTTTCGCCTAGAGTTTCATCACCAAACATAGCAATTACATTTTCAGGGAAGTATCTTGCAGTCGCAAAGCCTTTAGCAGTTTCCTTTTTATATTTTCCTTCATAAACTACAATTTGTGGTAAATCCAATTGAGCTAATAATTCATTTAAAGCAGCTAAAGTAACAATTTTATCACTATTAACTCCATAAATAGCCTTTCTTACACTAACGCAATTGCAAATAGTTTTAACAACTTTTCTAGATGTCAATGCTCTAGTTGGTCTTGATCCACTTTCAGCTTCCACCGCATCAGCTAATGTAGCTAAATCATCTAATGGAGTGTCACTATCTGGTGTGTTCCATGTAAATGACTTTTTGTTTCCAGATGGAACTTTATAGTCAATTGTTACTTTCACTTTATTTTCATTAATAGCAATTTTACCTGTAGATAATAGTTCCATTCTCATTGCTTCAACTCTAACTTTAACTGAATCAGTTATTTTTTCGGCATCATTATAAAGTTGAGATAAAACAAAAGCTAACTCTGAATCAGTTCTTGGATTATTTATCTTTATGATTTCTTTTTCTGCTATTTTAATTTTTCTCTTTATAAGAGCTAAGCTTGCTACACCTTTTTCAATTGCTTCTCTTGAAGCTAATTGTGTTTCAGTATCAAAAGCATGAACTTCTGCACTTACAGGAAGTCCTCCTGAACCTAGAATCATATCAAACTCTATATCTTGTATTTTTTTTCTGGGAAAAGTGATTCTCCTAACATAGGAGCAACCTTTCTTTCTTTAAAATAATTAACTAATTCATTAGTATTAAAAACTTCTTCTAATCTTGGCATATTATTTCACCTTCCTATCTAAATTTTATATTTGGTAATTTTTCTTTAACTAAACCTTTAGCTGTAGGAGTATATCCATCTAGAACTCTATCTTCTCTTAAATAACCTTCTACAATAAGACTACATGGCATATCTCCGTTTGTTACATCAACCGTTTGATAAAGTACTCCAACAGGTGTTCCTGGAAAAGTATCTTCACTACTTTTAACTACAGCTCCTGAAGCATCTATAAAAGCACCTGCTTTTACAATTTTCTTTCCTTCAGCATTAGCATCAACCCCAGCTGATGCAACTGTTGCTGAAAAAGTTACTGAATTCTTTTCAGTAACCAAAATTTCCATATCATTTTCATAATTTATCTTTTTAAAATACATAAATACTCCTCCTTATTTATCGCCCCAAGGATTACTTGGAGCACTTGATTTTGAATTGTTTTGAGCTGCAATAGAAGCTCCAATACTAATTGTTTTTCCATCTGCTCCTTTACCTGGTATATAACTAGATTGTTTCATTTTCTCAGTAGCTATTGCTTCAAGACCTTTAGACCAATCATCAGCTATAGAATCTATAACTTCTTTAGTTTTATCAAAATCTTCACCTAAGCACTTTTCAACTACACTGGCAGGTAATTTTTTATCTGCTGCATATTTTATAGCCTGAGTTAATAGGTCTTTTCTCGCATTAGCTTGTCTTTCTTTTTCTAATTCCTTTTCTAGTTCTAGCACCTTCTTTTGTACTGGATCCGTAACCAAATCTGGATACTTATCCTTAATAAAAGGTTCAAGCTCCTTTTCTAAGTTATTCTCTTTCCAAGTTTTTAAAGCCTTACTATGATACTTGTCATTTTCGCTATCAATAAAAGCTTTAAAGTCTTTATCATTCTTTAATTTTTCCTTAAAGGCCTCTAAGGTAAGTCCACTAGCTTGTAGTGACTTAGCTAAATCACTATTTTCTAGTAATGAATCTATATTTTCATCATCACCAGCTTTTTCTATTAATTTTAATAATTCTCTCTTTAACATATATCCTCCTTATCCCACAAACCTCTATGAGCCTTGTGACACAAAATTATTTAACTTAGTAATGTATTTATACCCCTTGTACACATAAAGCACACAAGACGATTTAAGAGCAAAATTAAAAGCCTTAGTTTCCTAAGACTTAGAATTTATTACTAATATAGGCTTATTTGAAATTGATTCTAATTCATCAAGATTAATTAACAAATGACCTTCTATTGATATAAAATCTCTACCTAAATTCATTTCATCAATAACGCGATCACATATATCACTATCATCTGTCAGAAATATATGAGTATCGCCACTTTTCATTCTCACTACTACTTCAAATCGTTCCATTTATATATCCTCCCCTTATTCCTCGATTGTGTAGAAACAGCGACAACAAGGGTGCCTTGGCGTTTCTAACTTATCTTTAATATCGAATACTTTATCTTGATATTTCCCACAATCATCACATAACTTACTATCTAAAGTTGCATTATATCTAACTTTCTTAACTCCTGTTTCCTCACAATACCTATCAAAGGCATTACTTGAAACCCTAGAAACTTCTGTTTCTACTAACCTTTTACTGTTATAAGCACTCATATTGAATGTTTTTTCTATATCTTTTCTAATTTGATTTACATTCACCTTCCCTTTAAGGAAATCTTGTACTTTTCTATGCAAATGGTTAGCTACTTCTTTTTCATTCTCCCAAACTCTATCAGAAAAATGTTTGCCCTTGAAATTATCTTCTATTATCTTTTTCACATCTTTTAATCCTTTATTATAGTTATAAAAGCTAAAAGTTTCCTTGACTACAGTTGATAACAGTTCCTCTATTATTTTTTCTTGAGAAGCCGCTTCACCTTTTGATATATCAATTATTAATTTAGACATTTTTTTGTATTCTTTTTCAATAGTTGCACTATCCATAACCATAACATCATTTGCAATAGTATAAGTTAATAAAATATTAGCTACTTCTTGTAAAAGCACATCTCTATTAAGTCTTTTATGCCTATATATTATTTTCAACTGTTTTTCCGCTAGTTTATAAAGACTTTCAATAAACAATTCTTCTTTAGTCATTTTCATCACCAAAATTATTTAAATCCACCGGAATTTCTTCATCTATTTCTTTCTTTACTTTTTCAGCTTCAGCTACTTTATTATTTACAAAACTAAACAATCCTCTAGCAGTATCTTTGGAAATAATCCTCTCTGGAATTTGAGCTAACATTTGAGCAGTTGCTAAATCATCACTTGGAATATTAGGAGTATATAAAGCTTTAACGTCTTTATAGTCATACATTTTGTTTTTCTTCAAGTCTAGATAGATGAATAAAAACCTAATTCTATTTTTGACTATGTTTTTATGTGCTTTTATTTCTAATCCACATTTGTTTTCTAATACAATAAGTCTGGACCTTAATGTAATTCCACTAAGATTGCTTTGTAACTTTTCGTTGTGATTTATATGACAAGCTATTTCATACATTGTATCGTGATATCTATCTAAAGTATTTTGAATAAAAGTATCATTTATATTTTTAATTAACCATTGAGCATCACCATTACTAGACTCTGGAAATTGAATTACTCCTAGCTTTTTCATATCACCAACTTCTTTTGGATCAATCTGTGCATTTTTAAATAGTAAATAATCATTTCTAAAATCACTTATTTCATTCCCGATATCAGATAAATTAGTTTCAAATGCATCTTGTAGCCCCTTCATATCCTTGTATAAACTATCATCTATATTTTCATCAGTGAGCTCCCCTATAGTTACTGGAACTTCTCCAAATATATTAGTTGTAGGAGAAGCAATTTCATTAAACTTAGCATCAAAGTGATAAATTAAATCATCTGTATAAACATCAACATAAGTAGTTGTGTTATCAAAATCATTTTTGAATGCATGAATAAAAAATAAAATCTTACCGGAAGCTTTATCGTAATAAGCATATCCATCAGTAGGTTTTATTATCTTCGAACAAAAATCCGCTTTATCATCAATATAATAAAGTTCATATACTTTAGTAAAAATAAGAAGGTATTTCATAACATCAGTATCGTGCAACTCATTCCAATGAGCTGTATAGTACTCAATATCCTTTACCACGCTTTCATTATCATTTCTAGATTCATAAGTAATATCATTCCCAAGTGTGTAAGCTACTTCTTCTTTTATGAATTTTTTAATATAATTAACATTAATTTTTAGATTAGATCTTTCTGTTATAAAAAGATATTTTTTTATTGCATCAGTATCGCCTTTATAGTATTGATACATCTTCGTATAAATATTTTTAAAAACATAATATGAACCATAAACTTTTTTAACCAACGCTAAATGTTCTGGATTATTAAGATTTAGTCCAATTTCTTTTTTAAATATTTTTTTTATAATATCACTAATTTTCAAATCATCACCTCCTATAATCCTAATAATCTTCTATCTAATAATTGTATTTTATTACTAACTGTTCCAACGTCAGTAGAAACTCCGTATCTTAAAGCATCTAAACCATGGTTATATTTATCAATAGGAATATTCACATATTCCCCATTTTTTTCTTTCTTCCAAGTATAATTCTTAAGTTCCTCTTGTATACATACACATTTAGGATGAACTATAATCTCAAATTGCTGCAATAAATTAATACCATTAATAATAGAATCTCTTCCCTTAACAGCTCCTTTAACTCTGTCAAGTCCATTTCTTCTCAATTCCTCGATAGATTTTGGTTCAGCGCTATCACAAATAATAATTTCCTTCCTGAATCCCATATCTATAATCTTTTGTGCTATTTCATCATTTAAAAGTCCTTTTTCTTGGAATTCATCAAATATCCATAGTTTTTTATTTATTTTATCTATTACAGAACATAAAAAAGCAGTTGGATCATTAGTAAAACCAAAGTCTAAAGAGAATATTGCTTTGCTACCTTTAACAGTTCTTAAAATTTCTCTATAATCAAACTCTTTGACATTCCAATTTGTGTATATGAGTTTATCAAGTGTAGCAAATTCACCTAAAGCATAAATTCTGTAATATGCTTGATTAGTTCTTTCCATATCTAGTAAGTTATCTATGTATTCTTTAGGCAAAAACTTATTGTCTTTATAAGTGGTATGAAGAATAACTGTATTATCTTTATTATAAGCAGCACCTTCTTTAAACCACCTCTTATAAACCCAATTTTCTTTACTTACTGGATTAAACATACAATGCACTTGGTTATATGTATTCCTGGATCTAAGCCTTAAACTCAACTGGTCAAAGTCAAATTCATCAATTTCAGTACATTCTTCAACAATAATATCATCAATATTTGCAATAGATTTTATTTTTTCTGGGTCATCCATCCCTTTAAATATAAAATTACTTCCATTAGGCAGCTCAATAGTTAAATCATTTTTATTTATTTTACATTGCTCGTATAGTTGCCAGTCACTAAGAATACTTTTAACTAAAGCAAAACATGAATCTCTTAATGTATTACTTACTTTTCTTACAACTAAGCATTTTCTATTACCATACTTTAAATATTTCAATACCATCTTTTGAAATACGAAGTGAGATTTACCACTACCAGCACCACCAAAAAACACATTAAATCTACTATCATAGTTTTCTAATTGCGGTAAATAAACATCGTTAAAACATTTCTTAGATATCTTGAATTTTGTATTACCCATAGTGATAAATCACCTCCTTTTTAGCAAAATAAAAAGAACCCTCATTATTGAGAGCTCTTAATCTTATTTAAATAAATCAAATATACTAAAAGTAGTCTTTTTATAGACTTTATTATATGCAGCTTTCTTTGGCTCTTTTCACCATCCGGAGCCTTTCTTTCCATAGCCAGGTATAACAGCTTTTTTAAGCGCTCTTTTAGCTTTACCAGTAGTTCTAGCCTTAATACTTTTCTTTAGTGAAGGTTTTCTCATTCCTATTTTCATACCATAAACACCCCTTATTATATTAAGACTATTATATCATTAATTCATGATACGTTGAACTCGGCCCTTTGTTTTGAAAAAATATTTTTTGTAACCGTAAAGGCCTGGAGCAATTATATTTTAGAATGTACCCCCACTCTTTAGAGAGTAGAGTTGCCTATAGAGAATTATTTCGCTAAATCCAGTTTTCACGAACCAACTTCAAACCACCTATTTAAGCCATTCTTAGAGTTAATTTTCATTAATTTTTGTTTACTATTAATAAACTTTTACTAATAAAACTATTATTTCGTACGCACTAATACGAAATCAATTGAATATTACCTTTATTCGCATTGATATAGTGTAATAATACTACTAATCTTCTAAGGTTACTTCTATCGTCTTATTAGATTGCTCTATCTCTTGCTTATCTACCCACTTATAGTTATTCTTAAGGGTAAATATAGCTCCTACAGCGCTATTCTTGTTAAATAAAGCCTGTTCATACTCTGATTCTACCCTTTGCTTAGCTCTTTTTATCGAGCTTATCAACCTCACTTTCACATCATAATCTAACTTATCATAGCTCGGATTATCTAAACTATTCTCGTAATGTAATAAAGTCAATCTATCAGTATCTAAATGAACAGCTAAACCAGTTACAGTTGGTATTTTTTTATTCTTCTCACACCATATGAAGTAATCTTCTATTTGTTCATCCAGTTTATCCGGATCTGTAAATTTGAAAGGTCGTCCTCCTTTATTAACCTCACTCACTACTAACGCCTCCTTATATAATAAAAAGGTTTCATTTTCAGCATACAATTACACCTTATATATATAATATATAGCATGTAATTACCCCTCAAAAACGACACCCTTTTGATATTCATCTATTATTTTTCTAGTGTACTCATAAATCTCATTTCGATTTACCTTGTACTTTTTAATCTTAAAACAATGCTTATTCTCTATCATGCTTATTATTACCGCAATATCTCCACTGGTTAACTGAAATTCTGTAAGGGATATTTCTCCCCTGATATATTTCATTCTTAAATCAGCGAAGGCCTTCAGATAAACTTTATTTTTCCAGAAGGATTTATATTCCTCCTTGCTTATCTCTGTGATCTGATTGCTATTTCTATCTATCTTAAAATAGTAAAAGCCATCCTTTGATAATATTCTTTTATCCTGCAATGTATTATCCCACTTAATTACTGTCTTTTCTGCGACCTTAGATTCTTCCGCTATCTCTTTTATTGTCTTAGGTACTTCTATGGTCCTTATATTAAAATAATTAATGAATTTATCAGTTCTATTAGTGTTATACATGCTACCGATTTTCTTCTTTAGCTCTGAGTTATTCCTCTTAATAACATAAATATATTTATTTTTAACCTTATATTTATCTATTAATTCATAACCACATTTACTCAACCTATATTCTAGATTATCTCTTTTTTCTACTAGCTTGAGTGCATTAATACTTATACCTAATATGTCTTTTAATTTATTCCTATCACATTTAATAATAGTTTCATCTTTCATATTCCATCAAGCACCATTATACACACTCCTTTCATTTGCACGATATCAGAATTATTTCTGCCTTAAGGCACCTTTTCTACGCTCATATCTTCTTTCCTTCATGCAGCTCTCTAAGTCCTGGTATGGCAATAAAGATAGTTCGATTTCTTCACATACCTTACTATCACATTTAGGATTAAAAAACATACATGCACATTTTAGATCTTGTCCTTCCCATTTGCTTAAGAATACATAATCTTTCTTTTTAACTTTCTCCACCTTTATCACCTCGCTTTATGTATTATTAAACTTCTATTCTTCCATTGTCCAATATGAATTCTTAGTTCTTTTAACAGCCTTATTCTTTTGCTTTCTTTCTATGTATTCTCTATTAGTTATTTTTCTCATTTTCTTCGCTCCTTCTATTCGCTTTCATGAATGATTGTAGAAACCAAGTTTGCACTCTATTATTCCTTTTGTTAGTAGAATCAATTGTAATATTACTTATCATTTCATTAAATCTAAACATAATCATTCTCCTTTTATATAAAATAAAAAGAACCCTATTTCTAGAGTTCCTATTTTTTTATTATATTTTCTTCAATCATTTGTATTGTATTGTCACATGTTTTCCCTTCTATTATCGATACTTTATATTTGTATTGCCTTTTGCTAAATATATCTTCGCAAATTATTTCCATAAGATTATTTTCTTCTTTAAAAAACGATTCAGCATATCTTACTATCAACCAAATATACGTTTCCTCTCCAACTCCTAAATCAAGTTTTTCGATTATTCCATTAAATGTAGTAATACTATTATCATTTATTTTCATTTCAATATTTCTCGCTGGTCCATTTCCTATGTTTTTTATTATAAATTTTATCAATGTTAAGTTTTCTCTTTTATTAATATCTTTAACGGCACAATACTCTTTTGCATATTCACCATTATCTGACATTCTACTTTCTATTTTAATAACAGGTCTTGATAAATTTAACATATTTTCCTCTTGATCAGATTTGTTATAGATTATTGTAATAAATAATATAAAAAATGAAATAATAGAACTAAGAGCAGCACCGCCAAAAGAACCAATAAAATTAAAATAATCATTTATTAATAAATGATTACCATACTTAGAAACCTTAAACGAAAATATTATACTTATTGCCACCAAAATTATCCATACTATAAAATAAAATAATACTTTTCCTAACCCATCTATTAAATTTTTCTTATCCCTCATTTTTTCACCCCTTATATTTACATTCTACATTATTTTTAATATTCATTCAATCCACATAAAAACTAGTAGAACATATAATTGCAGAATAAAATCAAATTTTATTATTTTCTTAATATTTCAACATATTCTCTTACAATAATATACTTACATTGATTTATATGGTAAAATTGTTATATCAATATAGTAAGGAGTGAAGTAAATGAAATATATTCCATCTTTATATTCTTTAGATGCAGAGTTAATATCATTAAAAAAACAGAGTTTTTCAAATAATATTATTCCACTAGTAAATATAGTGAAGGATAAAAAATCTTCAAAATCCTCAAAAAGTATTCTAGATGACTTAGAAGATATTATTAAATCTAAACCTTCTAATCAATTCTTTATTAATGTTCCAATGAATTTAGTATTATCAAAAAAAAAATTAAAGAATCCAATTGAAGCTTTTTACAAAGATATCAAGTTAAATTCTTTATATCAAATTTCTATTTTAAAAAGATTTAGCAAATTATCAAACGTAATACCTGTTATAGATGTTGATGCATCTAGTTATAGAAATGGAGATTTAAAAAAAATTTATTCTCATTTGAATGTAAGTAAGGTTGCTTATATATATTCATCAAAAAAATCTGACTGTATAATGAAAGAATTATCTAATCTAATAACTTCAAATGATATACTTATATATGATTTAAATACTAATGATTTATTCAAAAATTCCATAAAATCAGAAATAGCAAAAATTAATGCCATAAAATCTACTATTAATTTTAAATCAATTGTCATAAAACAAATTTATGATGACTTAACTTTTTCAAAATTACCAAATAGAGAAATAACACCATCCGACTCGGCTTATGACTGCATAGACTCTGACTTTATCAACGATTTTTCAAATTTTAAATTTAATTACTTTGGAGATCATTGTGGAATTAGAAATTTACCTATTTATAAAGGTGGACAATCCTATCCATCATTTATAGGGCTTCACCCATCAAAATTTATTCATTTTGGATTTATTGGTAAAGAACAAGATGTAAACTCTCATTCTTCTACTCTACTACCAAATATACAAAGTTCAGACTATTGGAATAAAATTTTAACACCTACCCTTAAGAAAACTTCTTATGGTTGCGAGCAAATTAATTCTTTTATAAGCTTAACCATACCTAAAGGTAAAAGTAACCCTATTAATAACGGAATAACTTGGAAATCAATAATTATTTCACATTATATCTCAATTATTGATAATTATTTGAAACATAACATAGTTCCTTAGTACTATACCTTAGAATATATATCTTGAATTTCAATTGGTAGAATTACATTAAACTGATCTTTAATGTAATTCCACTGTTGAGATTGTCTTCCTTTGACTATATTTTTATAAATTTCTAATAAGTAATCCTTTTTTATACGTCTATCTACTATTTTTATTCTTTCCTCTTTGTATAAAGGAACTTTATCCTCTTTAAGATATTCTTTTATTATATATGCATATTCTTTAGAGTTTAAAGATTTTAACAGGAACTCTTTTTTTATACTCTTATTTTTCTGTGCTTTTCTAATTTCTTTAAAAATTACTTCTCCATTGTTAATTTCAAAAGATATTATTCCAACCTTTTTAGGAATAATTTTTCTTACCTCATTTAAGTGCTTAAAGTGACATACTACATTAATAAATTCAAATACCTTTTCATAATCTTGAATCTGCTTCTCAAGTCTTAATGTATTATCTAATTCAGTTTTAATTTCATATGCATACAGACTTCCATTTACTCTTCCAATATCTAATCTACTATTTCCGACATTAAACTCTAATAAACCTACGTTTTCAGGGTTATATATAAACTCTTTAATAAGATTATATTTTATTACTGTCTCATTTCTTCCATATTTCATTATTACATAATTATAGACCTCATTATACTTGTATTTATTACTTAGATCCTCTATTTCCTTAGCTGAAAAAACCTCCTTTCCCAAGAATTCCCAACCGTTCCAGAAATAATTTACTCTAAACTCCTTGTCTAATTTAGTTGCTAGCTTTACCAATTCCTCTTCTGAATATTTATTCCTTAAAATTATATCAATTTCTTCCATATCAATCACCCTCTGTTATATGTACCGCATATTTATCTTATATATATTCTTATTATATTTTAACACCTTTTATAAAATTTTAAATATATGTTTTCTTTAAATATAAATGTTTTCTATTTTCTATACATTAAATAACTAAAGCACCTAACATTTCTACTAAGTGCTTTTGAAAAAGTGTATGAGAATTTATGAATAACTTTAGGAATTTGTAGGAATCGAACCTACTTAAACCATTAATCCCACGTTACACCTAGCTTTTATACTAGGTGCTATAATTATAGGAGGTCAATCCACAATGA
>OBVS01000194.1_pt1 | contig 29108 bp, 30 predicted proteins | sample 1476211 | NCBI WGS metagenome assembly OBVS01 (sample SAMEA2580025, study PRJEB22360) | human gut metagenome | biome: human gut; feature: human-associated habitat; material: faeces | place: Denmark | collected 2008/2010 | reverse complement strand
TAAATCTCAGTATGGCATCTGCCTCCCACCATCTTCGTAAACTAGCCAATCAAAACATCTTGGACACTAGAAGAGAGGGGAAAATTATATATTATTTTATAAAAGATGAGGAAATCAGAGATTTTTTTAATCAACTAGGATAACAACTATTTTTACTACTTTCTACTTTTCCATGATTATAGGGGGATTATATATGAAATTTTTTGAAGAAAATTATTCACAAGAAATACCTACTCGTATCAAAAATTTAAGAAAAAATACAATATTACACAAAGCGAACTAGGCAATGCAGGTCAAGTTAGTCAAGTTGAAAGTGGTAAGCGACCAATTACGAGTTCGATGTTAGTTTATTTAAATGCTCTAACCGCTTCGAGCTATACGTATATCGTTTTTGGAGAGTTAGATGAGTTTATTGAGAATCTGTTTCATTATTTTTTCAGTTCTATTTTATATAGAGATTTAGAGGCTGTAGATGAAAAACTATTACAGCCTACTATCTTGAGCTAATGCACTAATATAGGGCTATAATTTTGGTTATCGCTATGGTATAATTTTTTTAAGAACCCTTCTAGGAGAATTTATGAAAAAACAACATTCTATCTTTTTATTACCAGGAATTATCATGATGGGTGTCGCTTTGCGGACGCCCTTTACAACGCTTCCAACTGTCTTAACAGACATTGCCAACGGGCTTCATGTTTCAGTTAATTCCCTCGGTCTTTTGACCAGTCTGCCCTTAATCATGTTTGCTCTCTGCTCTTCATTTTCGGCGCGTTTAGCGAGCAAAATTGGGCTCGAACGGCTTTTTACTCTCGTCCTTGCTCTGCTTACCATTGGATCCTTCATTCGGATTTTTAATCTACCACTTCTTTATGTGGGGATGATTCTCATTGGAGTTTCCATTGCAGGCAGTACTTAATGTTTTACTTCCAAGTGTCATCCAAGCCAATCAACCGCATCGGATTGGACTCTTGACAACCATGTATGTAACCTCTATGGGGCTATCAACCGCTATTGCTTCTTCTATTGCAGTGCCGATAACAAAAGCAACTTCATGGCAAGGTCTTGTCCTTTTTTTGACAATGGTTTGTCTTTTAGCATTTTTAGTTTGGTTGCCAAATACTTCCTACAATCACTACTTAGTCAGCAAAGACAAATCAAGTCAAGGCAACACTATTTGGAAAAATAAAAAAGTCTGAGCTATTATTATTTTTGGTGGTCTGCAATCACTACTCTTTTACACTTGCCTAACATGGTTGCCGACGATGGCCATACAAGCTGGCATTTCAAATGCTTCTGCTGGATTTTTAGCTTCTGTTTTTAATCTGATTAGTCTGCCATTTTCAATGACCATTCCTAGCTTGACAACACGGCTGTCTCCTCGTCATCGTATGATAATGTTAGCAATTATCTCTGCTGCGGGTGTCCTTGGTATTAGCATGCTCTTAATCCAAACGAATGATTTCTTTTATTGGCTCATTGCAAATATTTTCATTGGGTCAGCTGCGAGTGCTCTTTTCCCATATCTTATGGTTACTTTTTCAACAAAAACGAGTAGCCCTGAACAAACTGCTCAGCTATCTGGCTTAGCACAAACAGGTGGTTATTTACTAGCTGCTTTTGGACCAGCTCTATTTGGTTATAGTGCCGATTTCTTCCATTCTTGGCTACTTGCTGTATGTGTTTTGCTCATTCTTACAATCATTATGATTATTGCTCTCTTTTATGTAGAAAAATCTGATAAAATTTTATAAAAATCAAAAACAGAATGGAGAGTGAACCTTTTTCAGTTGTTGGGTTCTTTTCTCCACTCTGTTTTTTTAATTATCTATTTTCCATGTCTTAACATCTGGCAATAAACCTACCTTCGAAATTTTAGAAACGTGCCGATTGCCCATAACATAAAAGCCCAGAGGCACAGCTCGCCATTCATCTGTGCAGGTCACGCCAATTCGAGAGCGCGAGCCAATTTGAAGCGGGACAGCATTTTCTACTAATTGCAACCTTGAAGTGGTCAAATCTTGACCATCAAATTCCTTGCTAATCCTTGCAAATTTGGTTAATTTTCCTGGGCCGTTGGCAAGCAATGTCCCGTCTGGTAATTCCAAGGCTCGAATCAAGACGGCTTCTGCGACATTCTCAGCCCTTGTGACTAAATTCAGCATTTGATGCCCGTAGATTTGATAGACATACCAGTGTCCAGCAGATAAGTACATAGACTCGTTTTTTGGTGTTCGTCTGCCACACGCACTATGACAAGCACTATCTTTAGCTCCCAAATAGGCTTCTGTCTCAACAATTCGTCCCAACACTTGTCCGTCTAAGCACAATTGCATACCTAACAAAGACTTAGCCGTTGCGACTGTATCTGTCTGCATGATATGTTTAAATTCTTTTGATAACATAATTTCATTATAACATGAATTCCATACAAAAAAGCAATCGAGAAAGACTGCTTTTTTGTTTAGGAGATTATGATGAAAAAAGTTTTTTAGGATTAGTTATAATATACCTTGTTTTGCTTAAATTTGTCTTAATAGAAAACAGCTAAACCGCTTTCAAAAATTCTTTTTTGTGTTAAAATAATAACAAAGAAGAAAAATGAACATTCTGATTATCACCCCACAATGATATCATGCTTATAAGGAAGAAATTTTATGAACAAACGACCTATCCGCCTTGTCATAAGCGATATTGACGGTACCATTTTAAATGACCAACACCAAGTTGATTATCAGCTAAAAACACAGCTTCCTCTTTTGCAGGAAAAAGGAATCCCTTTTGTGTTGGCATCTGCGCGTTCACCACTTGGCATGGAACCAATCGCACAGCAACTTGGTCTCATTGACAATCCATTGGCCTGCTACAATGGCGCTCTTGTCATCAAAGGAAATTCCCAGAATTATGATGTTTTAATGGAACACGGTTTGGATAAAAAAGAAGTTCAGTATTTGCTAGAGCTCGTCCAAGAGAAGTTTCCAGCTGTAGCTATTAATCTCTATTCAGGAAAGGATTGGTTTGCTGAACAGATTGACAAATGGGTTCAGAAAGAAGCAGATATTACCGGTGAAAATCCTATCCTTCAATCTCTAGTTTCTGTTGTAGAAGGGCGGACTTCTATTCACAAACTTCTTCTGATAGGTGAAGCAATCACCATCCAAAATCTTCACGACTCTCTGCAAAACACAAATTTTCCTAAAACAGCCTTTTATCTTTCCAAAGAGAATTATCTAGAAGTTACAGCTAAACAGGTTTCTAAGGAAAATGCTCTTCAAGAGATTGCTCATTTTTACCAAATTCCTCTCCAGCAAGTCATGGCAATTGGTGATAATTTCAACGACCTCCCCATGCTGAAATTAGCCGGATTAGGAGTGGCTATGGGAAATGCTCCTAAAGCAGTCAAAGAGCAAGCTGCAGCCGTTACCCACACCAATAATAATCATGGTGTCGCTCAAGCAATAGAGCAATATGTTTTAGATTAACAGCTATCTTTCCAAAATACAATAGAAAAGCTGACAGATTCATAAAATTCTCTAGTTCCCCATATAAAAAAACACGGACAAGCAAACTAGCAACCAACTAGTTAATTTGTGTTCGTGTTTTCTTTTTCTTATTTAAAATTCTCAATTGCTCCGTCATAATTTGCCCATTCTTTGCTGAAGAATCGATCATTCATCTGGTAAGTCGGAGCAGGCTTGGGATTGGAAATAAAAGGATTGACAGCCTTATCAAACGCCAACCAGCCAAGCCAGCCCATGTGAATGGTGTCTTGCATAAAGTAGGGCTTCCCACCATCGTTTGAAAAGTCCGCGATATTGGTAAAACCTTGACTTTCCAACTGATAACGAATTTTCTTCACCGCTTGTTGATACTTTTCTTGACTCAAACCAGTATAGGCCATCCATTTTGCATTGACAGGGGGAATAACAAAGATTGGATTCGTTTTTGACTTGGCAAATTGCTTCAAAACAAGTTGTAAATCGTTATACTCGGGAGATTTGGTATAAGAAAACTTTGCTTGCTTTCCTTTAAACTTTTTAATACGTTTCCGCAAGCGATGCTTATAAAATTTATTATCAATTCCTAAATCATTATTAGTCGTGTTTCTTTGAGCATCTTTTGTCGCAAATTCTTCCAAATCCTGATAAGAAAATTTATCTGGCAAACGCTTAATTTGAGGCTGTACCAATTTTTCATAATTCTCATTACGTTCGGCAAAAAGAGAACTGAAAAGGGAATCCTCACGTTTATTTAAACGGCTGATAAGACGGATGTACTGTTTGTCAAAGTTTGACAGTTTCTGATGATTAGCTATTTTTTTTACATTGTCTTTCATAGCCACTGTCGGATACAGTTGTAAGAGACGCTTCGCCGCATATTGAGCATCAATGTCTCCTTCTTGCTGGCGCAAGAAACTAGTCAATTGATCACTATTAAAATATTGTTGAAATGCTGCTGGACTGTAGCCTTTTTTAGTAAACCATTGAGGAGAGACAACATAGACAGCTGGCTTATTTTTTAACTGCGGAAGCATTTGCTGCATGCCAAAATATTGCGTAAGAGATGCGGCTCCTCGTTGTCCTAAAAAATACGGACGATAATTACGCTTATATTTTTCTGACAAAACCGCAGGATGCATGCTGTCAAAGCGCAGCCATTCACTTGAACCAAAGTAAGGAACAAAGCGGTGCTTCTTATCTGTCAAAGCACGTACTTTTTGCGTTCTTCCCTTGAAACTTCCCGCCGTCAAAGAAACAGCCGAGCGCTTTTCAGCTTGGTAATCATGTTGTTGCTTGGTTGGGTAGAAAAATAGTAAAGCCACCACCATCAAAAGGGCGCAGAAAACTGGGCCTAAAATGAGCCACAATCGTTTAAGCATTACGAAGCTCCGTTACGCCTTCAATAATTTTATTAGCAGTATTCCAATCATCACGACCAAATTCTGAGACGGGAACATGAATGTCAAAACGGTTTTCTAATTCAACAATCAATTCAACCGTTCCCATACTGTCCAGAACTCCTGCATCAAACAAATCTTCGTCCATCATGTCTGATACATCTTCCATAAATAAATCATCAATAATTTCTAATACTTCTGCTTTTACGTCCATTAGAGAACTCCTTTTTTATTTTTTAAACCATAAGTCATTCAAAAATCCTGAGAAGATTAAGAATGAAAACATTACAACATTAAAGGTGATAAACATCCCTACTGCTTGTGTCCATTTGTTATCTGGTAATGGTGGCAAATTCTTCTTTTTCCGCTCTTTATTGATGGTCTTTTTCTTCCGCACCCAAGCGTCATTGATAACGAGTCCTAGACCATGAAAAAGTCCATAAGCAATATAATACCAAGTGACTCCGTGCCAAAAGCCCATGACCAACATATTGATGATATAAGCGACACTTGAAGTGGTATTCCGATTTTTAAAAACTTTGTTTCGGATAAGTACTGTGACTAGCCGCATAAATACAAAATCACGAAACCAGAATGACAGGCTCATATGCCAACGATTCCAAAACTCTTTCAAATCATGAGAGATAAATGGTTTGTTAAAGTTAATCGGACTTTTAATTCCCATTAGATTAGAAATAGCGAGGGCAAACATGGAATAACCCGCAAAGTCAAAAAATAAATCCAATCCAAATACATACATCACTCCTAGAGTTGGCAGGTTGAAGATACCACCCATTTGCACTGCATATTGCTTGAGAGGAGGCAAAATCATTGAGCCTAAAATATGTGCAAGAATAAACTTGTATAAGAAACCAAGCATTATGTATTGAACGGATTGCTCCAACATATCTAGCAGTTCATCACGCTCAGGGATATTTTCATAATCTTGATTGAACCGCTTAAAACGATCAATCGGCCCACTTGAAAAAGTTGGCATAAAGAGCATGAAACGTAGAAATTCCCATAAGTTAAAGTCTTTTAGAACACCATCCCGCAGCTCAATCATCATTCCTACTGAACGGAAAGTTAAGTAGGAAATTCCTAAAAAGCCCAAGAGTGATTGATGACCATAAATAGCTGGCGTTACCTTTACAAAGAAAAGCGGTAGGATAGACAAAGCAATGTGCAAATAGAAAATCCATTTGCTATCTCCCGTTTTTCGATAAATTTTATAAGTCCAAACCCAAAGTATTTGCCAAAGAACATAAAACAGTAGAGCATAGATTTGTGTTAATTTAGGTCCAATTAACATAAATATGATGAAAGCAAAGCTGACCAGAGCTTCATAAATGGGAAATCTTTTTTTGAAGAATAAACCAACAAAGATTGGCAAAACGGCTAAAATGATATAAACAAAATACTGCGGATCCCCGTACGGTTCCAAGTGAGGAAGCTGTCTTATGAAATCCATCATCGGTTGTTGACCTCGCTAATCAAACCTTTAATATCGATCTTACCATTTGGTGTCAATGGCAAGGAATCCCGATAAAGGAATTTGGAAGGCATCATATAAGACATCATAATATCTTGCAAATCTTCTTTGATAGCTTTGGTGATGTCAATCTCACGCTCAAATTGTTCCTTAACCCCGTCCTTCAGGATGACATAGGCTAGAAGGTTTTGTACTTTATGATCTTTATTGTAACGCGGTACAGCCACAGCTGAGTCCACATATTGAGACTTGTTCAGGTTTTGGGAAACATCTTCTAATTCAATACGAAAACCGTTGAACTTGATTTGGAAATCCATACGACCGCCATAAAGCAGTAAACCTTCATCTGTCATAGTACCAACATCGCCTGTATGATAGGCTGGTAACCCTTCAAACTCAAAAAATGCTTCGGCTGTTTTCTCTGGGTTGTTCATATAGCCTTTTGATACAGCTGGTCCAGATATAATGATTTCTCCTTGCTCACCATTCGGCAGTTTGTTTCCGTCTTCATCAATCACAAAAGTTGGAGAATCCGCTTTGGTATAGCCAATCGGCAAGCGTTTCATATTTGTCAGCATGTCATCCGTTATAGCAACAGCAGATAGAGCCACAGTTGCTTCTGTCGGACCGTAAGCATTAATAATACGTGCATTTGGAAAACGATCACGCAATTTTTGAGCTGTTTTAACCGTCAATTCTTCTCCGTCAAAGTAGAAATGCGTAATGCCTGGCATTTTTTCAGCATTGAAATCCTCAGACAGCATCGCCATATCTGCAAAAGACGGTGTTGATGTCCAAATAGCGATTGGCAAGTTCAAAATAGTCTCAAACAGCTGCTTGAAATCTTGCGTAATGGCAGACAGAACTGCAAAAAGTGTTCCTCCAAGTGCCAAGGTTGGCGCCCAGTACATAACCGATAAGTCAAAAGAATAAGGTGGCTGCGCCAACATTTGCGGACGAGCTGGAGTCGCAAATTCCTTATCTGTAATCATCCAGTTGGTAAAGCTAAGCAAATTATCGTGCGAGATTTGCACACCCTTTGGCTTTCCAGTCGTTCCCGAAGTGAAAATGATATAGTAATTATCATCACCTTTAACAGGGTGTGTAATTTCGTAAGGATGTTTGGCTGCAAAAGCAGTTTGAACTGCTGCCAAGTCAAGAATTGGTATGTTCACATCTTTCAGCGGAAAGTCATTGATTGCAATGATGAGACTAGGCTGTGCCACTTCCACAATCGCTGTCACGCGCTCCAGAGCTGAATGACTATCAATCGGAATATAAGCATGCCCTGACTTCGTCAAAGCTACAAAGGTTGCCAGCATGTCGTATTCTTGCCCACCAAACACCACCACTGGTGACTTTTCAGGAAGCGCAAGGCTGTCAATCTTTGCAGCGAGCGAATCCGAGTCCACTTTCAAATCATGATAAGTATGAACTTCTCCTAGAACATTGTAAACTGGAAAATCTGGTTGAGACTGAGCAAAATACTCAATCGTTTCAATCATGTCGTTAATTACTGAATTGGTCACAGTCTGCTCCTAAAATTCATTATAGATAAAACCACCTTGGCCTTGGCCAAGATAATTAAAGAAATAAAGCAACGCTAGAAATATCACAAAATAAAGCAGCGTCTGTCCAAGAAATTTAAAAATTATTTTATGTTTTTTCATCATATTCATCACTTTTGTCTTACTTCTAGATAAGACTTAATATATTTTACCATTTTCTAACGCTATTTTTCAATACAAAACATTCTTTAATTGAGGAATTAAGCTAGAATTAAGGTTTATTTACAACAAACCTAGGGAAATCACAGATGTGCTGTCTCAAAAAACTAGAAAAGAAAATAGTTTTAGACTTACCTTTTAAAAATATATAAAAATTTTATATATTTTCTTGAATTTGAAAGTGAAAAGCGCTATACTATGTATAGAAAAATTATATATAAAAATATTATACATAGGAGGTGGCTCATGTATTTTCCAACATCTTCTACCCTAATTGAATTTCTCATTCTAGCGATTTTGGAAAGTGAAGATTCCTATGGCTATGAGATTAGCCAAACGATTAAATTGATTGCCAATATCAAGGAATCAACCTTATATCCTATTTTAAAAAAGTTAGAAAAGAATCGTTACTTAACAACTTACTCGCAAGAATATCAAGGTCGAAAACGGAAGTATTACTCCCTTACTCCAGAGGGACGAAAGCAGTTAAACACCCTTAAAAGGGAGTGGAAGTTATATACAGCGACAGTCAACGGTATCATAGAAGGGAGCATTCGCCATGACAAAAACTGACTATTTAGCCGCACTAGAGAAATACTTGAAAACATTGCCAGAAGCAGATTATAAAGAAGCAATGGATTATTTTACGGAATACTTCGAAGAAGCCGGATCTGAAAATGAAGCACAAGTCATTGAGGAGTTGGGAGATCCCAAAGACGCAGCCGAAGAGATTATTCGCTCACTTTCAGCAAATCAAGCAGAAGAAACGTCAACTCGTCCTCAACACCAGTCATCTGCACACAATCACCAATCATATACCGACAATGCTTATATCTTTGAAGACTATGCAACAATCTCTGAATTGCATATTGATGTCACCACGCAAGATATTCTTATTGAGCCTTCACCTGATGATTTTTTCCACATCAAATACTATAATGGAAAAGGCAACAATCAAATCATTTCTACTGTTCAAAACGAGAAGTGGCACATTACAGAAAAAGGCAACACGCATTATAGTGGTTTGGACTGGATTATTAATGTCATGAAAAACGGTTTTGATAATCATCCCATCTGCATTCAAATCCCGAATGGCAAGATTCTTCAATCATTCTCACTTCAAGCAACTTCTGGTGATGTAGCTGTATCTCATCTTCAAACACAAAAAGGAACGATTGAGCTTTCAAGTGGCGATCTGACTATGCGGCATTGCCATTTGCAACAAACCGATGTTACCCTTATCAGTGGCGATATCCATCTGGCACATGCCAAATTGACGGATTGTAAGCTGTCTCTTGTGTCAGGGGATCTCGACACGCATTCTTTAGAAATTGCTGGTAAGACTTTCATTCAAACAACTAGCGGAGATATTTCACTTCATCTGCTGCACCATGATTTCAGCTATGATCTTGAAACAGTGCACGGAGACATTTCTATCTCTAATCAGCTCCAGCCGAGCCACCAAATCATTTGCAACACAATCCACCACCAAGCAATGGCTTCTACAGATTCTCTTACTATCCAAGCTGTCAGCGGAGACATCAATCTTTATTAGAGGTTTCGCATGAAAGAGATTCATTGGTTATTCTTTGATGTTGGATCAACTTTGGTAAATGAAGAAAAAGCCTACAAAGATCGGATTGAACAGGCTATTGCGGATACTAATATTTCTTATGCAGCATTTTATCAAACTATGAACCACTATTTTAAGGAAAATAAAAAAGGCGATGCGGAAGCTCTGAACGATTATGGTCTGAAGCGTCCGTCTTGGAGGTCTGATTTAAAGGTGCTGTATCCTGACTGCAAGCAAGTGCTGAAAACTCTCCACCAACACTACAAGATTGGGATTATTGCCAACCAGTTACCGAACTTGCAAGCAAGATTGAGAAGATTTGGTATTGATTCTTGGATTGATCTGGTGATTTCCTCTGCCGATGTTGGCTTGGCAAAACCCGATTTCGCTATTTTTGAGTTAGCTTTCCAACAAGCGAACTATTTGGCTGAACACGCTGTGATGATTGGCGACCGTTTGGACAATGATATTCTTCCGGCTAAACAACTTGGAATGCAAACCATTTGGATCCGACAGGGATTTAGCCACTTGAACCACATAACGAATCCAGCAGAAACACCAGATTGGACTATTGATAATTTGACAGAGATTCTAGAGATTTTAGGCTGAGCATGCAAAAAACTAGAGTTGTTTCGCTCTAGTTTTTTTAACGTTATCAACTTTATTATATCATAAATTTTCCTTTAAAATAGACTTGTTTTTTCTTATTTTTGTGATACATTTAGGTTGAAAAAGGAAAAAGTGAGGTTACTAAACATGAAAAAAAAGCTGACTTTTCCTCTTCCCGCTGGGCTGCCCGATAAGGTTTCAGCGCATCGCGAAGAGCTTGCAAATCAGCGTCGCGCAATTCGTCAGCCGCACTAATCGAAGCTGACTTTTCACTCGCCCGAATCTGACCGAGAGAGGCTTGATAAGCAGGCAAGGCTGCTTTTATCTTCTTGACGAGAGCGGTAATGCCATCCTCATTTTTAAAGTCGAGCGCTTCTTTCTCCACATCGTCTAAAAAACGAGTGATAAACTGCGTGAATTCCGCATGACGGAGATTACTAATCTTAAGTCCAATGAGCTTTTCTTGCTTCATAAATTCCTTCTTTCCTTTTTTACTTGTCACTTAAAGCGACTGTTTCAATGACTTCTCCTTTTTCCGTCAGCGCGGCGGATGACCTCAACTACTTTTTGTTTGCTTCGTCCGCCCGGCAGAAAGTTTCCCTTACTTTTGATTTACTCCGTCCGCCCGGCGGACGAGATAAACTACTTTTGATTCATGCTGTCCGCTGGGCGGACGAAGTGAACGACAATCAGTTTGCCTTGTCAGCTGCGCGGACGAAGTAAAATTGTCTCGCCTCACCTCATCAGCCAACGAAATCCAGAAAAATCATCTCATTTAGTATAACATGAATGGGAAATTATAGGAAATTTTCTGAAAAAGAGGATTAACCACTTTCAAAACAGTTTGAACACACAGTCCTTAATGGACGGCAGAAGCAGAAAAGGTATTTTTCTTCATCACTTTTTCTCCTTTCATCTATATGATATAATATGATGAAAAGGCATTCACAAAATGCCCACTATTTTCACATTTCATATTTAACACAAGGAGTCGCCTATGCGTTGGGATATTGGAACAGTTTACAAGACGATTCGAAAAGCAAAGGGAATCACCCAGCAAGAGATTTGCGGAGATTGGATTTCTCGCTCCAATCTTTCCAAGTTTGAAAGCAACCAATCCGTTCCCAGCTATGAAACCATGGAATTTCTGCTCCACCAGATTGACATGAGCTTTGGGGAATTTGAATATATTTGTGATTATTATCATTCAAATCACAGAATGAAGATTATCTTGCAATTTAAAAATTATTTATCTGTCGTTGAAACAGAACAATTACTGGATTTAACCAAACAGTGTGAAGCCTACTTGAAAGCTCATCATGATATTCCCATTAGCAATATTTTGCGTATGGCAAATATACTAATTGAAATTAGAAAAAATAAAATCAGTAGTCAAGCACAAGTTTTAGCCCAACAGTTATGGACAGATTTAGAAAAACGAGATACTTTTTATGAAAGTGACCTAAATTTACTAAGTGTTATTCTTTACTTCTTCCCACTAGAAACCATTCAAAATATAACGGAAAAAATCTTAGCCAGTCTCAACAAGTATAAGCATTACAAAGAAATTCACAGTACACAATTCTCCATTTTAGCCAACCTTTCGACCATCTACCTTTACAACAATTGCCTTGACGATTGCCAGCGTATCACCGAGATGATCTTACCGCTCGCCAGGCAAACAAAACGATACGACAAGCTCGGCTTTGCTCAGGTTCGTCTGGGTATTTGCCAAAGAGACGACGACCTTATCCAGAAAGGTCTCCAGTTGCTTGAGCTGACAGAAGAAACGACCTTGCTCGAAAACTTGAAAGAAGAAGTCAAACAGCATCGTACTTCCCCTTTCTCTCATGTTTCACGTGGAACTTCAGCACCTTAAAGGAGACAGAGAAGCAAATGACTTACAACGGATTTGTATTTTTTGATATTGACGGCACCTTGGTTGATAGCCAAGGACAAGTCCCAGCAGACAACAAAACAGCCATTGCTCAACTACGAGCCAACGGCTTTCTGCCTATTATCTGTACGGGGCGCGGGCGCGGAGAAATGGGGACGGTTCTGAAAGACGCTGGGATTCATTCCGCTATCTTGCTAAATGGCATGGAAATCCTCCATGAAAAGCAATTCCTGTTTGAAGGACGAATTGCACAAAACAGCATTCTCAAGCTCCTGCAACTGGCAAAGGAAAATGAGCATGACCTCGGTTTTTATTCGCAAGGAGAAATGCGTGTGACGGCGCTCAGCCCGACCGTTCAGCAGAATTTCCGATATTTTCATCAAGACCTGCCCCAAGTCGGGCCAACCATTTATCAAAACCAGCCTTGTCAGATGTTGCTCATTTTTAGTGAAGAGCCCGAAAAAGACACCCAGTACCAAACAGAAGTCCCTGAACTGCACTTTTTCCGTAACAGCCCCTACTCGATAGACATCACGCCACACGGCTGTAACAAAGGCTCTGGGATTCAGCACCTGCTGACCTTGCTGGCCGATAAAGCACCGACTTACGCATTCGGAGACGGACTCAATGACCTGACCATGTTTGAAACAGTAGATTATCCCATTGCAATGGGCAATAGCCAAGCAACCGTCAAAGAAGCAGCCACTTTCATCACACACTCTAATGATGAAAATGGCATTCCACACGCCCTTGCTCACTTTGGTTTAATTTAAAAAAGAAGCTCCTGTATTCAAGATACAAGAGCTTTTTGATTAAACTAATTCTTTTTTATTTGGATTGTAAACCAAGAAACCAAGACCAACAAAGAGCAGCAGAACGATTGTCATGAAGGCAACCTGTCCGCCGACTTGCCCCGTCATCGAAATCGTTTGACGCAAAGCCGAAACAGAATAGCTCATCGGCAACCAAGGATTGACATCTTGGAAAATCTTATCCATCAACGGAAGTGGGTAAGTCCCTGCACTAGAGGCTAGTTGCAACAATAACAAAATCAAAGAAGTGAAAGCACCAAGCTTAGTGTCCCACGTTACCAGAGCCGTCACCACCGCCATGAAGCACATGCTGGTCAAAAGAATGATACCAAGCGTTGCCCATTCGTGGTTGGCGGTTAAGCCAATCATATGTACCGCACCGTACACCAACAAACCTGCTAAGAGAGAAATCATGCCGTTGACTTGAATACGTGCTTTCAACCATTCCATACGTGTCTTTGGCTTCTTACCAGAAGGTAACGTGCTAAAGATGATATTGGTTGAAATAGCTGCTACAAAGAGTGCCACAGAAATCATGTATGGTGCCATCCCGATACCATTTTTACCAACATGGTCTTTATCTATTTTCTTCGTTGTCAATGGATTTGCGAGAGCTTTAGCATTGGCTTTATTGGTTGTCACCATAGATAATTGATTTTTGGCATCTGTCAAACCTGCTGTCAAGCTGTCCGCACCCGACACAAGTGTCCCCAGATTAGACGTGATAGTTGAGCTGCCGTCTGCCAGCTTCGTAGAACCATCTGCTATTTTACCAGCACCATCAGACAGTTTGTCTGCCCCTGACACGAGTGTAGCAGAATTGTTCACTAATTGACTAGCTCCGTCTGCTAATTTTGCCATGCCAGACGTCAATTGACTATTCTTACCAGCCAAGGTCTTAGAACCTGAACTGATTTTCGTCATACCAGATGTCAATTGGTCATTCTTACTAGATAAGGTATTAACTCCTGCTGTTATCTGCGCAACCCCATTGGTGTAGTCGGTTACACCTTTTGCCAATTGATCAATACCTGCTCCTACTTGATTAGCACCCGCAGTTGATTGTTGTAAAGCTGCAAGGATTTTTGATTGAGATTGTTGTGCGCTCGTTTGAAGCTCTGAAAGCGCACCTTTCGCTTGTCCGATGACAGCTACACTTTGTTGATTAGAAGATTGCTCTGGCAAGTTCGTCACTTGCGTCTTGAGCGCTTGAATATTTGTCAATAGACTTGCCGCAGTCGTAGCAGTTTGACTTGGAGTTTGCGAAATCGCAGCATTGATTTCTGCCTGCTCACTAGCACTTAACTTTTGATAAGCAGCTGTAGCAGCCACGTTAGTTGCAATCGTAGTCTTGTCTGTCGTCGCACTATTGGCAAGCGTGTTCGCAGCCGTTTCCATATCGCTTAAAGCAGTCGTCATGCTTGCTTTAGCGGCTGACAAGTCTGATCCAGTTGAAAGAGCGGTTTGCACAGCAGTTAAACCTGCTTGCAAATCCTGTAGCTTTTGAACTTGTTCAGCAGTCATGCCAGATTGTTGAACAGTTGTCATTAACGTATTCAGACCCGTAGCTAATTGATGCGCACCGCTTGATAATTTTTGAATTTCTCCATTAGAAGCGGTCAATTGATTGACTCCAGCCAATAAATTTTGCGATTGAGCATTTAACTGATTCGCACCGCCTGCAAGATTTGCTACACCATTGGCATACGCATTTAAACCATCTGATAATTCTCCTGAACCGTCAGCCAATTGACCAACAGCATTTGTATAGTCTGTCAGACCTTTTGAAAGCGTATCTGAACCAGAAGCCAATTGACCGACACCTGACGTATAAGCTGAAAGGCGTGTCGATAGCGTACCAATTCCGTCTGACAGCTGATGCACCCCAAGCGTATAGGTTCCCAAACCTGTCGTCAATGTATTAGCACCGTCTGCAAATGTCATGCTTGAGCTAGACAAGGTCTGTAAATTATCTGTCAAAGTTTGACTACCGTCTTTTAATTGTTGACCGCCAGAAGCAAGTTGCCCACTACCAGAAGCAGCTGTTATCATGCCTTTCCTCAAGCTATTCATACTCTTGAAGAGAGAAGTCGTATACGTATTGGTCACATTGTTTGCGACAGTTTGTTGAAGTCGCGTCATAGCCGAATCACTCATCTTACTAGCAATAAAGCTGTGCCCGCTAGATGTTTGATAATCAATCTGCATCTTTTGTGGTTTATTATCCAGAATACTAGCAGCCTTTTGAGATAAATCACTTGGAAGCGTGATAATCATATAATAATCACCTTTCTCCAAGCCTTTTTTTGCCTTTGCTTCAGATACAAAATGAAAATCTAAAGCATCATTCTTTCTAAGACTTTTCACCATATCATCACCAACAGACAATGTGTTGCTGTTAAATGTCGCATGTTGGTCTTTATTCACAACCGCTACTGGCAATTCTGAAACTTTACCATAAGGATTCCACATGGAGCTCAAAAAGATAACATTATAAAGAGCAGGAATCAAGGAAACACCAACCATGACAATAATGAAGAGTGGTTTTTTGAAAATTGCTTTCCATTCGTTGAACATTTTTTCTCCTCTATCTTAGACACTCTGTATAAAAATTTTAATTTTCGAAATATTTTTATACACATTGTCTAAATATTTGATATAATAGATTATACAGTTTCTGAAATTTTTCACAAGAGAAAAAATTAAATTTTAGACACGTTGGATAAATTTGTTCAAAAGAGGAAAGACAATATGGCAGAAAGTAACAAGCGCCAAAAAACAAAAATGATTATTGAAAATGCGATGGTAGAGCTACTGGAACACGAATCATTCGACCAGATTAGCACTGTCAAGTTGACCAAGACTGCCGGCATTAGTCGCAGTAGTTTTTATACACACTACAAAGATAAATATGATATGGTTGAGCATTATCAACAGAAACTTTTCCATAAGTTAGAATACATTTTTGAGAAGTATGCTCAAGACAAGCGTAGCGCGATTATAGAAGTTTTTGATTTTCTCACACGAGAATCCCTCCTTTCTGTTTTGTTAACAGAAAACGGAACAAAAGAAATTCAAACATTTTTACGCCATAAATTCCAAATCATGCTGGCTGAAGACCTACAAGAGCGCTTTAGTAGTAAACTACTAAGTCAAGTGGAGAAAGAATACAGCTATGTTTACCTGACAAACGCCTTTTTTGGAGTTTGTCAAATGTGGATTGCTAGAGGAAAAAAAGAAAGCCCTGAACAAATGGCAGATTTTCTTTTAAAAATGTTGGATTAGAATATTTCTTATACCTTGCCCTAGTAGCACCCACAAGCTCTCTAGGGCTTTTCTTCGTAATCTTTACAACAAAAAAAGAAGCTGGGAAGATTCCCAACCTCTGATAATCCATCGATTAAAGTTGTTTGTTATAGTATTCAACGACAAGCGCTTCGTTGATTTCTGGGTTGATTTCGTCGCGCTCTGGCAAGCGAGTCAATGAACCTTCTAATTTTTCAGCATCAAATGATACAAATGCTGGACGTCCAAGAGTTGCTTCAACCGCTTCAAGAATTGCAGGTACTTTAAGTGATTTTTCACGAACTGAAATCACTTGACCAACAGATACACGGTAGCTAGGAATATCTACACGTTTTCCGTCAACAAGGATATGACCGTGGTTTACGAATTGACGAGCTTGACGACGAGTAGTTGCAAGTCCAAGACGATAAACAACGTTATCCAAACGACGTTCCAAAAGAAGCATGAAGTTAAAACCAAGGATTCCGCCTTTGATTTTAGTTGCTTGTACGAACAAGTTACGGAATTGTTTTTCACCTACACCGTAAGTAAAACGAAGTTTTTGTTTTTCAGCCAATTGCAAACCGTATTCTGACAATTTGCTACGGTTGTTTGGTCCATGTTGACCTGGTACGTAGTTACGACGTGCCAATTCTTTCCCTGTACCTGTAAGTGAAAGGCCCAAACGACGAGCTTGTTTCCAAGATGGTCCTGTATAACGTGACATAAACATGTCCTCCTGTAAAAATAATAATTTGAGGAAATAGTCACTTAGAAAGCCCTGATTCGTGCAGAACATTTTCGCCTAAACAGCCAAGGCTACTTTTATAGCTAATATTCTGTTGACGAGCTTCATGCCCTCCTGCTGCTATTTCACACAAAAGCCATTATATCAAAAAAAATCCTATCTGTAAAGACGGATTTTTACCAGATTATTTCTTTCTATGAAAATAACCTTTCTTCTTCAACAATTCCTCTATCGCAATTATATTTTGCTGTTCAGATGTTGCTAAAATAGTTTCAAATCCTAGACTTTTAGCGACATCTAAATTAACCTGTAAATCATCTATAAATACACATTGATTAGCTTGTAATGCGTATTGAGCTAGTAACTTTTGATAGATGCTTTTATCTGGCTTTGCATACCCTACTTCGTAAGAAAGGATTTTCCCAGTCAAAACTTTCGTCATCGGTAATAAACATGCATTTTCAACTGCATAAAATATCTCACTTGTAGTAGACAAAATATAAATGCCATATCCCAGCTGAGCCCATTCAAAAATTTTCTCTTGTAGCTGATGATAAACATCTACTGTCTCATACCAATGAGTAAAAATAGCCTCAACAGTAGCAGAGTAAGAACTATCTAGCAATGTTTGAGCCGCCTGAATGGCTTCCTCCAAAGTTAATTCTCCAGTATCCGTCTGAGCCCAAAGCCCTGAATCAAAAATTGCAGCCTTGACGCACTTACGGTCTCCTTCATCTTCTACAAAAGCAGCTAAAATCTTAGCAGGGTTCCATTCAATTAAAACATTGCCAAAATCAAAAACTAGATTTTTAATCATTTTTCACTCCAGCCACATCAATCAAAGCAGTTTTTCGCCATTAAAACCTATTTATTCTCAATCCAAATAACGAATGAGATTTTTCTCCGTTAAAATATCTGAATAAGTGTAAGATTCGACATAAGTATTTTCAATCTCACCCGGTTGACCTCCATTACTTGTATATTCAACGATAAACAAAGAAGGATAAACTTCAATCAAGCGCCCTTGCTTATTTTTTTGACGTTTACGGCCATTTTCAAGAGTCATTTCTACCATTTTGCCCTCATGGGCTTTGATTTCTTCTTTAATTTTTCTCATTTTTGCAACATCTGTAAATGCATCACTCATTGTTTATTCCTCTCTCTTGGAAATACTTGAAAACTTATTGTATTCTTTTTGGAAAATCAATTCTACCGTACCACGCGCACCGCTACGGTTCTTTTCGATAATCACTTCAACCTTGTTGTTTGGAAGCCCTTCAGATTCTTCACCACCGCGTTCATAATAATCATCACGATATAGAAATGCAACAATATCTGCATCCTGCTCAATAGAACCCGACTCACGAATGTCTGACAAAACAGGCCGTTTGTCCTGACGCTGTTCCACACTCCGTGACAATTGGCTCAGCGCAATGACTGGCACTTTCAACTCTTTTGCCAAAATCTTTAATTGACGAGAGATCTCAGATACTTCTTGCTGACGATTCTCTCGACCAGTCCCTGTAATCAACTGCAAGTAGTCAATCAAGATCAATCCAAGATTTCCTGTTTCTTGCGCTAATTTTCGAGCACGCGAACGAATTTCTGTAATCCGAATTCCTGGCGTATCGTCAATGTAAATACTAGCTTCTGCTAGATTTCCTTGTGCAATTGCATACTTCCTCCATTCCTCCTCCGTCAATTGTCCTGTACGGATTGAATGTGATTCAATTAATCCCTCTGCTGCCAGCATTCGGTCTACCAGGCTTTCTGCCCCCATTTCTAAAGAAAAGATAGCGACTGTTTTATCTAGCTTTGTTCCAATGTTTTGAGCAATATTGAGAGCAAAAGCTGTTTTACCAACCGCTGGACGAGCTGCCACGATGATTAACTCTTCTTCATGCAGTCCTGTGGTCATGTGATCCAAATCTTGATAACCTGTCGCAATCCCTGTAATATCAGAAGTTTGCTGAGACCGCGTTTCCAAGCTACCAAAGTTAAGATTCAAAATCTCTTTAATATTTTTAAAGCCGCTTCGACTAGCATTTTCACTAACATCGATTAGCGCTTTTTCAGCCCCAGCAATGATTTCATCTGCAGGACTGGTACCATCATAAGCTAGATTGATAGAGTCTGTTAGCCGCGCAATCAACCGGCGCAAAACAGCTTTTTCTGCTACAATCTTAGCATAATATTCAGCATTGGCAGAAGTCGGTACTGAGTTAACCACTTCAACCAAATAAGACAAGCCACCGATATTTTGCAAATCACTCTGACTGTCTAAAATATTACGAACAGTTGTCGCATCAATGGCATCGCCTCGATCTGCCAAGTCAATCATCGCTTTAAAAATTAACCGATTGGCATATTTAAAGAAGTCAGTTGGCTCGATATATTCACGAACAAACACCAGCTTACTTTCATCAATAAAAATCGCACCTAAAACAGATTGCTCTGCTAAAATATCCTGCGGTTGTGCTCGCAATTCATCAATATCTGCCATAAGACCTCCTCTCTCAAAAAATATTCTTCAATTAACCTTCTTTTACACGTAAGTTAATCACACTAGTCACATCTTGATAAATTTTCACTGGCACATCAATCAAGCCAACAGAACGAATAGGATTCTTGACTTGAATCAATCGTTTATCAATCTTAATTCCAAATTGCTTTTGTAATTCTTCAGCAATTTTTTTACTGGTAATAGAACCAAAAGTCCGTCCATCTGGTCCCACTTTTTCAATAAATTCAACAATTGTACTTTCTGCTTCCAACTTTTCCTTAATGGCTTGCGCTTCAGCTAGCATTTCAGCGTGTGCTTTTTCTTCTGATTTTTGTTTTCCGCGAAGCTCGCCGATAGCTGCTGCAGTCGCCTCTTTGGCAAGATTTTTCTTAATCAGAAAATTCTGTGCATAGCCAGTAGGCACTTCTTTAATTTCACCTTTTTTTCCTTTACCTTTTACATCTGCTAAAAAGATTACTTTCATTCTTCTAACTCCTTATCTTTTAGTACTTCACGAACAATAATTTCATTTAAGCTATGAAACACCTGAGCAATTGTCTGGTCAGGAATTTGCGCTGCTGCTAAATTGAAATGACCGCCTCCACCCAGTTCTTCCATGATACGTTGGACATTGATTTTACTACGACTACGAGCAGATATCGAAACACTGTTTTGCTTATTTTTACTAACGACAAAGCTAGCTTCAATCCCTGACATAGCTAACATAGCATCTGCTGCTTTACTGATAACAACTGTATCATAGCATTTTTCTTCTACACCTGTCGCAACGAGTACATTCGGCAAAATTTTCTTACCATTCAAAATCAACTCATTCACTTCACGATATTCATCAAAATCCGTTGCTGAAATATCTTGAATAGCCACACTATCACTTCTGCGCGTGCGTAAATAGCTCGCCACATCAAACGTCCGACTGGTTACACGAGAAGAAAACTTCTTCGTATCCAGCATAATCCCAGCCATCAACACACTAGCCTGCATTTTACTCAAGCGTTTTGTCTTAGAATTTTGGAATTGAATCAACTCTGTTACCAATTCACAGGCACTACTTGCTCCGCTTTCGATATAAGTGATAACAGCATTTTCCGGAAAATCTTGATCTCTTCTGTGGTGATCAATGACGATAATTTGGTTAAACAAATCATAAAACTCTTTTGATAAGGTCAGAGCTGTTTTTGAATGATCCACCATAATCAACAGAGAACGATTGGTCACCATTGTCATCGCATCAGCAACCGAAAGAAGATTGGTCTCTCCTTCATCCTGCAGCCTGCGAACTGCTCGCTCAATATCCGCAGCCATTTGATGAGGATCATAAACAGCATAGGTCTGATCAATAATATTACTAGCAAATACTTGCATTCCCACAGCAGAACCAAGCGCATCCATATCCAAATTTTTGTGTCCAACTACAAAAACTTGGTCCACACTTTTAATCTTATCCGAAATAGCAGTCATCATAGCTCGCGTGCGAGTACGTGTCCGTTTCACCGATGCAGCTGAGCCACCACCAAAGTAAACAGGATTCTTCGACTCATCATTTTCTTTGACAACAGCCTGATCACCACCACGAACTTCAGCAAGATTCAAGTTTAAGAGAGCCACTTTACCAATCTGCTCATGATTACTATCACCATAAGAGAAGCCCATACTCAGTGTGAGAGGAATTTCCCGCTTTTTAGCTTCTTCCCTGAACTGATCAATAACTGCAAACTTATTTTGCATTAACCGATCTAGCACCGTGTAATCCGTAAAAATATAGAAACGATCCATTCCCACACGACGAGAAAACATGGCATATTTTTCTGCAAATTCAGAGACAAAATTTGCGATAAAGCTATTAATGTGGCTAATATCTGAATCTGAGACAACATCCTCTAAATCATCATAATTATCGACTGAAATAATACCAATAACTGGCCTTGTTGTTACTAATTCTGAAGTAGCCTCATACTCACTAGAAGCATCAAAAAAGTAAAACACACTTGAAGCATGATCTAAGTAGACCGAATATTTTGTATCCCCAATTGTTGCATACGATCCAGCACCCTCAGATGGTGTTTTGGTAATTTTTTGCAACAAGTCCACATCAAATTCACCGTCTTCATTAGTAAGAATCAACTCTGCGTAAGGATTAAACCATTCTACATTTCCAGATGTTTGATCAACTTTTACAACACCAACCGGCATTCTTTCAAGCAATGATGCCAAACTATTTTCTGCTTGATCATTCACATACTGGATTTGTTCCACTTCATCAATTTCATAACTTTTTTGTTGGTAAATCAATAGAAAAATCAAAAGAGCAAGCACCAAAAAAAGCGCAGATAACATCAGAATGCTGCTACCAAAAACTCGTAATAAAATAGCTAAAATTCCAAAGGAAATAACGCCCATGATTACAAAATGAATTGGAATAAAACGAAATTTTTTCATCACAAACCTCTTAACCGCCATTTTACCACAAAAGCTCTAAAAAAGCGAGTTTTCCCTTATTAAAACAAGCCAAATAATACTGTCAAACATTAGAAAAAATTAAATCTTCCTGCATCTCTTTGCTCACTTTACAAAACAGAATATCTGATTTTCCCATTAAATTAGCTTTATTTCTCTGGTAGTTTACAGCTTTGTCAAGTATTATTGACGAAAAAACACTTGCTCAGAAATGTGAACAAGCATCTTCATCATTTATTTTTTTGCTTTTTCTTGATTTTTTGAGATACTTCGTGATTTACCTTCCAAATAAACCATCAAAATCGAAATATCCGCTGGATTGACACCTGAAATCCGACTAGCTTGACCAATTGTTTCTGGGTTTATTTTCTTGAATTTCTGACGAGCTTCTGTCGCAATTGAATCAATATCATCCCAGTCAATGTTTGCTGGTATCCGTTTTTCTTCCATTAGTTTCATCTTCTCAACCTGATCCAACGCCTTAGAAATATAGCCTTCATATTTGACTTCAGTCTCAATCAATTCGATTATCTTTTCATCTAAATCTTCAGCTGCTGAACCGACAAACTTGACAACATCTTGATATGAAACTTCTGGACGACGCAAAAATTCTTTTGCTGTAACTGCGTCTGTCAATGGTTTAAACCCTAATTTTTCAACCATTTCATTCGTTTCTTTAATTGGCTTTAATTTAATAGTGCTCAAGCGCTTCATTTCAGTTTCATATTGATTTTTCTTAATTTCAAAACGCAGCCAGCGTTCATCATCAACCAATCCTACCCTTCGTCCAATTTCAGTCAATCGCATATCCGCATTGTCGTGTCGTAAAATGAGACGGTATTCAGCTCGACTAGTCAAAAGACGATACGGCTCCACGGTTCCCTTGGTGACCAAGTCATCAATCATGACCCCAATATAACCATCACTACGTTTCAAAATCAATTCTGGCTTTCCTTGAACTTTCAGAGCTGCATTGATTCCTGCGATAATGCCCTGTCCTGCCGCTTCTTCATAACCAGATGTCCCATTCGTTTGCCCAGCTGTAAACAAACCTGAGATTTTCTTAGTTTCTAGAGTAGCGCGCAGCTGATGTGGCATAATCATATCATATTCAATCGCATAGCCAGTTCGCATCAATTCAGCATTTTCAAGTCCCTTAATAGAATGCACTAAGTCTTTTTGAACATCTTCTGGCAAACTCGTTGACAACCCCTGAATATAAACTTCTTCCGTATCTCGACCTTCTGGCTCCAAGAAAAGTTGGTGGCGCTCTTTATCTGCAAAACGAACAATTTTGTCTTCAATTGACGGGCAGTAACGTGGTCCTACACCTTTCACCATTCCTGAAAACATTGGTGCACGGTAAAGGTTGTTTTGAATAATTTCATGACTTCTTCCATTAGTATAAGTTAGCCAGCAAGGAATCTGATCTTTGAGATAATCCTCATCATGAGAAGTATAGGAAAAGTGGTTCGCTTTTTCGTCTCCAGGCTGAATATCCGTCTCTTCATAATTAATAGAAGAAGCTTTCACACGCGGAGGAGTTCCTGTTTTAAAACGCCCAATTTCAAACCCTAAATCACGTAAATTGTATGCTAAATTAATTGCAGCTAAACTATGATTAGGACCAGAAGAATACTTCAAATCTCCAATAATAATTTCTCCACGCAGAGCTGTACCGGTTGTTACGACAACTGCCTTTGCCGCAAACTCTTGGTGCGTGGCTGTTTTCACACCAACGACTTTCCCGTTCTCAACTAGAATCTCATCTATAATAGTTTGACGCAAAGTGAGATTCTCTTGATGTTGAACCGTCTTGCGCATTTCTTTAGAATAAAGTTCCTTATCTGCTTGCGCACGAAGAGCACGAACCGCTGGACCTTTCCCAGTATTGAGCATCTTCATTTGAATATAAGTTTTATCTATATTCTTAGCCATCTCTCCACCTAGAGCATCCACTTCACGTACAACGATTCCCTTGGCAGATCCTCCAATAGAAGGATTACAAGGCATAAAAGCTAGCATTTCAATATTGATTGTCGCAAGTAGGACTTTACAGCCCATTCGACTGGCTGCTAACGAAGCCTCAACACCTGCATGCCCAGCACCAATTACGACAATATCATAACTTTCAGTAAAATTGTGTGTCATCTTTTCTTTCCTTATTTTTTCACCAAAAAAGTCAAACCTCTAGAAGTGCAGGACAAAAAGCCTGCAACATCCATGAGCTTTGACCATCATAGTTATTGCTATATCCATTTTAGCAGATTGCTAAAAAATGTCAATCTAAATATACTGTTGAAGCTTACCATCTTTATAGGCATTGTCAATCAAGCCACCACCAAGACACTCTTCTTCATCATAAAATACAACGGCTTGTCCAGGTGTAATAGCACGTTGAGGTTCTGCAAAGTTGACAATTGCCTTGTCACCCTTTACAGTTACTGTAACCTTAGAATCTGGCTGACGATAACGAAACTTAGCTGTACATTCCATAGTAAACTCAGCTGGCATTTCTCTTGTAAAATGTACTTGGCTAGCGTCAAGACTCGTTGACATCAAGTTGTCATGGTAAAAACCTTGACCAACATAAAGAATATTTTGACTAAGATCCTTACCCACTACAAACCAAGGTTCATTATCTCCTCCATGCTGACCACCAATGCCAAGGCCACCACGCTGACCAATTGTATAATACATCAAACCAGCATGCTCACCCATATCTCGACCATCAACTGTCATCATGCGACCAGGTTGAGCTGGTAAATAATTTCCCAGAAATTCTTTAAAGTTTTTCTCACCAATAAAGCAGATGCCGGTTGAATCTTTTTTCTTAGCAGTAGCTAATCCTGCTTTCTCTGCAATAGCTCGAACTTCAGACTTTTCTAAATGTCCCAACGGAAACATCGTTTTTTGCAGCTGCTCTTGTGATAACTGACTAAGGAAATAAGTCTGATCTTTGCCATTATCCACTCCTCGCAGCATATGAACAATTCCGTCTTCATCGCGCTTTACACGCGCATAGTGACCTGTTGCCACATAGTCCGCTCCCAATGTCATAGCATAGTCCAAAAAAGCTTTAAACTTAATTTCTTTGTTGCACATGACATCTGGATTCGGGGTTCTACCAGCTCGATATTCAGCTAAGAAATATTCAAAAACGCGATCCCAATACTCTTTTTCAAAGTTGACAGAGTAGTAAGGAATTCCAATCTGATCGGCCACAGCTGCTACGTCTTTATAGTCCTCAGTAGCTGTACAGACCCCATTTTCGTCTGTGTCGTCCCAATTTTTCATGAAAATGCCAATCACGTCATAGCCCTGCTCCTTTAACAAAAGAGCTGTAACTGACGAATCCACACCGCCACTCATTCCGACAACGACACGTGTTTTAGAATGATTACTCATCGTGTTCTCCCATCTTTTCGTTATTTCACGATTGAAGGTCGTGTTTTGCTTTCAACGATTGAAGGTCGCTTAGAGCAAGGTTTATTATAACACGAAATAACCTTAAGAACAAATTTCAATAACCAGATAGCAATAACTTTACACTGCTGTAAACCAAAAATTCAGTAGATGAACTATTAAATCAGTGAATGAAACAATAGAGATCCTATCAAAAGGCCGAATCTAGTGAGCGACTTTGTAGCTTCTATCTATAACCTAAAAATAGTACTTTTAGCTGTAAACTACTATATTAAAGCCTTACTCTCATCACAAAAGAGTCTGGGACAAAAGTCCGACCTCAAATATAAAAAGCGAACAAAACTAGTTTTCTGGTAATCAGAATTCTGCTTTGTTCGCTTTTCGCATTTAATTATAGATTTGAAGGGCTTAATAATTAAGATTTTTAAAAATTGAAATCTTTTTGTCCCAACCTCAATAATTTTTTGTATTTATCAATACCAGCCATTTGCTAACCAGAAAGTCTTAGCAGCTGACCAAGAACCATAACGACCCGCTACATAATCGTCTGCTACTTTTTCTTGATTCTCTGCTGACAAGTCACCATTTAAATATGATAAACTCAATTGGTAACGACCATAATATTGTCCATTTTGGGCTGTATAACTGCCACTTGATTCTTTTTGCGCAATCCATTCTTTTGCAGCTGCATCTTCATTACTCAGACCAGATGTGGTAGTTGCAGAATTACTTGACTCCGCAGTTGTAGGGCTTGTAGCTGTGTCATCTAACTCCAATACTTGCCCAACACTAATCAGATGAATATTGCTAAGCTTATTTTTCTGAGCAATTTGATCAACTGTTGTATTATGTGATGCAGCAATAGCTGAAAGAGTATCTCCAGATTTTACTGTATAACTATCTGCGTTTGCAAGTGTAGGAAGAAAGAACAGCGCTGTTGCTGCTAAGCTTATTAAACCTACTTTAGTTTTTTTGTTTGTATTCTTTAAATTCAAAATCATTTAGATTCTCCTTTTCTGTGATAGAAATATCATATACCTTAATTATTACTATTGTTTTTTCCTTTCATTAAAAATATTACAAACAAATTGAAGAGAGACTAAAATCCACCCTATATTTATTTGCTTTAAGGTTACTATAAGAAAAGTGACCTCAAAGGAAGTTTAGAATTTACGTCACATTCATTTTATTAGCTAAAAAGGCAGAAAAATATACTGAACTTTGATATAATGAAGATAATGAATTTATAAGGAGTTACGATGAACTCACTAAAATTTCAATCTGTTTTTGATATTATTGGTCCTGTTATGATTGGTCCATCTAGTAGTCATACAGCAGGTGCTGTTCGTATTGGAAAAATTGTTTCATCAATTTTTGATGACGAGCCAACAGAAGTTGAATTCCAACTATTTAATTCTTTTGCGAAAACTTATCGTGGACATGGTACGGACTTGGCTCTTGTAGCTGGGATTCTCGGAATGGATACAGATAACCCTGATATTCCCAATAGCCTAGAAATTGCCCATAAAAGAGGGATTAAAATTGTCTGGACGATTCAAAAAGATAGCAATGCTCCACATCCAAACACAGCTAAAATCACCATTAAAAATGAGCAAAAAGCGATTAGTGTTACTGGTATTTCCATTGGTGGTGGAAATATTCAAGTGACTGAATTAAATGGTTTTTCTGTTTCGCTCAGCATGAATACCCCGACAATTATTATCGTCCATCAGGATGTTCCTGGAATGATTGCTCATGTTACTGAAGCACTTTCTCGTTATAACATCAATATCGCACAGATGAATGTCACAAGAGAAAAAGCAGGTGAAAAAGCTATTATGATCATTGAAATTGACAGTCGCAGCTGTGAAGGAGCTATTGAGGAAATCAGAAAAATTCCTAAACTTCATAATGTCAATTTCTTTAAATAGGAGAGTTTATGTTTTATTCAATCAAAGAATTAGTGGAGCAAGCAGATTTAGACTTTCAGGGCAGCGTTGCCGAACTGATGATTGCTACTGAATACGAACTGACAGGTCGTGAACGAGATGAAGTCTTACGCTTGATGACTAGAAATCTAGAAGTTATGAAAGCTTCTGTCGTTATGGGATTAGATGAAAGTAAATCTCGGAGTGGTTTAACAGGTGGCGATGCAGCCAAACTCCACAAATATATTCAATCAGGAAAAGCTCTTTCGGACTATACTGTCTTAATAGCAGCAAAAAATGCTATTGCTGTCAATGAATACAATGCTAAAATGGGGTTGGTCTGTGCAACACCGACAGCAGGAAGTGCTGGTTGTTTACCCGCTGTCCTTACATCTGCTATCGAAAAATTAAATCTTACTGAAAAACAACAACTAGACTTTTTATTAACAGCTGGAGCTTTCGGTCTAGTCATCGCTAATAATGCTTCTATTTCAGGAGCTGAAGGTGGCTGTCAAGCAGAAGTTGGATCAGCGTCAGCTATGAGTGCAGCAGCTCTTGTTTTAGCAGCAGGTGGTACCCCATTTCAAGCCAGCCAAGCAATTTGTTTTGTGATTAAGAATATGCTTGGATTAATCTGTGACCCCGTTGCAGGTCTAGTAGAAGTTCCCTGTGTCAAACGAAATGCTATGGGAGCTAGCTACGCTTTCATTGCCGCTGATATAGCTTTAGCAGGTATTGAATCAAAAATTCCCGTTGACGAAGTAGTTGACGCTATGTATCAAGTTGGAGCAAGTATGTCGACTGCCTTTCGTGAGACTGCTGAAGGTGGATTGGCAGCTACACCTACTGGTCGTAGATTATCCAAAGAAATTTTTGGAGAATAACTTTCTACACAAAAGGAAAAAGTTTACAGTCCTGTAAATATGAATTTAGACTATGCAAAATTTTAAATATATTTTTTTCGACTTAGATGGAACACTTGTTGACAGTTCTGTAGGAATCAAGAATGCTTTCCAATACGCATTCACTTCACTAAATATCAAAGCCCCTGATAGCAAAGAGCTGGATACTTTCATTGGACCACCTTTAGAAGTTAGTTTCGCTTCTGTAGTGCCAGAGACCAATGTCAATCAAGCTATTGCTTTCTTTAGAGAATACTATAAAAATAACGGTGTTTTTGAAGCTCAACTTTACAAGGGTATAAAAGAACTGTTGTTAGAATTAGAACATTCGGATTACCATGTCTATATTACCACTAGTAAAAATGAACCAATGGCCCATAAAATGGCACAATACCTAGAAATTGATAAACATTTCAATGGTATCTTCGGCTCTCTTCCAAATTCTTATCATAAAGCAGATGTTATAACTCGTGCTTTAAATTATTCTCATGCTAATCTTGAACAATCTATCATTGTTGGGGATACAAAATTTGATATAATTGGTGGAAAATCAGTCGGAATTGCTACTTTAGGAGTTCTGTGGGGATTTGGAAACAAGAAAGAATTAACTGACAATGAGGCAGATTTTATCTCAGATTCGCCTCAAAAAATTTTAACAGCTTTGGTAAATAATACTTTACATGAATTGTAAACCATATTTACAATATACAATCAAAGATTCTAAAACAAACAACTATGTTTGCTAAGTCAATCACCCATAGAAAAAGACGAATCATTTTTGAACTGCACCCCAAAAGTTAGACAAGAAAACTCTAACTTTTGGGATGTTATTTT
>OBVS01000193.1_pt1 | contig 29262 bp, 23 predicted proteins | sample 1476211 | NCBI WGS metagenome assembly OBVS01 (sample SAMEA2580025, study PRJEB22360) | human gut metagenome | biome: human gut; feature: human-associated habitat; material: faeces | place: Denmark | collected 2008/2010 | reverse complement strand
CGGTCGTCCTGATGGTTTACGGGGAATCAGTCCTTTTATGCCATTTTTTTCAAACCGTTTCAACCACGTCCCGACTAGGGCGTTGGAGGGAATATTGTAAAAACGCGCAGCTTCTCTAATACTCATTTTCTCATTCAAAATAGGTTGAAGAACCTGTAATTTAAATTCGATTGTGTAGTGTTTACCCATAAAAAAATCTGTACCTCAATTGTTGGTTTGTTGAGTCCAACTTTTGGGGTGCAGATCAAAATTCACCGCACTTTTCATCATTAATCTAAATGCTCTTCAGATACAACTTCTTCCCCTTCTAATTTTTTCAGCATTTTCGGGGTAACTAAAATCACTTTACCAGTTGAACTGATACGGAATCGTTTTTTATCTTCTTCCATATTCACACCAATTTCCATGCCATCTGGAATGATACATTCACGGTCTAGAATACAGTTTTTCAATATACAATTCTTACCGATTTTAACTTGTGGCAATACCACGCAATGATCCACTTTTGAGAAAGCATCAATTTTAACGCGATCGAATAGCACAGAATTACTGATAGACGCATCAGTAATGACACAACCGCCGCCAATTAAAGAATTATCGACTGGATGAACGTTTGAATTTTTGTAGAAGAATTTTGACGGATAAGCTTGAATTGGATTACCGCGAATTGGCCAACTTTGGTCATAAATATCAAGCTGTGGATTTTCAGATACTAAATCGATATTAGATTGCCAGAAGCTATCTAATGTACCCACATCACGCCAATAAATTTCACCTTCAGTATTGCGCCCCATGCAAGAACGACTGAAAGGATGCGCGTAAAGGGTTTCTTCTGCTAAACATTTTGGTAATACATCTTTACCGAAATCGTGGCTAGTTTGTGGTGTATTGACCTCTCTCTCCAACATTTTGTAAAGATAATCCGCATCAAATACATAAATCCCCATTGAAGCGAGTGAAACATCAGGTTTACCTACCATTGCTGGCGGATCTTTTGGTTTTTCAACAAAGGCTTTGACTTTTAAATTTTCGTTTACCGCCATGACACCAAATTCATGAGCTTCAGAGCGTGGTACTTCAATACAACCCACAGTACATTTTGCACCACTGTTCACATGATCCATCAACATGACACTATAGTCTTGTTTGTAAATATGGTCACCTGCCAAGATCAAAACATATTTAGGGCGATAGTGATCACGAATAATCGCCATATTTTGATAAACCGCATCCGCCGTACCACGATACCAAGTTGAATCATCAATTTGTTGACGGGCAGGAAGCATATCAACAAACTCCCCTTTTTCTTGTGGTAAGAAAGACCAACCAGTTTGCAAATGACGAAGTAAAGAGTGTGCCGCGTATTGAGTCACTACCCCAATTCGGTTTAAACCTGAGTTAATACAATTAGAAAGTGCAAAGTCAATAATACGGCGATTACCACCAAAATAAAGAGCGGGTTTTGCACGTTTATCCGTAAGTTCATGCAAGCGTGAACCACGTCCACCCGCAAGAATAAGCACCAAAGTATTTTTAACTAAATCATATTTGTTAAGGTCGCCAGCTTTCATAAGGATCTCCATAGTCTTATAGTTATTCGTCACTCAGCATACAAAAGCCCATTGAGCTAAGCTCTGCTTGTTGTGCATCGAGGGTTAAATTATGTGTGCCGATTTGAGGTTTCCATTTTCCATCGGGTAAGTGAAAAACCTGTCCTTCGGCTTTGGCATTAATCAATAAAAGACAATGCTTATCTAAAACTACTTGTAATACTTTGGTTTGTTGATTTTGCCAATCGTCAACTGTCATCTGGTTACCGTGCATGTTAAGCCATTGCACATTGTCACCTGACCACCATTGATTCCGATTTAAACTACCAATTTGCTTACGTGCTGCAATCGTTTGCTTGGTAAGTTCAAATAATTCCTTGTTAAAATTTGCCCATTTAAGCCAAGTAATCTCGTTATCTTGGCAATAGGCATTATTGTTACCATATTGAGTGTTGCCGAACTCATCGCCCGCCAAAAGCATAGGCGTGCCATTCGCCAGCAATAAACTCATTAATAATCCGCTTTGTGCAAAAGTGCGGTTATTTTCCACCGCACTTTTTTGCGGTTCAGAAAGGGATTCAGTAGAACCTTCTACCCCATGGTTATAACTGTAATTTTCATTGCGACCATCACGATTTTCTTCGCCATTCGCTTCGTTATGTTTTTGGTTATAACTCACCAAATCTTGCATGACGAAACCATCATGGGCGGTAATAAAATTAAGCGTTGTGTGTGGCAAGCGATCATTTTTCTTAAATAAATCGCTAGAACCTGCAAAGCGTTCTGCAAATGCGCCGATTTCACCACTTTTCCATAACCAAAAACGGCAAAGATCATCACGAAAACGATCATTCCATTCTGCAAAGTAATTTGGGAAATTTCCGACTTGATAACCGTAATGTCCGATATCCCAAGGCTCTGCAATCAATTTAATATTTTGTAAACTTGGCTCATTTTTTATGTCAGTAAAAAGCTGAGCTTGTGCATTAAAATCTGGTGTATCACGCCCAAACACGGAGGCTAAATCAAATCGAAAACCATCAACATGACATTGTTCAGCCCAATAACGTAAACAATCTACAACCCATTTTCGCCCAACATCAGAGGATAAATTGAGCATATTGCCGCAGCCTGTCCAGTTGGTGTAATCACCGTGCTCGTTTTGCCAGTAATAAGTTTCATCATCAATACCGCGCTGACAAAATGTCGGGAACGTTTTTTCAGATTCAGCCGTATGGTTAAACACCACATCCAAAATCACTTCTATACCGGCTTGATGCAAGGCTTTCACCATGCTCTTAAACTCGTTCAACGGATGTTTTTGATCAGCTGCGTAACTCGGTTCTAAAGCAAACATGGCTAATGGGTTGTAGCCCCAATAATTACGTAATCCTTTTTCTTGCAAATGCGGTTCATCAATGAAGAAATTCACTGGGAGCAATTCAAGACTGGTAATACCCAATGATTTAAAGTACGCAATATTTTTAGGATGTGCTAAAGCCGCATAAGTGCCCCGAATATTTTCTGGAATACAGGAATTTAATTGGCTAAATCCTTTAACATTCAGTTCATACACAATGGTTTGAGCCCAAGGAATAGACGGCTTACAATCCCCTGACCAATCAAAATGTTCATCCAAAATGCGACCTTTAGGTGCAACCTCTGCATTATCTCGTTCATCATTTAACACGAAAATTGAACGGGCTTCTGGTGAACTTAAATCTGGTTTATGAGTGACCGCCTTCGCATAAGGATCAAGCATTAACTTTTGTGGATTAGCTAAAGTGCGGTCATTTTTGCCTGTGATTCTAAAAGCATACTCATCATTCAGCTCAACACCTTCAATTGCCACATGCCAAATATCATCGGTTCTGCTCATGGCAAAACGACTTTCTTTGCCATCACGGAACAAGCAAAGTTCAATAGCATCCGCCGCACTAGAAAACAGTGCAAAATTCGAAATTTTTACTCCGTTTTCCAGCGTTTGCGAATATCCCATTGGGGAAGGTTTGCCATTGTTATAAATCCTAAACATCGTGTTCTTCGCTATTATTATGCTTTATATTTTAAATAGATCGTTGCTAGTGGCGGAATGGTCACGCTAATCGAATTGTCACGTCCGTGACTTGCGATCGCTTCGCTTTCTACCAAGCCAAAATTACCTACGTTTGAACCTTGATAATATATTGAGTCTGTATTCAAAATTTCTTCGTATTCCCCCGCAACATTCACACCAATACGGTATCCTTCACGTGGCACTGGAGTGAAGTTACTAATCACGATAATGCGTTCGCCATTACTGCTTTTACGTTCAAAAGCAAAGACTGAATTTTCCGCATCATCTACCACTAACCAATCAAAACCTTCAGGTTCGCCGTCTAATTCAAAAAGCGGTGCATTTTTTTGATAAATTCCGTTCAAATCTTTGACTAATTGCAATACACCTTTATGCCATAGGCCACCATGGTTTTCGTCAAGCAAGAACCAATCCAAACTTTCTTCATAATTCCATTCGCGACCTTGAGCAAATTCATTCCCCATGAATAATAATTTCTTGCCTGGATAGCCCCACATATAACCATAGTAAGCACGCAAATTAGCAAATTTTTGCCAGGCATCGCCAGGCATTTTGCCAAGTAACGAACATTTGCCGTGTACCACCTCATCGTGAGAAAGCGGTAATACAAAGTTTTCGCTGTATTGATAAATCATCCCGAAGGTCATTTTGTCGTGATGATAACGACGATAAACCGGATCGAGTTTCATATAACTTAGGGTATCGTTCATCCACCCCATGTTCCATTTGAAATTAAATCCAAGTCCTCCATTTTCAATCGGATGAGTTACACCACTGAAAGAAGTAGATTCTTCGGCAATAGAAATCGCGCCAGACATCTCAGAATGGATTTTCCAGTTGGTATGTTTTAAAAATTCAATGGCTTCTAAGTTTTCACGCCCGCCATATTGATTCGGAATCCATTCACCTTCTGCTCGGCTATAATCTCGATAAATCATTGATGCAACTGCATCCACACGAATACCGTCTAAACCAAAGCGTTCAAGCCAATACAGTGCATTGCTGGATAAGAAGTTTTTTACTTCATTACGACCATAGTTATAAATCAAAGTATTCCAGTCTTGGTGATAGCCCTCACGCGGGTCAGCATACTCATATAACGCCGTGCCATCGAATGCGACTAGACCATGTGTATCACTTGGGAAATGTCCTGGTACCCAGTCTAAAATCACATTTATGCCTGCTTTATGTGCTTTTTCGACTAAACGTTTAAAAGCTTCTGGCGTACCGAAACGGCTGGTTGGAGAATACAAGCCTATCGGTTGGTAGCCCCAAGAGCCATCGAATGGAAATTCGGAGAGCGGTAAAAACTCAATATGAGTAAAGCCCATATGTTTGACATAAGGAATGAGTTCATCAGCAATTTGGTCATAATCAAGCCAGAAATTATTCTCTAAATTACGTCGCCATGATCCCAAATGCACTTCGTAAATCGAAATAGGTTGATTACGTTGATTCGCTTGACGACGTTGCTCCGTCATTTCAACTACATCCGGTAACATGCTGATTTCTGATGCGGTATCCGGACGTAATTCCGATCTGAATGCATAAGGATCGGCTTTCAAACGAAGGTTGCCATTGCAATCAATCAATTCAAATTTATAGCGTTGACCAAGGCTACCTTTTGGTAAGAATAATTCCCACACACCACTTGCAGGATGGAAACGCATTGGATGACGGCGACCGTCCCAATAGTTGAAATCACCCACCAATGAAACGCGTTTCGCATTTGGAGCCCATACACGGAAATTTACGCCTGGTACACCATCACATTCAGTAAAATGCGCACCTAATACGTCATAAGGGCGTAGTAACGAACCTTCTGCTAATAGCCATTGATCCAAATCATTAATCATCGGATGGAAACGGTACGGATCTTCAATAATTTGGGCTTCTGCACCCCAATACACTTTTAATTGGTAGACAAAGAAATGATGAATCTCTGGCACAATCGCAGTAAAAAATCCGCGATCATCCACTTTTTCAAGAACGACAACGATAGATTGACTTTCTTTATCAATCACTTCGACTTTATCTGCATCCGGTAATAAAGCGCGAACCTCAATACCATTATGAGTTTCATGCATGCCTAATACAGCAAAAGGATCGGCATGTTTGCCATCAAAAAATGAATTAATTACTGATTGCGCGACTAGTTTCGTCATGACATACTCCTTTATGCTTTGCAAGCTTGATTATTTACAACCGACAGTATTTTCTCGTTTGTTGAGCGATAAAAAGCAAAACGATAATAGATAAAAGACAAAGCAAGCAATAAAAGTGCGGTTGAATATGGAATTGTATTTTCAAACTGAATTTGGTTTTGCTCGTCAAGCAATTGATAACGCAAAGAAGCATCAGAAGGATAAGAAAACGCGGTTAAATCATCATGAATGGGTTCGTTTTCAAAGGCATATATGACATTTTGGAACGGCTGATTTTGTCCAATATTCGGCGGAAATTGCAACTGCTCGATAAAATAATCAATACTGGTTGGCAACGTATCAATTAAATGCCCATCAATATCATAATGGGAAAACGAAATGCCAAGTTTTTCAGCAGATTGTTTAAGTGATAAGGACATTTGCATACAACGACTGATACATCTATATAATACTTATTAAGTATTATAGGTAAGCGCAGTTGAAATACAATTGTCAATGTCGCAAATTGTGACCTACATCAAAAAACAAATTTCAAAAAGTATATAAGTGAAAATTTATTCAGTTTCAATGACAAATTCAAACCAATCAATAATATCTTCTTCGTGTACGCCATCTTGAATTAAAATGCCTGCATTTTTTACTGAATTAGGATCGCCACTGATTAAGGGATGCCATTCTGGCAAAGGTTTTCCCTCATACAATAAACGATACGCACAGGTATTCGGCAACCATCCAAAATCAGGCAAATTCTTTTTGGTTAATTTCGTACAATCACTCTCAATCTTGAAACGTTCAGGATAATTACGACACTTCCCTGTTTCCACATCTAAGAGATTGCAAGCAATGCGTGTGTAATAGAGTTTTTCACGTTTGCCTCGCCCTTGAATGTATTTTCGATAACAGCATTTTCCGCAGCCATCACATAAAGCTTCCCATTCGGATTCTGTCATTTCAAGCAGGGATTTTGTTTGCCAAAAATTAGGTTCAAGTTGCATACTGGATTGCATGGTAAATACAAATAAAAAGTGCGGTCAAAATCGCATTTATTTTGACCGCACTTGGTTGATTAAAATTAGAAGCCTTCTTTTAAGCTTACTGTTAAGTTAAATACCAAATGTTCAGGACGGCTATCTTTACTATCCGCACAGAAATAACCTTCACGTTCAAATTGATAACCTTTCTCTGCTTCTGCAGCAGCCAAGCTTTGCTCAACAAAACCATGTTTTACCACAAGAGAATGTGGATTTAACACGCTTTCAATATCATCTTCAGCACCTGGGTTTGGTACAGTGAAAAGACGCTCGTATAAACGGAACTCTGCTGGGTGATTATGTACTGCAGAAACCCAGTGAATGACACCTTTTACTTTACGTCCATCCGCTGGATTTTTACCTAAAGTTTCAGGATCGTAAGTACAGAAGATCGTAGTGATTTCACCATTTGCATCTTTTTCTACACGTTCAGCTTTAATCACATAAGCATTACGTAAACGTACTTCTTTACCTAAAACTAAGCGTTTATATTGTTTGTTTGCTTCCTCACGGAAGTCTGCGCGATCAATATATAGCTCTTTCGTAAACGGCAATTGACGCTCACCTAATTCAGGACGATTCGGGTGATTTGGTGCCGTTAAGGTTTCTTCGCCTTCAAAGTTTTCAATCACAACACGAACAGGATCAATCACCGCCATTGCGCGTGGTGCATTTTCATTTAAGTCTTCACGAATACAAGCTTCAAGTGCTGAATATTCCACCACGTTATCTTGTTTAGTTACCCCGATACGACGGCAGAACTCACGTAATGAAGCTGGAGTATAACCGCGACGACGTAAACCTGAAATTGTTGGCATACGCGGATCGTTCCAACCATCCACAATGCCGTCATTCACTAATTTCAATAATTTACGCTTAGACGTTAACGTGCCTTCTAAATTCAAACGAGAGAATTCATATTGATGCGGTAATGGATGTTCAATACTGATATTTTCCAACACCCAGTCATATAAACGACGGTTATCTTGGAATTCTAATGTACAGATCGAATGAGTAATACGTTCGATTGCATCAGAAATACAGTGGGTGAAATCGTACATTGGATAAATGCACCATTTGTCACCTGTTTGGTGATGGCTTGCAAATTTAATACGATAAATTACTGGATCACGCATGACCATAAATGGCGATGCCATATCAATTTTTGCACGTAAACTTGCTTTACCCTCTGCAAACTCACCGTTCTTCATTTTTTCGAATAAAGCTAAGTTTTCTTCAATAGTGCGGTCACGATATGGGCTGTTTTTACCAGGCTCGGTTAAGGTACCACGATATTCACGCATTTCTTCTGGAGAAAGCTCATCCACATAAGCCAAGCCTTTTTTAATTAATTCAATGGCATAGCCATAAAGTGCATCGAAGTAATCAGACGCATAACGCGGTTCGCCTTCCCATTTAAAGCCTAACCATTCCACATCCGCTTTGATGGAATCCACATATTCCACGTCTTCTTTCACTGGATTGGTATCGTCAAAACGTAGGTTACATAAACCGTTATATTCTTTTGCCAAGCCGAAATTTAAGCAAATCGATTTTGCGTGGCCGATATGTAAATAGCCGTTCGGCTCAGGCGGAAAACGAGTATGAATACTTTTGTGTTTACCCGAAGCTAAATCTTCATCAATAATTTGGGTAATAAAATTGTGAGTGCGAGTATTTTCTGCACTTTCTAGAATTTCTGTATTGCTCATAACTTTCTCATAAATAGAAAAAATAATTTTGTCATTCTATACGAAAAGCAAGGCTTTGTGAATTTGATCACCAAACTAACCGCATTTTGATTAAATTCATACTGAATCTTTTAGGATTTTTAGGTCTAATCTGAAGATTTTTCGTGCAAACTGAAAAGTTTACCTTTAGAATACACCTTCACTGAACAAACGTTCATTTTTTTATTTAGGATGACGAAGTCTTTATGAAAAAACGCTTTTTTATTTTACTCGGATTACTCATTGCTGCTGGTGCGGCTTATTATTTTTTCTCTAGCAATAGCAAACAAGAAACGACTTATCTTACTGAATCCGTTACCCGTGGCAATGTTGAAAAAACAGTTATCGCTTCTGGTTCAGTTGAAAGCGTGAATGAAGTCGATGTCGGCGCCCAAGCTTCGGGTAAAATCACCAAACTCTATGTCAAATTAGGGCAAGAAATCAAAAAAGGCGAAATGATCGCTGATATTGATTCCACAACCCAAATTAATACCTTAAATACCAAAAAGGCCGCATTGGTGAGCTATCAAGCACAATTAAAAGCGAAGAAAACCGCTTATGATGTTGCTCTTTCAAGCTATAACCGCTTATCAAAACTTTATACGCAAAAAGCCACGTCTTTAGATAATGTGAATACCGCAAAAAGCACCCTTGATAATGCAAAAGCCGAAATGGAAGCCATTGAAGCCAATATCAAACAAGCTGAAATTGAAGTGAATACCGCAGAAACCAATGTGGGCTACACCAAAATCACCGCACCAATGGACGGTACCGTCATTTCTGTACCCGTTTCTGAAGGTCAAACCGTTAATGCCAACCAAACAACGCCAACAATTGTAACCATTGCCGATTTAAGCAAAATGAAAATTAAGCCTGAAATTTCGGAAGGTGACATTACCAAAGTGAAAGCAGGTCAAGAAGTGAGCTTTACTATTTTATCGGATAGCCAAACCCTGTATCACTCCGTCATTGATTCTATTGATCCAGCCAATACCACGACAAGTGATAGTTCTTCAACATCATCTTCGACGAGTTCAAGCAGCAGCTCAACGACCAGTGCGATCTACTATTACGCTAATGTATTGATTGATAACCCTGATCGTACTTTACGCATCGGAATGACGACAGAAAACAACATCAAAATTGCCAACGCGAAAGATGTTTTATTGGTTTCCAATATGGCTATTCAAAAACATGATGGCAAAAGCTTTGTAAATGTATTAAATGACAAAAATCAGCCAGAACCTCGCGAAGTTGAAACCGGTGTTCAAAATGATTTCAAAACTGAAATCAAATCGGGTTTAAACGAAGGTGAAAAAGTCATCGTATCGCAAGTTGCGAATGGTGAAAAAGTGGGTTCTATGCCTCGTGGTCCAAGAATGTTCTAAAAGTGCGGTAGAAAATTAATGAATATCATTGAAATTAAGGCTCTCAACCGTTACTTCGGTGAAGGTGAAAATCGTGTTCATATTTTAAAGAATGTCTCTTTAAATATAGAAAAAGGCGATTTCGTCGCGATTATTGGGCAATCGGGTTCGGGTAAATCAACCTTGATGAATATCATCGGATGCTTGGATACGGCAACCAGTGGCTCTTACAAAATCAATGGGAAAGAAACCATTGAATTAAGCAAAGATCAGCTTTCAGATTTACGTAGCCAAAAATTCGGCTTTATTTTCCAATGCTATAACTTATTATCGAGCTTGACCGCAGCAGAAAACGTTGCTTTGCCTGCAATTTATGCGGGGATGTCACAAGAAAAACGTCTTTCTCGTGCGAAACAACTTTTAGAAAAATTAGGTTTAGGCGATAAATGGCAAAATAAACCAAGCCAGCTTTCTGGTGGTCAGCAACAACGTGTGAGTATTGCGCGTGCGTTGATGAATGGCGGTGAAATTATTTTAGCCGATGAACCCACTGGTGCATTGGATTCACAAAGCGGTCAAAATGTGATGGAAATTCTGCGTCAATTACACGCAGAAGGCCACACTATTATTATGGTAACCCACGACCGAGAAATTGCCGCCAGTGCGAATCGCGTGATTGAAATTAAAGATGGCGAAATCATTGGTGATACGCAAAAAAAAGCGGTAAAAAGTGCGGTCGAAAATCCAACCAAATCTAAACCGCACTTTGGGTTCAGTAAAGATCAATTTGTTGAAGCCTTTCGTATGTCTGTGAGTGCGATTATTGCCCACAAAATGCGTTCTCTTTTAACCATGCTCGGGATTATTATCGGGATTACCTCCGTGGTTTCTGTTGTGGCATTGGGAAACGGTTCTCAACAAAAAATCTTGGCTAACATTAAAGGCATTGGTACAAGTACCATGACTATCTTTAATGGTACCGGCTTTGGTGATCGTCGTGCTGAACAAATGCAAAATCTGACGATTAATGATGCCACTGCATTAAACCAACAAAGCTATGTACAAAGCGTCACGCCAAATAGCTCATCAAGTGGCACATTAATTTATGGTAACCAGACTTTCTCCTCGACCAGTTTAAAAGGTGTGGGCGAACAATATTTTGATGTGGATGGTTTAAAACTAAAATCAGGCAATTTATTTTCAGCTCAAGATGTTGCTGATAACAATCAAGTAGCCTTAATCGATGAAAGTGCGAAAAAGTCGATTTTCCCTGATGAAAATCCTATCGGCAAAATCGTGATGTTTAATAAACGTCCACTACGTATTATTGGCGTGGTATTTGATAAACAAATGGGCGGAGCAAGCAGTTCACTTAATCTCTATGCGCCTTACACTACCGTAATGAATCGTATTTCGGGCAGCAAAAAAATTGGATCGATTACCGTAAAAGTGGATGATTCGGTGAATACGACTGTCGCTGAAAAAGGAATTACTGAATTGCTCACCATGCGTCATGGTAAAAAAGATTTCTTCATCATGAATAGCGATACTATTAAACAAACTATTGAAAGCACAACAGGCACGATGAAATTGCTCATTTCCTCTATCGCCTTTATTTCATTAATCGTTGGTGGGATTGGGGTGATGAATATTATGTTGGTTTCCGTAACAGAACGAACCAAAGAAATTGGTGTACGCATGGCGATTGGGGCAAGACAATTCAATATTCTGCAACAATTTTTGATTGAAGCTGTGTTGATTTGTTTAATTGGTGGTGTGACGGGTATTCTGCTTTCAGGTTTAATCGGTCTGCTCTTTAACGTATTTATGACTGACTTTACGATGGCATTCTCAACTGGCTCAATTGTTGCCGCAGTGGTGTTCTCAACTTTAATTGGTGTGATCTTCGGTTATATGCCAGCAAAACGCGCAGCACAATTAGATCCAATCATAGCCCTTGCGAGAGAATAAAGAAATTTTGTAAAACTCAAAAGAGCGGTTAAAATTCTTACTAATTTTTGACCGCACTTTAATTGAAAAAGAAAGGAAAAATCCATGTTAAAAATGAAAAAATTAACCTTAGCAATCGCGATGGCAACTGCTCTAGCAGGTTGTGCTAATATCGGCGATTCTTATAAAGCGAGCCAGCAGGATTACCAAAATTATGCGGAAATCACTAAACAATTTAATGTAAAAGAAAACTGGTGGGCGCTTTACAATGATTCACAATTAAATCGTGTGGTAGAACAAGCATTAGTTAACAACAAAGATTTAGCCAAAGCGTCTGTCGCCGTAAACCGTGCTTTATATAATGCAAACCTTGCAGGCGCGAATTTAATTCCAGCATTTAGCGGTTCAACCCAATCTTCTGCGGGTAAAAATCTTAAAACTGGTGGTAACTCAACCATCAGTCATAAAGGTGCATTAAATGTGAGTTATACATTAGATTTATGGCAACGTTTAGCAGATACTGCAGATGCCGCAGAATGGTCACATAAAGCAACAGATGAAGATTTAGAAGCAACGAAACTTTCACTCATCAACTCTGTTGTGACAACCTATTATCAAATAGCCTACTTGAATGATGCGATCAGCACAACCGAAGAAACCATTAAATACTACAACGACATTAGCAGCATTATGCAACGTCGTTTATCACAAGGTGTAGCGGACAGCGCAAGTGTAGATCAAGCACAACAAGCGGTATTGAACGCTCGTAACAACTTGATCAACTACCAAACGCAGCGTAAAACAGTAGAACAAACTTTACGTAACTTACTGAACTTAAAGCCAGAAGAAGCATTAAATATCAACTTCCCACACATTCTTAATGTAAAAAATGTGGGCGTAAATTTAAATGTGCCCGTTTCTGTGATTGCGAATCGCCCTGATGTAAAAGGCTATCAATATCGCTTAAGCAGTGCATTCAAAAATGCCAAAGCAACTGAAAAAGGCTGGTTCCCTGAAGTCACTTTAGGCGGAAGCTTAACATCAAGTGGTACTAAAGTCGGTAACGCATTGCACAATCCAGTTGGTACAGGTTTAATCGGCATTAGCCTACCATTCCTCAACTGGAATACGGTGAAATGGAACGTGAAAATCTCTGAAGCAGATTATGAAACCGCACGTTTAAACTATGAGCAAAGCATCACTAAAGCCTTGAATGATGTAGATACCAACTACTTTGCCTACACACAAACACAAAGTGCCTTTGCCAACTTGCAAAAAACTCACAGTTATAACCAACGTATCACTAAATACTATCGAGATCGTTACAATGCAGGTGTATCTGAATTACGTGAATGGCTTGCCGCGGCAAATACAGAGAAAAGCTCTCAACTTTCTATCTTGAATGCGAAATACAACATCATTCAAGCAGAAAATGCCGTATATAGTTCAATGGCAGGTTATTACTCCCGTTAAAATCATGATTAAGGAAGTTTCGGCTTCCTTAATCTTTTTTATGGACATGAAAAATGAAAAAACAACTGACTTTTTATTTCATTCGCCACGGTAAAACCGTTTGGAATACGGAAGGTTTAATGCAAGGTCATGGCGATTCCCCTTTAACCGAAGAAGGCATTAATGGTGCGAAAAAAACAGGCGTGGCACTTAATAACATTCCTTTCATTGCCGCTTATTCCAGCATATTGAAACGTACTATCGAGACCGCCTCTCACATTATCGGAGAACGTGATATTCCCCTTTTCCATCACCAAGGTTTAAACGAACAATATTTTGGTACCTGGGAAGGTCAACTTGTCGATACTTTAAGAGAACATCCCGAATTCCAGCAACTCATTAAAGATCCCGCCAATTACAAAGCTCAAGTAAACGGTGGCGAAACGTTCGAACAATTAGGTAAACGTGCCATGAAAGCATTACACGATATTATTAAGATCCACGATCAAGGTAACATTCTTATCGTGTCACATGGCCATACCTTGCGTCTGTTACTTGCCTTATTAAATGGTGCTACATGGCAAAACCATCGCGATGAAGATAAATCGGTATCGCTTATTAATACATCAATTAGTGTTGTGCATTATGACGATGAGAACGGTTTTCGCGTTGAGAAAATGAATGATGCGGATCATTTAAAATAAGCAAATTTCGCTAAAAAAAATAACCGCACTTTGGATGACCTAAAGTGCGGTTAATTTTTATGATGTTTTTGTGATTATTTCACTTCGCGGAATAAAATCTCGCTTGGAATCACAGAACCTTGCCAGTAAAGCTCAGTTGACACTTTTTCTGCTAAATCTAAGAAAGATTTCGCAATTTCACTATCTGGTGCAGCAACCACAGTTGGTTTACCTGCATCCAAATCTTGACGAACTTGAATATTCAAAGGTAACTGGCCTAATACTTTCACATTGTATTTTTGTGCCATTTTTTCTGCACCACCGGTACCGAAAATTGCTTCGTGATGACCACAATTACTACAAATATGCATAGACATATTTTCTACAATACCTAACACTGGCACTGATACGCGTTCAAACATAGACACACCTTTCACTGCATCTAATAATGCAATATCTTGTGGTGTTGTAACCACTACCGCACCCGTTACAGGGATTTGTTGTGAAAGCGTTAATTGAATATCACCCGTACCAGGAGGCATATCGATCACTAAGTAATCTAAGCTATCCCATAATGTTTCATTTAAAAGCTGACTTAATGCACTACTCGCCATTGGACCACGCCAAATGGTTGCATTATCTTCATCCATTAAGAAACCGATCGAGTTTGCAGATAAACCATGTGCTTTAATCGGGGTGATATGTTGGTTATCAGGTGAAGTTGGGCGTTGATGTGGGGCGCCTAACATATGCGGAATAGATGGACCATAAATATCGGCATCTAAAATACCCACACGAGCACCTTGAGCTTGTAAAGCAAGCGCAAGATTCACCGAAACGGATGATTTTCCTACCCCGCCTTTACCTGAAGTCACCGCAATGATGTTCTTCACACCTTTTACAGCGGGTTGATTATTTGCACGTTTTAACGTTGCGATTTGATAATTCACCACCCATTTGATTTCTTTGCTATCTGTTGCTTTTAATAATGCATCTGAAAGCTGTTGTTTCACTTGCTCCACGCCAGTGTTCCATGCAAAAGGCAATTGTAATTCAATACGTAATACGTCACCGCCTTTTTCAACTTTCTTCAAAGTCTTTAATTCGATTAAGTCTTTTTGTAACGTTGGGTGTTGAAATTGTTGGAAAAGTTGCAGAACCTGAGATTGTTGTTCTGCCGTTAAATTTTCAGAAAAAGCAGTTGCCATAATATTCCTTTAATATAGGTAGTAGAGTAAATTTGTCAGGGATATTCTACCCCTTTTACACCTCAAATGTTAAGCTAAAAGTATAACTAAACTAGAAAAAATCGCACTAATCGGGTAACATACTCGCAATTTTTGCAAAAAGAATAAGAGAAAAATAATGACAACTCAACCTCGTAAAATTTTAGTCACTTGTGCATTACCTTATGCAAATGGCGCCATTCATTTAGGCCATATGTTAGAACATATTCAAGCGGATATTTGGGTACGTTTCCAACGTATGCGTGGCAATAAAATTCATTTTGTCTGTGCTGATGATGCACACGGCACACCAATTATGCTTAATGCCGATAAATTAGGCATTACACCAGAAGAACTAATCGCAAAAGCAAAAGCTGATCACATACGTGATTTTGCAGGTTTTAATATCAGTTTTGATAACTATCACTCTACTCATAGTGAAGAAAATAAACAACTCACCGCTGAGATTTACAATAAGTTAAAAGCGAAAGGCTTTATTAAAACCAAAATCATTTCTCAATTATTCGATCCTGAAAAGAATATGTTCTTACCGGATCGTTTCGTCAAAGGGACTTGCCCAAAATGTAAAGCAGAAGATCAATACGGCGATAACTGTGAAGTCTGTGCTTCTACTTATAGTCCGATGGATTTAATTAATCCACGTTCTGCTGTGTCAGGAGCAACACCAATCGTCAAAGAATCTGAACACTTTTTCTTTGATTTACCTGCTTTTGAAGGCATGTTAAAAGAATGGACTCGCTCTGGCTCGCTTCAACCTGAAATTGCAAACAAAATGCAAGAATGGTTTGAAAGTGGCTTACAACAATGGGATATCTCTCGTGATGCACCTTATTTTGGTTTTGAAATTCCAGGTGCAAAAGATAAATTCTTCTATGTTTGGTTGGATGCGCCAATTGGCTACATGGCTTCTTTCAAAAATCTCTGCGATCGTGAAGACATTAATTTTAATGAATTCTGGGGAGAAAACAGCGATACAGAACTTTATCACTTTATCGGTAAAGATATCGTGTATTTCCACAGCCTATTCTGGCCGGCGATGTTAGAAGGGAGCGAATACCGCAAACCAACTAATGTGTTTGCTCACGGTTATGTCACCGTAGATGGTGCAAAAATGTCAAAATCACGCGGTACATTTATCCAAGCCAGCACCTATTTAAACCATATTGATCCGGAATGTTTACGTTATTACTACGCAGCAAAATTAAATGATTGTATCGAAGATCTTGATTTCAATTTGGAAGATTTCGTTCAACGTGTAAACACAGATATCGTTAATAAATTAGTCAATTTAGCGTCTCGTAATGCGGGCTTTATCACAAAACGTTTTGAAGGCAAATTAGCAGAAAAATTAGAAGACGAGGCGCTTTTCAATGAATTCACCACACAAGCTGAACAAATCGCTACTTATTATGAAAGCCGCGAATACAACAAAGCGATTCGTGAAATCATGACATTAACCGATAAGGCGAATAAATACATTGATGAAAAAGCCCCTTGGGTTATTGCTAAAGAAGCAGGCAAAGAGGCTGAATTACAAGCGGTTTGCTCAATGGGTATCGAGCTTTTCCGTGTATTAATGTCTTACTTAAAACCGGTTCTTCCAAAACTGGCGGAACGCGCAGAAGCGTTCTTACAAACAGAACTAACATGGAATAACATTGCACAGCCACTATTAGGTCATCAACTTACTCCATTTAAAGCGCTTTTCTCTCGTTTAGAGAAAAAACAAATTGATGCTGTTGTAGAAGAAACTAAAGCACTTTTCGCCGAAGCAAACAAAGTGACAGAAAAAACAGCGGCAAAAGCTACCGCACTTTCAAATGTTGAACCAATTGCTGACACTATTACCATTGATGATTTTGCTAAAATCGATATGCGTGTGGCAAAAGTACTGAAATGCGAAGCGGTACCTGAATCCAATAAACTCTTACGTTTTGAACTAGACTTAGGCGATCATACTCGTCAAGTGTTCTCTGGCATTAAAGCGGCTTACAACAAACCCGAAGAATTGGAAGGTCGTTTTGTTATTGTGGTTGCAAATCTTGCACCGCGTAAAATGAAATTCGGCGTATCGGAAGGGATGATTCTTTCTGCTGGTACTGGCGGAAGTGATTTATTCTTACTTTCAGCTGATAGCGGTGTTACTGCGGGTATGCAAGTAAAATAATTTAATATTTAGGCGACTTAGGTCGCCTTTTTTATTGCCAAACAGAACCAAATACCCTACCATATCAATCAGTTATTTATCACACAAATTAAAAGGAATTCATTATGACAAACGAACTTATCTGCTATAAACAAATGCCGATTTGGACAAAAGATAAATTACCTAAAATGTTCCAAGAAAAACACAATACTAAAGTGGGAACTTGGGGCAAACTCACTGTGTTGAAAGGTAAACTTAAGTTTTATGAGCTAACTGAAAATGGCGATGTCATTGCTGAGCATATTTTCACACCTGAAAGTGATATTCCATTTGTTGAGCCACAAGCCTGGCACCGAGTTGAAGCACTTTCTGATGACTTAGAATGTACGCTTGGTTTCTATTGCACAAAAGAAGATTACTTCAGCAAAAAATATAATATGACTGCAACGCACGGTGATGTAGTTGATGCGGCTAAAATTATTAAGCCTTGTAAAGTGCTAGATTTAGGCTGCGGACAAGGTCGTAACTCGCTTTATTTAAGTTTAAAAGGCTATGATGTAACCTCTTGGGATCACAACGAAAACAGCATTGCCTTCTTAAATGAAACCAAAGATAAAGAAAACTTGAATATTAAGACCGCTGTTTATGATATTAACACCGCCAATATTCAAGAAAACTACGACTTCATTTTATCTACCGTGGTATTTATGTTCTTAAATCGTGAACGAATTCCAGCCATTATTAAGAATATGCAAGAACACACCAACCCACGTGGTTATAATTTAATTGTAGCAGCCATGTCCACGCCTGAAGTGCCTTGCCCATTACCCTTCTCATTCACGTTCTCGGAAGGTGAATTAAAAGAATACTACAAAGATTGGGAATTCTTAGAATACAACGAAAATATGGGCGAGTTACACAAAACCGATGAAAATGGCAATCGCATTAAATTAAAATTTGCGACAATGTTAGCAAGAAAAAAATAATTCGCTAATTTAGAAAAGAAAATGACCGCACTTTGTCATATAAAGTGCGGTCATTTTTTATGGTATTTTAATTACTCTTCAATAGAGCGTAATAATTCGTTGATACCTACTTTACCTAAAGTTTTTGCATCAACTTTTTTCACGATCACTGCACAGTATAAGCTGTATTTACCACATTTTGATGGGAGGCTACCAGAAACCACTACAGAACCAGCAGGTACACGACCATAGAACACTTCACCAGTTTCACGATCATAGATTTTAGTTGATTGACCGATGAATACGCCCATAGAGATCACACAGCCATCTTCAACAATCACGCCTTCAACCACTTCAGAACGTGCACCGATAAAACAGTTATCACCGATAATGGTTGGGTTTGCTTGTAATGGCTCTAATACACCACCGATGCCTACTCCACCAGATAAGTGAACGTTTTTACCAATTTGCGCACATGAACCAACAGTTGCCCATGTATCAACCATCGTACCTTCACCCACATATGCACCGATATTTACATAAGATGGCATTAATACACAGTTTTTAGAAATATATGCACCTTTACGTACCGTTGCAGAAGGTACGACACGGAAACCTTCTTGAGCAAAACGCTCTTCTGTGTAGTCAGCAAACTTCAATGCCACTTTGTCGTAGTATTTGGTTTCTGCACCATCAATGATTTGGTTATCATTGATACGGAAAGATAATAATACTGCTTTTTTCAACCATTGGTGAGTAACCCATTCACCATCAATTTTTTCTGCAACACGGTATTTACCGCTATCTAATCCTTCGATCACTTCTTCGATTGCTGCACGAGTTTGTGCATCAACTGTTTTAGGGGTAATTTCCGCACGTTTTTCAAATGCAGCTTCAATAACTTGTTGTAAATTTGACATTTTGCTTCCTATTGTTGATGTGAAATAACGGTTGATAGTTTTATCATATTTTTGACTTTCAAGCAAAAAACAACCGCACTTTCTTTTGATTTAAAACATAAAAAAAGCGAACCTATCATGGCTCGCTTTTTCTATTTTAGTTCTAGTTAGTTGATAACAGAAACATTTAATGATGAACCGCCAACAATTCTTACGCGACGACCCGCTTGGAAGCTAGGATCTGCTTTTTGAACTACAACGATCTCTTCTCTATTATCTTTTCTGATAACAAGTTCTGCACCATTAACTTGACTCATTTTCTCTTCAATTTTGCTACCCGCGATGGCACCACCAATCGCACCAATAACACCTGCAATGGCTTGACCTGTACCGCCACCAATTGTACTACCAGCAATACCACCTAGAGCACCACCACCAACTGTACCAATTACACCATTATTATCAGCTTGGATTTTAACAGGACGAACTGATACGATTGTACCATAGCTAATTGAACGTGCTTCTTTTGCTTGACCAGCTGTATAAACATCACCGCTAAAAACATCAGTGTTCGCACAACCAGTCAAACCGATAGACATCATAAGTACTAATGCAACTGTTACTTTTTTCATAAAACTAACCTTCTAAAAATAAATTAGATTGGGTTTCTTGGAGACCAAGTTGAAACGTTTTTCACGCCTTGACCGTTGTCAGATACTTTCACACAAGCACCAGTTACTAAAGTTGAATCGTATTTGTGAACAATCACTTCAGTTTCACCTTCTTGTTTGTATGAGCAGTCGTTTTTACGAACGGTTAATTTTACATTATCACCTTGTAATTCGGTGAAGATAACTTGGCCTTTATAAGCGCTTTCATCTTTCTGTGATTGAGATGAACAAGCTGATAAACCTAAACTTAATAAGACAGTTAATGCTAAGGTAATTTTTTTCATTACACTAAACCTCGAGTATTTTCTTTATTGTATAAGGATGAACCTTTATGCAAACATGATTTTCTGTTTTATCAACAAAACTCACTGCAATTGATGGATTGGGCAATTGCTCCCCTTCCACCTTAGGTTCGCTCACCTTCATGGTTAATTGAGTTAGTTCCTTCCATAAAAATGTATTGCAAATCCGATTAACCCAATCCTCAACAGATTCATGAGGTAAAAACGGCATTACAATTTCAATATGTTCCCAAGTTTCTTGGGGATATTGTTTATTTTTAGGAAACGGTAATTCAATAACATCGACAGGCTGACCAATGAAATCAACTGGCTCATCTAATTCAATCAAATAGATAGGACGCCCATTGACGATATTATCGCTTAAAATTCTACCGCACTTTAATAACTCTGTCAGCCAATTTTTTGCTTTTTCTTCACTATTTGCTCTTAAAGCTAAATGATCGATTTGATAATCACCCAAATTCACTTTCATTACGGCGGCTAATTGCTGAATTTTTTCCTGAAATAAAGGCAATTCTTGATAAAGTGTGGTCGATTTTTTCATTAAATTTGACATTTTCTCCTGCTCTTACTTTGAGAAATCTATAAACAACGGTATCATAGCCGATTATTTTCATTATTCAATTTCAAGATTAGGAAAAACCGTGAATATTCAATCTATTTTATCCGATAAAATTAAACAAGCGATGATTGCCGCTGGTGCAGATGAGCAATGTGATGCGCTTATTCGTCAATCTGGTAAACCACAATTTGGTGACTACCAAGCAAACGGCATCATGGCTGCAGCTAAAAAACTAAGATTAAATCCACGTGAATTTGCACAAAAAGTTTTAGATCATGCCGATCTTTCTGACGTTGCAGAAAAAACTGAAATTGCTGGCCCAGGCTTTATCAATATTTTCTTAAATCCAACTTGGTTAGCGAATAATGTTTCTGCTGCATTAAAAGATCAACATCTTGGTGTAAGCGCAAATGAAAAACAAACCATTGTGATTGATTATTCTTCACCAAACGTTGCAAAAGAAATGCACGTAGGTCACTTACGTTCTACCATTATCGGTGATGCTGTTGTTCGTACCCTTGAATTTTTAGGTCACAACGTTATTCGTGCGAACCACGTGGGTGACTGGGGGACACAATTTGGTATGCTCATTGCTTATCTTGAAAAAATGGAAAATGAACATGCGAGCGAAATGGAACTTCAAGATCTGGAAGCGTTCTATCGCGAAGCGAAAAAACACTATGATGAAGATGAAGCGTTCGCTGAAAAAGCCCGTAACTATGTAGTGAAATTGCAAGGTGGAGATGAATATTGCCGCACGATGTGGAAAAAATTAGTAGATATCACCATGCAACAAAATCAACGCAACTATGATCGCTTAAATGTAACCTTAACCGAAAAAGATGTAATGGGTGAAAGCCTATATAACCCGATGTTGCCTGCTATTGTTGAAGATCTGAAAAAACAAGGTTTAGCTGTTGAAGATGAAGGTGCGTTAGTGGTTTATCTTGATGAATTCAAGAATAAAGAAGGCGAAGCAATGGGCGTTATCGTTCAGAAGAAAGATGGGGGTTTCCTTTATACTACTACTGATATCGCTGCAGCAAAATACCGTTATGAAACCTTAAAAGCGGATCGTGCATTAGTGTTCTCTGATACTCGTCAAAGCCAACACATGCAACAAGCATGGTTAATTACGCGTAAAGCAGGTTATGTACCAGATAGCTTCTCACTTGAACATAAAAACTTCGGTATGATGTTGGGTAAAGATGGTAAACCATTCAAAACTCGTACTGGTGGCACTGTAAAATTAGCAGATTTATTAGATGAAGCGATTGAGCGTGCAACTGTATTAATCAACGAAAAAAATACCAATTTATCTGACGATGAAAAAACAGCGGTTATTGAAGCAGTAGGTATTGGCTCGGTGAAATATGCGGATCTTTCTAAAAATAGAACCACTGACTATGTATTCGATTGGGACAATATGCTTAGCTTTGAAGGTAATACTGCGCCTTATATGCAATATGCTTACACACGTATTCGTTCTATCTTCAATAAAGCAGATGTAAATCCAACCGCACTTGCAGAAGCTAAGATTCAGCTTTCTGATGAAAAAGAACGTGCATTAGCGATCAAATTGCTTCAATTTGAAGAAGCGGTTCAAACGGTGGGCAAAGAAGGCACACCGCATGTGCTCTGTGCTTATTTATATGAATTAGCAGGTGTGTTCTCCTCATTCTATGAACACTGCCCAATCTTAAATGCAGAAGATGAAAACATAAAATTAAGTCGTTTAAAACTCGCTTCTCTTACAGAGAAAACCTTAAAACAAGGTCTAGAGTTATTAGGCATTAAGACAATCGAAAAAATGTAAAAAAGTGCGATCAAAATCGATCTACCCCCAAAAAGTTAGACTGTTATTTAAAGGATTGTTTTCGATATTGTATCGGACTCAGTCCTTTTAATTTTAGTTGAATCCGTCGGTGGTTATAGTAATCCAAATAATCTCTGACAGCATCAACTATCTCTTCTTTTGTTTTAAATTCCCGACCATAAAAACATTCTGTTTTTAATCGTCCAAAGAAACTTTCCATTGCGGCATTGTCCAAGCAATTAGCGAGCTTAACAACTATTGTTGGTGTAACGAGTGCTGCCGCTGACTATTTTTCAAAATTCTCTGTGCGTTTTTATTATCCATTCTGGGCCGCGCTTTTTACCGCAATGACAATAACTGTTTCACAATATGGTTTAACGGATCTACTTCGCATAACGATCCCAGCTTTGTTATTAATTTATCCGGTAGCTATTGTGCTTGTATTATTGCAATTCTTACGCAAAAAACTTCCATCAATAAAATTTACATACAACAGCACATTAATCGTAACTGTTTGTTTTAGTTTATGTGACAGCTTAAATAACGTTAAAATGTTACCAGAAAGCATTAATTCATTATTGGATCACTTCCCTCTTTCATCTGAAGGAATGGCTTGGTTGGTTCCGACTTTAGTGATGTTAATTGTAAGCATTTTAATTAGAAAAGCATTACCTAAAGCAAATCATTAATATTCAAAAAAATTAAAACTAATCTTCATCAGCCATCAAACATAGGATTATATAACCATTGTTTGATGGCTGATTTTTTGTATCAATCTAGAAATGCCCCCTAAAAATACAAAATAAAAAGGACTGAATCCAATAAATATCGTCATCAGTCCTTAAAGCTAGTATTTATTTTGCTCTAAATTTCTACCGCACTTCTACCAAGTAAAGCCAACTTTTAATGAAGCAAATTTCTGTAGCGCAACATCAGAGCCCTTAAGCATTCCAATATTCGTGCTTATATTCCACTGTTTCATCTGAGCACTAAAACCAAGTTCATGAGTAAAATAACGTCCAAATTGTTGTTTTAATGCGACATCATTGACGCTTAATACCCCCTCAATGGCAAGTTTTCGTTGAGTGGCATCATAGTAATTGCTTGAGAAACTAGGGGAGAATTTTACACCATTTATATCAAACGTTTTATCTAACATTACACCAGCACGGTAAGTGGTTAAATGTAACGTTTTACTGTTGATATTTGCACCGTCTAATTGGTAGTTTGTGCTAGATAGACGGTGGTAGCGCATACCAACTGAAGGTATGACATTAATTCCCCAGTCCAAAGAAGCCCCAATATTTCCCCCTCCACTCAAAATATTTCGGTGGAACGTTTTGTTTTCTTCGTCAAATTTTACATTGTTACGACTGTGTCCATAACCTAAATCAAAACTTGCAAAGATGCCATTATTCCACTCACCTTTAACAAAACTATTTATGCCAGTTAGTCGGCTTGTACCCGATACATTTTCATCAAACTCATTATTTGCACGAGAATGAGAAAGCACCGCACCAATTTGCATGTTCGAATTTAATGCCTGAGCGACGCCAACTTGAGTTAATGTTAAATTTTGCTTATATGGACGGTTGTAATCAGATCGATAAGTTCTCTTACTTGTTTCGGTATTCACCCAAACATTCGATTTATCTTGGCTTAATAAATGACGATCTAAATTTCGTCCAATTTGTAATACCGAATTAACACTTGCAGAAAGCTCTGATAAAGCCGTATTGGAATAACGGCTGATAAGCTGAGCCTGTACAGGAATTGCCACATCTTCAGGTATCGCACCTAAGAAATGATTGATATCACCTAAAGTTGTATAAGTATCTTCAAGCGCATTAACGAGAGATCGTATAGCTTGATCTAAATTTTCTTGCGCAAAATGAACTGCACTTTCATCACCAGATGCTTTAGCATGTTCTAATGCTTGTTGAGCAAATTCTACTTGCTCAATATTTGCATCAAGCTCCGCTTCAAAAGCCGCTAGATCACTATCATTTGCGACTTTAGCAACTTTTCGACATACATCAGATGAAAGCCCTTGGGCAGTACAAAGTTTTTGTGCTTGTGCAATTTTATTTGCATAACCCGCTTGTAAACGATTTAATTCTGCTTGCAAACTACCTTGTTGAGATGAAAGTGAATTCACTTCATTTTTTATCGAATTAACGCTACCGAGTACCGAAGACACTTGTTCCGCATAATAATTTGCTTGAGAATTAATATTACGATATTCATTACGTTGATTTTCTAACTTAGACTTATATTGCGTAAATTGGTCATATAATCGTCGACGTTTAATAAAACGAATACGAGGCGTACGATTGTATTCATTAAAAGCATTGTCAATTTGATTATTAGTTTGATTTATATCTGAAAGCAATCGTGCAACATGTGATTTATAAGTATTTTCTTTTGCTTTCACATCCTCATATTGAGCATGTAATCGATTTAGCTCTTGTTGCTTTTGATTAAGTGATTGATGCACTTTCTCAAATTCACGCTGACTATTTGCAATAAGTTGCTCACTACCTTGAAAAGACTGTTCAGCCTCACGCAACGGGTTATATAAGCGATAATCATTGTTGCGATTAGCTAAAATATAACGATATGCCCCTAAATCAACATAACCATTTTCAAGCGCAAAACGAGCTTGCCCTATTCGCTGATTTGGATGATTTAATTTAACAAGGCTTAATGGATTCACTTCATTAGGTTCTTTGCCTGTATTTTTTACCGAAAGGATGTAAGAACCCGAGGCAAGCCCATTTACTGTAATATGATCGCCTCTACGTTCCGCCACATTCGTTAAGAAACGGAAGTGACCATTCCCTGTCAATTTTCCATTAATTGTTAACTCATTAAATTGAATCCAACCACGATAGTTTTTATTCACATCATCATAACCTGTATTTAATGTGATCTGGCTATTAGGTAAAAGATCTAAATTTCCTACCGCACTATTTCCATTCAATGTCCATTGGCTATTAGGCTGTAAACGAATTTGTGTCATTGGCATCGCATTAATACGACCAACTAAATTCGCTTTACCTAAATTAAGCTGGCTATTATCTTTTAAATCCACATTGCCACGCACAACTGTCACAGGCATATGTTCAAAAGCCAAACGCCCTAAAGTCTTATTATCAGAACATGTAGTGTAACCTGTATAAGATGCACGAATACATTCACTGGATTTACCTTGAGTAAAACCTAGTTGAATTTGGGCTTGATGTCGAGCATTGAAATTTCCTTCTAACAAGCTTACATTACGACTACTTTCTAGTTTTGCATTACCTGAAACATTAAATTCACGCGCTTTGAATTGGCGATTAATCCAACTATTTTCATCTACAACTTCTTTTTTGTTTAAATGATCATAAGCATGAGGCGTAGGAATGCCAGAAAGCACTAGATGCCCTGCTGACACATTTAAATTACCATTTAAATTCGTACCGCCATTCAATACAAGCACGCTATTGTGATGGTTAGGATTGTAATTAAACGTTAATGCACCGTTATAACGTTGAGAATCATACTCACCAAGGAAACCGCTAAAGGTATCTAAACGTTTTTTCGCATTTTCTTTTGCGACTGCGTTTCCTACAACTTTTTGTTTGTCGTTACCTAAAAATTCCCAATCATTGGTGGTTTCCATATCCAAAGGGAAATAAGCCCGTGGATTTTTTCCATCTTTTAAACGGAAATAATCGAATCGGTTATTTCTATGATTATTTTTATATTCATACAACGCAAACGAAGTGGTCGGCTCCTGCCCCCATTTTACCCATTCTATATTTTGAGCCGTTACATCATTACGACCAATTACATTAATTTCAGCGGCATAAGTGCGGTGATTATTAACAATTTTTGCACCGTCATCAGCATTTTGAATACGATGGAAAGTGAGCGAACTTCCATTAACATCTAATCGCCCACCTCGGAAACCAAAGTAAATGTTGTCTGGATTGACCTGCTTATTATTAGCAAGAATAACTGTTCCTCGGCCACTTGTTATCCCAACTTGATTAAAGGCTTGCTGTTGTCCATTAAACGATTTTTGATCAAGTACTACTGTTCCATCGCCTACACTAATATCACCTAGGTTTTTGCCTTGACCATCAATATAAAGTGTGCCTGAACCTAATTTTGACAGACGGTCATTAATAGGATTTTTTATGCGCCAATGAACCGTTTTATCACCGTTAACGACAATTCCCGCTCCTAGCCAAGTCGTATCATTATTTTCTGCGCGAACAATGGCATTTTGATTGAAGTATAAAGCCCCCGCACCTTGGTTAATACTATCTTTAAGAATGAGAGTTGAACCATCACCACCTTGGAAATGAATAGTTTTACCATTATCTAAAGAAGGGCGTTGCGTATTTTGATCTAATGATTTTTTAGATGAACTTTCTAATGCTACATGAATATTTTCAGCACCATTTTTTAATACACTATCGCCATTACCTAAATTCCGCCATTGGATCTCTTTAGCGCGGAGTGGAATCTGAATCTCATCGGTTTTAAAAGCTTGTGCTATGACATCAGGTTGAATAATCGTATAAATGTTCTCAGTCCGATCATAACCCGCAAAAGTAGATAGCACTGCGACTAATACCCAGCGTTTTTCCTTCGCATCATAAGCAAATAGCGGTGAGCCACTATCACCAGGCAAACCATAAGTTGCTAACCCATCATAAATATCACCATTAAATGATATCCAATTGTCCATTGATCCTCGTGGTGTGAGCGGCATTCCACCAGTGAGATAGTGATAGGCAGATGTTAAAGATGTTTTATCTTTACCATCTTTACTTCTTAGATATTGACGTCCAGAGCCTACTCGTACAAAGTACGGATAACGATTTTTATCTAAAAAAGCGCCATTGCTTGGCCCTGTTTTTTTAGCATTATCAAATGCAATATTATTTAGTGGTATCGGTGCGACTTCGGTCACTAATTTATGTAACCGCGGGGCATGAAAATCCAACCGGCTATGATTATTTCGGTCTGTAATAAGATAATTAAAAGAATGACTATCTGAATTATTATCACTATCGCCAAATTGTACAGAACCATAACCTAAGTTATGTTTTACACTGGCGATATATTGAGGATTAAACAAAGTTGCAATACCACTTACCCTATTTGCCACATGTAAATCAGGCATCGGTAAATTAGGTAATACTGTTGCAATCTTCTGACCTTGTTTATTAAAAACGGGAATATTGCTAGATCCGACTGTAAATTGTCCTTTATTTTCAGCAAAATCACGGAAAAATTGGTAGTCCACATCATTACGGACCATTGAGGCTTGCGCGTAAGAATTCGCAAAAGCAAGACTTAATGCCAAAAGTGTTGGACGAAACAAATTGATTTTATGCATTATGGTTGCCTTATAACTTATAAATAGAAAAATATAAATTCGAGTAAAGTGCGGTAAAAATTACGCTAATCTTTAAAAATTAGAACCGCTGATAATACTCTATTTTAGTAAGTAATGCACGGCAATCTGATCATTTATTTCGTCCAAATAACACCTTATCCTTCAACACCCTCAAAGGCTGCATATCGCTATTTCCTACAATGACACGACTTGAATCAGAACGTAGGCAAGTGCCACCATAATGTCCTCCAACAGTAAAAGTACAGACTTGCAAATATTGATCTTCCACTTGTGGTAAGCACCAGAGCTGTTGATAAATACTATCTTGCTGACCAAACTGCCCATCGGTTGTGTCTAGCATGGAATTATTTTCACCAATCAATTTAACATTATCACCTCGGCGACCTGCAATTGGTTTTTGTGCGTAGCCGTTTTGGATTAAGTTTGGTGTGAGATGAAAACTTGCCTCTAACAAATAACGATGATTAGGGAATAAAGACCAAAGCACAGGCAAAATCGCTTTGTTGCTTGGAATTGCCGTCCAAAGCGGTTCATAAACCAACACTTCAGGGCGAAGTAGTACGTCAATTAACCGCACTTTATCTTCAGGATAACCTGTGCGAATAGGTGGAGCGACTTCCATTCCTGTTGCATCTTCACGAAGTTGTTCCAGCATGGTTTCCCATGCCCAAGTTTTCCAAACAGTTTGAACTTGATTATTTTCATCATCAATCAGGCGACCACGATTATCGGTGGCATTTTTGCATATTGGGGTTTCATTGGCGGTCGTCCTGATGGTTTACGGGGAATCAGTCCTTTTATGCCACTTTTTTCAAACCGTTTCAACCATGTCCAGACTAAGGCGTTGGAAGGATATTGTAAAAACGCGCAGCTTCTCTAATACTCATTTTTCCATTCAAAATAGGTTGAAGAACCTGTAATTTAAATTCGATTGTGTAGTGTTTACCCATAAAAAATCTGCACCTCAATTGTTGGTTTGTTGAGTCCAACTTTTGGGGTGCAGATCAATTTCGACCGCTCTTTTTCTTTATACATCCACTAAAATAAGTATCGCCGCTTCTCCGCCCCATTCTTTGGGAGCTTGGTGTAATGCACGTACTTTAGGATGCTGAACTAACCAACGTGGAATTTGTTTTTTCAACGTGAAGGTTCCATAGCCCGTCATGATGCTTGCGCAATAAACATGCTCATCTTCACAAGCTAACAGCAGTGCTGCCAATTCCATTTTGG
>OBVS01000189.1_pt1 | contig 30297 bp, 30 predicted proteins | sample 1476211 | NCBI WGS metagenome assembly OBVS01 (sample SAMEA2580025, study PRJEB22360) | human gut metagenome | biome: human gut; feature: human-associated habitat; material: faeces | place: Denmark | collected 2008/2010 | reverse complement strand
AGTTCGTATTGGTGTTGGTACTTTCAAACATAGTACAGGTATCACTGATTCTGCCTATACTCACGCAGTACATGAAGTTATCTACAGACCGCCAACAGCGGCTGAGTTAATCGGTATTAATCGCGATGAGTTCCCATACGATATTGAAAGTGCTACTAAAACCGGTTCTGATGGTGAGAAAAAATCTAGTGAAGATACAGCTGCACCAGATAGCCCTAATGGTATTTATGATTCTACTTATAAAGGTAAGACAGATAGCATCTACTTCTATCAACAGCTAAAAGGATTACAAGCTGAATATGAAGCTTATAAAGCTACATTGAATCTAAGTTGGAGCAATCCGAATCGGGATCAAGAAATTGAAAAGGCTAATGCAAAGCTTGCGGAAACACAACAAAAACAAGCTCAAGTAATGAGTCGCTTACAAGATATTCTTGCTAAGGCATACCCTACAGATATGGCTGAGAAGAAATTCTCCCTCGATATTCCATCTGGTGGTTATGCAATGTATGAAATCACTAATAAGAATACAGGGGAAAAACTCTATAAGACAGGGGACATTATGTATAATGTGAACTCTTCTTTATACCCTGAATACTTAAAAGAAAAGGCTAAAGGTCTTATCGTATCTGCTGATAATAAAGATGCTTTAGTAAATCCTAAAGCCTATGTTGAAAAACATAGTGACGAGATCAATCAATCCGTAGCAGAAATTGCTAAATATAATGCTACAGATAACTGGAGCAACTATAACAATAGTGAGCTTGATGTGGTTTGGGTTAAACAGCCAGATGGCACATTCAAACAATCTTATGATTACTATGGACAACCAGCTAGTGATTATGAGTTCACTGGATACTTAGGTGCTAAAACATATAAATACGATAGTGGTAGCTATGTATTTAACGATTTTGATGCTAAAGATGCGATTTACAAAAAGAACTTTACAATGGCCTCCAATGATTGGGGTGAAGGTAGTTCTTACTATGGTTGGGGCATGCCAAATGCATTGTTCAACTATATGTATAATCTTGAAAAGGTTGTACATGATGCAGAGTCTGAAAACAAATTACCACGTGAAGCGATTGGTAAAATCATTGGCAACTTGATTCAAACAGAAGGGGTAGTTCTTGAAAAAGACAGTGTACCAGCAATTGATAAAGCCGCCTTTGTTCAATATAAGAAACAAATAGGCTCTCGTCTTGGTTTACAAGCGTGGTATTTACGCTCCTTTGGCGGTAAAACGCATACATACCTAAATGCAAATGGCAACGGTAATGATGAACATAGCTTCTCCAATGTAGCTCATGTATTTGGTATCGGCGCTAAATATCAATTAGGTGCTAATGCATCTGTTACAGTTGATTACGGCCAAAACCGCTCCAACTTGGGCCGTTATTTAAATGGTAACACTGTATACCAACATGAACGTGGCACAGCAGACTTTGCTCTTAAAGGTCACGAAATGGGTGGTACACCACACTTCTGGATGGCTCGTCTAGATATTGGTCGTGCTGACCTAGATATTCCAAAATCTTGGAATGCGTTCATCGATTACAAACACTTTGAACATGGCTCCTTCTTCGGTGGCAATGGTACTGGCGCGGTACCGGATCGTTATCTTGACGGTATTCGCAGCTTTACATTTGGTGCTGGCTATGTACCTCGCAAGGATTTACTCCTTGAGGCATTCTACACATTCGATGCGAAGGGCACTAATAAACGAGATACTTTATATGGTAGTGAAAGCTTTAAGTTAGGCGATTATACAAGAATTCAAGGGACCTACAGGTTCTAATATTCAGTCTGTAAACAGGCAGAAAGGTTACTAATATGGAAAACTTAAATTATGTCATTCACTTGTTTCATAGCGGCGGTTATGTAATGTATCCATTATTACTCTTGTCTTTCATGGTTATCGCTATCGCTGCAGAACGAGCTTTCTACTATCGCAAATATGCCGGTAAAACTTTTGTTGTTACCCATGCAGTCAATGAACTAGCAAAATTACAAAATTGGGCAGAAATTGATAAAGTAATCAAAGAAAACCCATCTATTGCGAGCCGTATTGCAGAAGCAGGTTTAAATAATGCTTCTAGCGAGGAAGCTATGAAAACAGCCTTTGCTGACCAAATGGGTGTAGATGCAGTAGGCTTCCGTAAATATATGGACTACCTTAGTGCTACTGTTACAATCTCTCCATTATTGGGCCTATTAGGTACAGTAACAGGTATGATTGGTTCTTTCAGTATCCTCGACTCCGGTGCGGGCGCATCTGCTATCACTGGTGGTGTTGGTGAAGCCCTCATCGCTACAGCATCTGGTTTGTGCGTAGCCATCATGGCCTTTATTGTATACACAGTATTTAGTCATCGTTTGGATTCTATCATTAACCAAATTGAAAATATGTGTGTTAGCATTGTTAGCGCTAAACGAGAAGGGTGGAAATAATTATGAATTTGCAAAGCTTTCGTATGAAAACTAAGCCGGAATTCATGATCATTCCAATGATTGATATCATCTTCTTCTTGTTGGTATTCTTCATGATGAACAGCTTACAAACAGTGGCTCAAAAAGCATTATCTGTACAATTACCACAAGCTACTAGTGCATCTGCACCGGCTCAGTTGCCAGTTGTATTTACACTTGATGCGGAAGGGCATATTACAATTGATAACAATCCAATGAGTATTGATCAAGCAGAAGCTATGATTAAACAACGGATTCAAGAAAATCCTAACGCTAGTGTTATCTTACAAGCCGACAAACGTGCAGCTCATGGTCAAGTAGTAGCGATTATGGATATGCTAAAACAATCTGGTGTTAAACGCTTGGCTATTGCAGCTGAACAGAAAGGATAGCTATGGGACTAGGCATATCATGGAAAAAAGCAGCCATTATATCCGCCATAGTTCATCTTATTGCTCTATTTATTGCCGTAATCTTTTTCGTAGTGGTTCCAGCAATTCAAGACATGGAAACTTATGAAATCGACCTCACACAAAGTGTGCTCGATGATGGCGGCAGTGGTCATGCTGGTGGCGGTGGAGGAAATAGATCTGATCTATTCCCTAAACCACTATCAGCTGATGAAGTGGCGGCAAGAACAAAGGCTGTTGTAGCGAATATTGATCCATCTACTGCAACAGATATTCCTGATGCAGTAGATGTAGCCAAAAAAGGTGGCGAACATAAAGGTAATACCTCTGGCGATAATTCCGCAGGGGGTTCCGGCCCCGGACATGGTGGCGGCTCTGGCGGTGGAAACGGTACAGGTGATGGCACTGGCAATGGTGATGGCCAAGGTCAGGGGAATGGTAAGGGTGACGGCACTGGTAAAGGTGACGGTCATGGTACAGTGAAAGCGGACTTTGATACGGAGGGATTCCGTGCAAGAGTGCAAGACAATGCACAAATGCCTTCCATGGCTTTAAAAAGAAAATTACAAGGCGATGTGACTGTACAAGTAACACTTGATACAAATGGTAGTCTTATTGGACAAAGTATCATATATTCTACAAATGAAATATTCAATGATGCAGCAATGTCTGCCGTAGTGGCCGCAACACCATATAAAAATCCAACAGGCGAAGATATCGATATCAAGATACCAGTTGAGTTTAGAGGTCACGAATCCTCTGATGATGAGGAAGAATAAAAGTATCTATGTAATAGATCTATTTTAGTAATATACTCATCCAAGAATTAAAGGAGCTAATTATGAAATCCATTATTTTATATTCTTCCCTCACGGGAAATACAAAAAGGGTGGCGGAAGCAATGGCTTCTGTAATGCCTGAAGGTACACTTTGCGTTCCTGTAAAAGAAGCGCCTCAGAATTTAGCTGATTATGACACTGTTTTCGTAGGTTTCTGGGTAGACCGCGGTACAGCAAATAAAGAGGCTGCCAAATTGATTGAAACTTTGACAAATCCTAATATCGTATTCTTTGCCACATTAGGTATGTATGCAGATTCCGATCATGCTCGTGAAAGTATTGAAAAAGCATCTGAGTTATTACAAAATAAGGAATCTCTTGTAGATGGCTTCGTATGCCAAGGTAAAATCGATCCTAAAGTCATCGAAATGATGTATAAAATGTTCCCACCTGGATCTGCTCATGGTCAAAGCCCTGAACGCGATGCGTTACACAAAGCGGCTGAAACACATCCAGATGAACAAGACTTTGCAAATGCAAAAGAATTTACAAAATCTGTACTTGCAAAGTTGCAAGCCTAAACTGAAAGGGGATTGGAGTATGAGTTTAGCAAGTTTCTTTGAATCCATTCCGGAGAAACAACGCAATTTACAACTAGGTTTAGAATGCGATAATCCGATGAGTGGTGCCTTCCCTCATAAACGCGTTGTTCATGCAGGCCTCAATGGCATCTTGGTTTCTCCAAAGGAAACACAAGCCGTTTGGGATACTTTAATGAATGGCACACCTAAAAAAGGTGAAATGCAATGCGCCTATATTCACATTCCATTTTGTAAGACAAAATGCACATACTGTGGCTTCTTCCAAAACGGTACGAGTCAAAGCGTAGAAGACCAATATATTGATGGTCTTATTAGCGAATTAAAACTCGCTAGTGAACGTCCTAGATTAAAAGATGGTTTAATCCACGCCTTGTTTATCGGTGGTGGCACGCCAACATCGTTGTCTCCAGCAAACTCTGAAAGATTGTTGAAAGCCATTAAAGAGTATTTGCCGCTAGCTAACGATTATGAGTTGACCTTAGAAGGCCGTATTCACGATTTGATTCCTGAAAATTTAGATGTATGGATGGCAAATGGTGTAAACCGTATGTCCATTGGCGTACAATCTTTCAACACAGAAGTGCGTCAAATGGTGGGCCGTTTAGATACAAAAGAAACCGTATTAGAACGGTTAGCGGCGTTAAAAACCTATGGTCAATGTTCCGTTGTTATCGACTTGATTTACGGTTTGCCGGGCCAAACTATGGAGGTTTGGGAACAAGATTTGGCTGATCTAGTCAGATCTGGTGTAGACGGTGCAGACCTATATCAACTAAATGTATTTGATGGTAGTGACCTCAATAAAGATATTGCAAAAGGCAAGGTGCCTGCTGCTGCGACAACTGCTATGCAAGGGGATATGTTCGAGTTTGGTCGCAAATATTTAGATGAGCGTTCCTATCGCCGATTGAGTGCAGCTCACTGGAGTGCGAACAACCGTGAACGAAGCTTGTATAATATTTTAGCTAAAGCTGGTGTTCCTATGTTCCCATTCGGCAGTGGTGCTGGTGGTAACGTCGATGGGTACGGCATGATGTTACATCGTGCATTAAAACCATACGAAGATATGGTTAGCCGCGGTGAAAAGCCATTTATGGCGCTCATGAAGCAAAGTGATTTACAACCTATCGTAAATCAAGTGGTAAGCCAACTTGAACAAGGGTTCCTCAATATTATGAGTTTGGTAACACTAGATCCAAGACTAGAAGAATTAAACTGGCTCTATAAATTATGGGAAGAACGTGGTCTTGTAGCTTACAATGGGTTACTTTATAAATTGACTGCAGCTGGTGAATTCTGGACGGTAAATCTTACACAAAGTACCTTGGAGGCTGTGGAGTATATCATGACTGGTAAAAACTCCTTCGCTATGGAAGCGGTGGCCGCCCAAGATACGAAAACAACGTCTAAAGATAATCCTAACCAAGAGGTACGTGGTATTGGTCAAGGTAAAGCTAATATTTCCGTACCAACAGATGAAGATTCCGAAGCACAACGCAAGGAGGCCCTTATAGCTAAGGCAAAAGCAGAAATCGCAAAAAGCGGTGCATCTGGTGAGTCAGCAGAGCGAATGGTACAAGCTATGTACAATTTGAGTGCTGATGAAATTGAATATATGATGGAACGTATGATGTCTTAACCTGTTATATTACACCTTATATCTAACAACCTTTCTCACACACAACATATACTAAATAAGACAAACTACGTGACATACAGTACACTTTGTACTACAAAGTAGCCCCAGACCATGGTCTGGGGTTTACTTTTTATTAGGTGAAAGGTATTCTGTAACTATAAGAAGTAATATTGTTGTATGAATAGTTATGTTTTCGGAGTTAGGAGATTAGTATGAGTACATTTCCTCAAAAACATATAGATATTGTTGGCATAGGTGCCAGTACGCTAGATCGATTTATCGTCGTCGATCATTATCCTACAGGACGTGAGGTACAACAAGTCGTATCGTCTACTACGGATGGTGGTGGTCCTGTAGCAACAGCGTTAGCGGTAGCAGGAAAATATGGTGCCCGTACCGCTATGATTGATAGCATTGGGGATGACATGGTAGGTCGTCATATATTAGATGACTTTGAAAAATACAATGTTAATACAGAGGCAGTTCAAGTTGAAAGCGGTGCTAACAGTGGCGTGGCAACAATCCTCGTAAAACAGAGTACTGGTGAGCGTGCTGTATTTTTTGAACGGTCTACTGCAACTGAGCCTGAGTTTTTAGCTACCCATAAGCAGCTGATAGAATCTGCCTATATTCTGCATATCAATGGTCGACATCGCCAACTCATGCGCTCTGCTATGGCCGTTGCAAAAGAGGTAGGTACTATCATTTCTTTAGATGGTGGTGCTCAGCGTTACGATGAAGACATGAAGCCGATTACTGAAGCCAGTCACATTGTTATCGTAGCTCGAGACTATGCTGAAAAATATACGGGCACAACTAATCTAGAAGATGCTTGTCGTATCATTCATGAACGAGGTGCATGTATTGCTGGCGTTACCGATGGTGCTAATGGCAGTTATTTTGTATGGCCTGATGGAACATTTTATCGATGTGAACCATTTACTCAAGCTACCGTAGTAGATACAACAGGGGCTGGGGATAGCTTCCATGGGGCTTTTTTAGCTAATTTAGTACATACAATTAATCATATGAAGTGGCAAGACGCAACTTCGACGACTAAGCATGACCGTGCATCTATACATGCTTTAGAGTTGCTCAAAGCTTGTGCGCATTCCGACTTAGAGAAGGCCGCTATTTTTGCATCTGCGGTAGCTTCTTTAAATACACAAGGCATCGGCGGGCGCAGTCCACTACCAACGTTACAGTCAGTGCAGGAACTAATAGGATAGGACTACAGTTATGTGGCAAAATAATTCAAAAAATCAAGTTCAGCAATATATGCAACAAAATCCTTATCGCCTATTAGCCCTTAGCTTTTTAGCTACTATGACTATAGGGACGATATTACTCATGTTGCCCATATCACATGCTCAAGGCCATAGTACAGCGCTTGTAGATGCAGCTTTTACTGCAGTATCTTGTGTTTCTGTAACAGGATTGTCAACAGTAGATACCTACCATCATTGGTCCTTGTTTGGCAAAATCGTCATGGTAATCCTTATTCAATTAGGTGGTTTAGGGATTGTTTCTTTTACCACCATTATTGCTCTAGTATTAGGGCGACGAGTAGGTCTAAAAAATCGCGTACTTTTGTCAGAGGATGTAGGGCAAGATGGCATGAAAGGGCTTCTACACATTACGAAGAAGCTGACTATTTATACCTTTTGTGTCGAAATAATTGGTGGTATTATCTATACCATTCAGCTATATCCCTATATTGGTGATGCTGCTTTATATACTGGGATTATGCAATCTATTTCCAGCTTTTGTAATGCAGGATTTATATTCTTTGATAATGATCTACCTTATGCTATGGTGGGGGATGTATTATTTAATATGAATACAATGGCCCTTATTGTAATAGGTGGGTTTGGTTATCTCCCGACTTTTGATATTTGGTCGCATCGGAAGCTACGACGATTTGTAGATTTAAAACTACATACAAAAATAATGTTAGTTGGCACAACGGCGCTCATCCTTTTAGGGACTATTATTTTCTTGGGGGTTGAGTGGGCGAATCCCAAAACGTTTGGCCCTTTACCTATATGGAACAAGGTCATGGCGTCTCTGTTTCAATCGATTACACCTCGTACAGCGGGGATTGCAACTGTAGATTATAATGATTTACATCCAATTACACTGTTTATTACCATCATTTTTATGTTTATTGGGGCAGGTCCTAACTCTACAGGGGGCGGTGTTAAAATTAGTACTATTGCTGTCGCTTTTCTAGCATCGCGTACATTATTTAATAACCGTCCTGATACAGAGGTTTTTGAACGTCGTATTTCGATGGTTACTGTACTTAAGGCAAATGGGATAATCTTTTTATCTATCCTTCTTGTTTTACTTGCTACTTGCTATTTGGCTTGGGATGAACCGTATAACTTTATTCGACTGCTTTTTGAGGTAACCTCTGCCTTTGGGACCGTAGGTCTTACAACGGGTATTACACCTGATTTATCTGAAAGTAGTAAATGGGTATTAATGTTAGTTATGTTTACGGGTCGTGTAGGGGTTATGACTGTTATTGGTACATGGGCACTAAGAACGGCACCGACTAAACCAATTAGCTACGCAGAAGAGCGTGTATTGTTATAAAAACAGATTAGATTGAATATAAAAGGGGTCATATATGAAACATAAAACGATAGCAGTAATAGGTCTTGGTCAATTTGGTGGCACTGTTGCCAAGATGCTAGCTTCCATGGATCATGAGGTATTAGGTGTAGATATTGATCCAGAAGTTGTACAAAAAATTTCACCATTTATAACACATGCTATAGTTGCAGATACAACCGATGAAGAGGCAATCAAAGAATTGGCCCTAAGCCAGTTTGATATGGTTATTGTGGCTATAGGTGGAAATCTTCAAGCTAATTTAATGACAGCTATGATTCTTAAAGAATTAGATGCACCTAAAATTGTGGCCAAGGCTGAAAATAATATACAAGGCAAAATGCTTCATAAAATAGGTGTAGATCAAGTGATTTATCCTGAATATGATATGGCATTACGCCTTGTACAGTTTTTAACTAGAGACCATGTGATGGATTATTTACAACTATCTAAAAATATTAGCCTCATAGAAATTAAGATGCCAACATTCTTGGTGGGGTCTAACTTAAAGGATTCTAATTTGCGTGAGAAATATAATCTTAATGCAGTAGGCATAAGACGTGGTGAAGATTTAGAAGTTCCACCAAACCCAATTACCATTCTCGGTGAAGATGATAAATTATTAGTCATTGGGAATAATTCTGATTTAGATGCATTAACGATGTAGTGAGTATACGAAAGAAATATAACTATATCGAAAAATTGTGATATAATTAGAGTAGAATTCAGTATAGGTCATACGTATTCGTATGACCTTTTTACATAGAAAAGAAGGTTATTATGACAGAGGAACAATATATAACAGCGCTGACCAATAACCCACATGGGATTCGGAATATTTCAAATCCAACGGAAGCGATGCAGCTTACCTGTGTAGCTCAAAATGGTATGTTGCTTCAATATATCAAAGACCCTACTCAAAAGGTTATTGAAACGGCGCTTTCACAAGCACCACGAGCCATACAGTTCGTAGAAAATCCAACAGAAGAATTGTTAAGTGCCTTAGTTGAAAAGGACTGGGCTATTTTAGAATATATAGACAATCCGTCTGACTCTTTAGTTCGAAGTGCATTAGCGCAATCTGGTTGGGCCATTCGCTATATAGCAAATCCGTCAGAAGAGTTGCAATTAGAAGCGGTAAAGGCAAATTACGATGCCTTACAATATATTAAGGAACCTAGTGAGGCTGTTCAATTACAAGCTGTACAAGAAAGCTACTTAGCGTTGCGCTATATTAATGAGCCCAGCGTAGCCGTGCTAGAGGCGGCAGTGAAGCAAGATCCTCAGGCGATGCGTCAAATTACAAATCTTTCTAAAGAATTGGCATTACACCTATTTAAAGTAAGTGCAGCTATCTTAGGCTACATCCCTAATACATTAGGTGTTACGGTGGATGAAATTAAAGCTATCATCATAGAGGCTATTTCTAGTGATACCATTGATGCGGACTATGTTCGTGAATTGATCAACAATAAAGCTATCGGTGGACGCCAATCTAAATGGCCTATCGATCTATTGTCACTCATTGATGCGTATGGTACTAGAGCAGTAAAGAAAATTGCTGTAGGCGAATATTTGAAATATTAGAACGGAGATACAATGAACTTTATAGATACAATGGCAAGCGTTGAATTAGTGCTTGCCGCAAATCAAGTACCATTGCTCGTCGGTGAAACGGGCATAGGTAAAACATCTCTCGCAGCCCGCGTAGCAGATGTACATGATTGGGAACTCGTTACTATCGATGGTAACCTTTTAAAAGAAGGTGAAATCGGCGGTTTGCCAACAGTAGAAACCGTGACGCATACAGATGGTCACGGCCATACTCGTGATGTGAAAACTACGGTATACGCAGTACATCATACGTTGGAACATGTAGCTCTAGCAGTCGATAAAGGCCGCCAAGTATTGCTGTTTATCGACGAAATTAACCGTGCGGAACATGCGGTACAACAAGAGTTGATGAACCTTATCTTGAACCGTGAAATCAATGGTTTCTCCTTGAGTGATCAAGTGCGCATTATCGCCGCTATGAACCCTGAGGATTCCTTTGATTACCAAACGATTGATATGGATCCAGCACAACAAAACCGTTTTGTATGGCTCTATATGAATGCAGATTACATGCAATGGATCGACTGGGCTATCGGCGCAAGCATCGAAGAAAAGGTTATCGAATTTATTTCTTCTTATCCTGAATATTTAAATCAACGCCACGAAGACGATATTGATGCTACACCTCGATCCTTCGAGCGCGTGTCTGGTCTCTATACGATTTATAAGAACCAAGATGGTAATGCTTATAGTCGCGACGTATTTATGAATGTTATCCGTGGTAACGTTGGTAAACTCATTGCGGAGGCCTTTGTAAACTTTATCGAGTCCGATCAAGAACCGCTCATTACCTTTGATGACGTATTAGCAGCAGTTCAAAAACCAGGTGCTATTATGTCTATGGCTGAGCAGGTTAAAGGTGAAAGCCCAACTCGTCTATATGTAGCGGCTAAAAATATGTTGCATCGTTTAAATCGCAATAGTAATGCAGAGGAAATTCATCACTTTGTGGAATTCCTAACATTATACCCAGGAGATTTGCGCATAGCGGTTATGAAAGATTTACGAAACACGTATGAGCGCGTATACTCTTATGCTATTGAGGATGACCTCTTCGTCGATACCTTCTTTGAAGCACAGAAATAGTTCTGCCATATAGTTAACTTCATTTAGTGAATTAGTGGTTATAAAATAACTAATATATCGAACATGATATAAATAAAATCTGATGTTTAACGAAAAGGAGGTGGAATGATGCAACGAAATTTAGATAAGGATGATATTCGTGATGCGTCTGACTTACTGACGCACATTGATGGATGGGAAAAAACTGGCTCTTATGATGCGAATGCTATTGAGGCTCTCGATCGTTGGCACGCGAAACGAGAGCGGATTCATCGCGAAGCAGAGGCTTTATATGCGCAAATATACGCAACCTATGAGGCCTATGTAGATAGCTATGAAGAGCAACACCATAGTATGGCACCTGAACGTATAGCAGCGGACTTGATGAACCATAATATGTCTGACAGTCATATTGGGACTATTGGTCGAGCTCTTGAAGATATAGAAGTAGAAGGCACAAATCTTGCTGTTATGCAGCAAGCCGTTATGACACCTGCCTTTGAGCAACGATTATGGAATATTTTGCATGATGTAAATAGCTTACTCCTTGAAGAGGACCAATTCTTTGGTTATTTTTATTTACAAATGGCTCATCGCATTCGCTTTGATATGACCAGTGCTTTTGGCATTAACCTAAAACAAGGTGGCTATGTACTCTATGTAAATCCGTTTATCTTATTACGCCAACCGCCGGATGTGATGAAGGATGGCATTAAGCGCGAAATTCTTCATATCATTTCGGCTCACTTGATGCGGGTGAAAGCATTGAGTCAAGGCTTTCACAAAACAGCCGTTCACATGGCTATGGATATGGTGGTAAACGATTATCTGGAACATGTGGACCGTGATGCGGTAACGGTAGCTAATGTGAATGAGCGCTTTGGTTTATTGTTAAAACGGTTCCGTACCATTGAGTACTATGCGAAGGCTATCGACAAGGTCATGAAAGAAAAGCCAGATCTCTTTGTGCCTATCGACAATACAGAAACGGCAGTAGCTATGGAATTTGATCCTCAAACAAGTCATGATATTTGGGATGAATCTGATTCCATTGACACCGATACGATGGATCAAATTACGGAGCGTTATATTAACGAAGCCTCTAAAGGCGATATGGAAGGCTATGTGAAAAGTCTCATCGATACGTTTCAAAAGACGCGTCGAGCCTTGCCTTGGTATTTTTACCTTAAAAAATTGATGGGTAAGGTAGCCAGCGGCTACAAAAAAACGACGATGCGTCGCAATCGTCGTCAGCCAGAGCGCCTCGAATTATCTGGTACCTTGCGACAACATAAGGCGAATGTATGGGTAGCCCTCGATATGAGTGGTAGTATTACCGATGTTGAGTTTACCAATGCATTAGAGCAAGTATTGCAAATCGTGCATGCCTATAATCACCGCATTACCGTAGTAGAATGCGATAACGAAGTGCGTCGTACCTATACGATGGAATCGGTGAAGGACGTTAAGCCGCGCCTCGATGTGCGTGGTGCCACAGCCTTTGCACCTGTGTTCTCTTTAGCTAATCAAAATCGTGTGGATTTACTAGTTTACTTTACGGATGGTAAAGGAGAGGAGCGCCTCCGGGAAGCTCCAAAAGGCTATAAAGTACTTTGGGTACTGACAGGTGAGAACCCTCAATTATCTTTGCACAATCCATATGGTTTAGTTCGAGAGCTAGGCTATGTAGGTGTAGATGAAACACAAGATATTGATGAGTTTGTACGCATGTCCAATCGTGGTGGCTTCTCCATGGCAAACCAAGAATTCTAGGCCAATAGGAAATCACTTTATTTCATTAGGTTTTGTTTAGGACCTAACAATAAAAAAATGACGCAATTCCAATGGATTGCGTCATTTCTATGTCATGTTTTGGGATTAGCTATTAAGCTCGATAGAGGAACCTGGATCGATAATGAGGGCTGTTTGATTGTATTTGCCTTCAACTAAGCTTGTGAATACACCTGGTTCACGGTCGATAACAGGCCATGTTTTGTAGTGAATTGGAATGGAGATACGCGCTTTTACATAAGAAGCGGCAAGAGCCGCATCTTCAACGCCCATCGTGAAGTTATCACCGATAGGAAGTAATGCGTAGTCGATATCGCCAAAGCGATTCAATAATTTCATGTCGCTAAAGAGTGCTGTATCGCCAGCGAAGTAAAGAATGTCGCCGTAGAAGTCTACGATGCAACCTGCTGCATGACCGCCGGGGATACCAGCGCCGTGGAAGGCAGGAACCATGCGAACAGAACCGAATTCGAAGTCGAATTTGCCGCCTAAATGCATAGCATGAGCACGGCAACCAGCAGCTGCTGCTTTACCTGCTACCTCTGCAGTAGAGATAACGAGGGCATCGTTTTCTTTGGCGATGTAATCTGTATCGCCATAATGGTCGTCATGACCATGGCTAACAAAGATATATTGGCATTTAATATCTTCTTTTTTAGCGATGTCCCATGTATTGCCCGTTAAGAATGGGTCAAAAATCATGGATACATCACCGCGAGTGAGCATAAAGCAAGCGTGGCCGAAATAAGTTAGTTTTGTTTTCATAGGAACACTTCCTTCCTTATACATATAATTGTTAATTCTATTGTATAATATAACTAATGAAAATAAAACTATAGATGATAATTTATGCATGATTAGTAAGGATATAGTATGGATTTAACACATTTTGATCAAGAGGGTAATGCCTGGATGGTAGATGTGTCTGACAAGGACATTACATCTCGCACAGCTGTGGCGGAAGGCTTTATTGCCATCAACGACGCTATTTATGATCGTATCGCAGCAGGTACTATGAAAAAGGGCGATGTCCTTAGTGTAGCGCAACTAGCGGCTATTATGGGGGCTAAACAAACAAGCAATCTCATTCCCCTATGTCATCCGTTGGCATTGACTAAGGTTGAGGTTCACTGCACCTTAGTAGATGGTGAAAGCCCGGCTTGTACCGATGAAAATCACAACAAAGCCGTTAAGGTACGTGCCATCGTTAAAACAACTGGTAAAACAGGCGTTGAAATGGAGGCTCTTACAGCAGTTCAAGTGGGTTTACTCACCGTATACGATATGTGTAAGGCCATTGATAAAGGCATGATTATGGGCCCTACATACCTCGTAGAAAAAGAAGGCGGTAAAAGTGGACATTTTGTGCGTTCCTTTGTAGAATAATATAGATATAAAGAATAGGGGAACGATAATGGAAATAGTACTTTATGAGCCAGAAATCCCTGGCAATACAGGAAATATAGCGCGTTTATGCGCCGCCAATCACATGACTTTGCACCTTATCAAACCGCTTGGCTTTTCCATCGATGATAAGCATGTAAAACGAGCTGGTCTTGACTACTGGCATTTGGTAGATGTGCAAGTTCATGAGAATATTCAAGAACTATATGAGAAATATCCAGATCGTAGATATTTCTATGCTACGACAAAAGCTAAGCATACACACTCCGAGGTCAACTATGAAATCGGGGATATGCTCGTTTTTGGTCCTGAATCGAGAGGCTTGCCTGAAAGCCTTTTAGAAGGTAAAGAGGATACTTGTATTCGCATACCTATGGTCGATGAAGCCCGTTCTTTGAACCTGTCTAATGCAGTGGCTATCATTGCCTATGAAGGCATGCGTCAACTTGATTATCCAGATCTTAAAGCTGAAGGAAACTGGATTCAACCTAAATAATTATACTTTCACTATAAAGGGATATAATATAAGTATGTGTTAAAGGACCTACCAAATCTCTATGACAGGTAGTGTTTCGTACGGTGTTGTTAGAGGAGGATATTATGAACTACGATAAAGCTCATGATTTAGCTCACGCTATGCGTGAATCCGAAGAGTACAAAGAGTTAATGGCTGCTCAAGAAGCAGTGAAGGCTGATGCAGTAGCAACGGCTTTGGTACGCACATTTATGGCACAACAAATGCAATGGGAATACGCTAAGTTGTCCGGTGCTCCAGAAGCAGATGAATTGCAAAAGAAACAAGAGGAATTGATGCCTCAAATTCAAGAAAATGCTGCAGCGACTTCTTATTTGCAAGCTCAAATGCGTTGGAGCCAGATTTCTAATGATATCTATAAAATCATTAGCGAACCAATCACTGAGGGGATGAAAGTGTTAGATCATGGCGAACAACAACAACCAAAACATTAAGGCCTTAAAAGAAGCCTTATTAGAGAAATTACCTAGTACACGTGTGCGAGAACAGGAGCTGCTTTGTCATCATACGACATTTAAAATTGGTGGTCCTGCCGATCTATTTATTGAACCTACGACGATGGATGAGTTGAGCTTTACGCTACGCACTATTCACGAATTACAAGTGCCTGTAACTATTATTGGTTGCGGCTCCAATATTTTGGTGAAAGACGGTGGTATTCGCGGTGCTGTCGTATCGGTTCGACATATGACACAAATCATGGATTGCAATGATAATGTATTATGCATTGGTTCTGGTTATATGTTAAAAGATGCTTCTGAATTTGCTTGGGAAAACGGGCTATCTGGCCTTGAATTTGCCATTGGCATTCCAGGTACGCTCGGTGGTGCTGTATTTATGAATGCAGGTGCTTATGACGGGGAAATGAGCAATGTAGTCACTACAGTACGCGCCGTAGATTTCCAAGGCAATATTAAAGAATACGATGCATCTCACTTAGATTTTGGATATCGTCATAGCGTATTCCACGATAACCATGAGGTTATTGGAGAGGTTGTTATGACATTACAACCTGGTGACAAGGATGCTATTAAGGCTCGTATGGATGAGCTCACAGAAAAGCGCGAATCTAAACAACCTCTAGAGTATGCTAGCGCAGGTTCAACCTTTAAACGCCCACCAGGGTATTTTGCAGGTACTTTGATTGAACAAACAGGTCTTAAAGGGTTATCTGTTGGTGATGCACAAGTATCTCAAAAGCATGCTGGCTTTGTTATCAACACTGGCAATGCTAAAGCCAAAGATGTGCTTGATCTTATAAAAGAAGTACAAAAACGCGTATATGACCAACATGGTGTACATCTGGAGCCAGAAGTACGCATGATTGGGGAAGAATAATACAATACTAATAAAAGATTTCTTATGTGACGTGCCTCTTATCTTATTTGAGGCAAGGTATCATAAGGAATCTTTTTTATTATCCTATGCTTAGATAGCTCACTTATCCTTAAGATGAGTCAAAAGTATAATCAAATGTAGAAATTGCCATGATTAGAAATCCTGTACTTCTTTGACTTTTTTCTATAGACTACGTTATAATTAAGTGTTGCCAATTTTGGGAATATACCTACATAGCTACTTTCACAAGCGCTATGTGATATAGAATATACTGAAGGAATTAAAGGGAGGATCTTATGATTCGCGAAAATCTTCGAAATGTAGCGATTATCGCCCACGTTGACCATGGTAAAACTACTTTGGTGGACGCGTTATTAAAACAAAGCCATGTGTTCCGTGATAATGAAAAGGTAGCAGAACGCGTAATGGACTCCAACGACTTGGAACGTGAACGCGGTATTACTATCTTGTCTAAAAACACTGCAGTTATGCATAATGGCATCAAAATCAACATCGTTGATACTCCAGGCCATGCTGACTTCGGTGGCGAAGTAGAACGTGTACTTAACATGGTTGACGGCGTATTGCTTCTCGTTGATGCATACGAAGGTCCAATGCCTCAAACTAAATACGTTTTGCGTAAAGCTTTAGAACAAAAATTGAAACCAATCGTAGTTATCAATAAAATCGACCGTCCAGACCAACGTGTTAAAGAGGTTGAAGACGAAGTTCTTGAATTGTTCATGGAACTTGAAGCTGATGATGATCAACTTGATTTCCCTGTAGTATACGCATCTGCTCGTTCTGGTGTGTCTAAAACTAACTGGGATGACGAAGCGGTAAACATGGAGCCATTGTTCCAAACATTGATCGACGAAATTCCTGCACCACAAGGTGATATGGAAGGTCCTCTTCAATTCATGATTACTACACTTGATTACGATAACTTCATCGGTAAAATCGCTGTAGGCCGTATCGTTCGCGGTAAAATGAAAACTAACCAACAAGTGGCTATCATGAATGGTGAAAGCACTCGTAAAGCGAAAATTGGTCGCGTATATACTTATAATGGTTTGAACCGCGTTGAAGCTGACGAAGCTGAAATGGGCGATATCATTGCATTCGCTGGTATCGACGATATCAACATTGGTGAAACTGTAGCTGATGCTGAAAATCCAGAAGCATTACCATCCATCTCCATTGACGAACCAACATTGTCCATGGTATTCTCCGTAAACAACTCTCCATTCGCTGGCCGTGAAGGTGAATTCGTTACATCTCGTCACTTGCGTGATCGTTTGTTCCGCGAAGTAGAAACTAACGTTTCTATGAAAGTAGAAGAAACTGATTCTGCAGATGCTTTCAAAGTATCTGGTCGTGGCGAATTGCACTTGGCTGTATTGATTGAAACGATGCGTCGTGAAGGCTACGAATTACAAGTAGGTAAACCTCGCGTAATCTTCAAAACTATTAACGACCAATTGTGCGAACCACTTGAAGCATTGACTATCGACGTACCTCAAGAATTCATGGGTACTGTAATGGAAAACCTTGGTCAACGTAAAGCTGAATTGACTAACATGGTCGAATTAGCTGGTTACCTTCGTATGGAATTCGTAGTTCCAGCTCGTGGTTTGATCGGTTTCCGTGCACAATTCTTAACAGCTACAAAAGGTAATGGTATCATGAACCATGTATTCCATGGCTATGCACCATATAAAGGTGAAATTCCTTCCCGTACACGCGGTGCTTTGGTAGCATTCGAAAATGGCGAAACTACTCCATATGGTTTGAACTCTGTTCAAGACCGTGGTACATTGTTCATTGGCCCTAACCAAGATGTGTATGCAGGTCAAGTTATTGGTGAAAACACTCGTGAACTTGATATGGATGTTAACCCATGTAAGAAAAAACACGTTACTAACATGCGTTCTAGCTCCTCTGATGAAGCAGTTCGTTTGACTCCACCTCGTATCTTCTCCTTGGAGCAAGCTCTTGAGTGGATCAATGACGACGAACTCGTTGAAGTAACACCAGAAAGCATTCGTATGCGTAAAACAATCCTTGATCGTAACGCACGTGCGAAAGCTGCTAAAAATAAAAAATAATATCTATATAGATAGAAAACGACGCTCCTTAGGGGGCGTCGTTTTTGTATTTTAACAGAATAAGAATAGAATTTCATACATGGTAGAAAACAATAGATTTCATCGTTTAGCATGAGTAAGATAATCTTATTTATTATATCTACATGAAAAATAGATGATAATTTTATCAATTATGTTAGAATGGCATACATAGGAGTGTATATATTAACTATGCATACTAACTTGACTATAGGGGTATTGGTATATACGAAATAAGTATAACGCTGTATAATAATAACAAGTTTGTTGAAATAAATTATTGATTATGGAGGTTCTTATGAATAAGAAAATCTTAGCTTCTTTGTTCGCAGTAGGTTTAGCAGCAGGTTTTGTGTGCTCTTCCGTTGATGCTCATGGCGTATTCTTTGCTAACCGTCTAGATGAAAAAGTATTAGTTCTAGGCGAAGGTCCTTTGGATAATGCTTACAAACCTGAAATGGTAACAGGTCTTGTAGGCTATGACAACAATGGTGCAGTAATCCCTGTAGAAGTTGTTAAACATGAAAAAAATATTGCTGTCGTGCCAACAGATAAATTAGGCGTAACAGCAACTAATTTCGACTATGGCTATTGGACAAAAGACAAGGATGGCAAAACTGTTCATAAACCAATCACAGAAGTTCCTGGTGCTCAAAAAAGTACACATGCCATTAAATATGACGTTCACTACTGGAATGCAGAAGCAAAACCTTTAGACAATAAAGACGCTTTCATCCAAATCATTCCATCCGTTAACCCATTGACACTTAAAAAAGGTGATACCTATGAAATTCAAGTCTTGAAAGAAGGCAAACCATATGCAAATGCACCTTTAATCAAAGACGTAATTAACGATCTTACTAATGAAAGCCAAGCTGATGCTAACGGTAAAGCAACAGTGACTGTAAGCGCTAATGGACTTAACGTAGTAGGTGTTGAAGTAGGCTTCCCAACACAAACTAAAGGGGAACAAAACAAATACTTCAGCGCATTATCCTTCATTATCAATCCTGAATAATTAAGTTTTATTTTACCGAGTGTGTGGATATACAAGACCTCCTAAGTTGGGCTTAGGGGGTCTTTTTATATTTTTATGTCTATGTAAATGCAGGCTCTGATGGTAAACATCCAGGTAGCAAAGAATTGGTTGCTGTTGGTAATGTGGGCCTTATCAACAAGGATTATGGTCGCGATCCAAACCATAATGAAGAACCGACGAATGTAGGTTTAGCTTTCACAACACCAAACTCTAGCCTCACAGGTGCTGTATTAAATGAATATGCTGAAAGCAATAAAAACCCTCATAATTCTGGTGCAGATATATATCTACAAAATGGTGCCACTTGGAATAATGAGTGGATTGGTATGGAGCGCCCTAAACCTAAAAAAGAACGTCCATCAGGGGATAATGCAGCATACCTATACAAGGGCAGTAAGGTTCGCAATCTTGTAGGTGGTGTTAACCCAACTGCAGCAGGTAACATTCATCCTATCGATGCGCGGCCTATAACAATTCAGAACTATAGCGGTTATGTGAATGCTATTTATAAATCCGGTGTGCCGGCTAGCGATACAGGAAAAGGGCAAATTATCGTTGAACATGCGGCGGATAATAGCCATATTACGATGCAAGGCGACCATTCCGGTAATACCATCGACGATGCAAGCTACAAAAAAGATATTCAAGCATTAGCTGAGAAATTACAATACACAGGCAATGATAAGAAGCTTAGCACAACAGTTCTAATCAATGAAGGCGTTACTACACCTAGCGCTGTTGCAGACCTAGGGACAGATCATTTTGATTCTCAAGGTCATCTTATTGTAGATGATACAACAAAGATTACTCGTAGTAGTGAATCATCCTTGGTGAGTGGTACAAAATCAGCCCTTACTTCAACAGTTATGGCGTGGAAAAATAATACTAATGATTTACAACGTCGTTTAGGTGACCTTCGTTTAGCTAATACAGTTAAAGGAATATGGGCTAAATATATAGGCGGTAAATCTAAGATTACAGATGGCGCTGATGCACATATGACATACAATGGTGTACAAATAGGTTACGACCATAAAGCATCCAATGGCTGGATTTTTGGTGGTGCTATTGATTACAGTACATCTAGTAATTCATATGCTAATGGCAGTGGCGATGGTAAACTTGGTGGAGTTGCCTTATATGGTACAAAACAACACGATGATGGTCGTTATCTAGATATTATCGCTCGTGGTAATAGATTATCCAACGACTATAGCCTTAACTCTATGAGCGGCCAACGATTAAATGGTAACTACTATACATTTGGTACATCCTTGAGTGCTGAATATGGTAAGCGTATTAAGAAACAAAATGGCTTCTACATTGATCCTAGTGTAGAATTTATATTAGGTCGTTTAAAAGGTGTATCCTATGATGCGTCTATTGTTGGCGGTGGCTCCATGCATGTTAAATCTGATGCGGTGAACTCTGCTGTAGGTAGACTCGGCATTGGCATTGGTAAAGAAACAGAAAAATCCAATATCTTTGCTAAATTAGCACTAGCTCATGAATTCTCTGGTAAATTAAACACTACATACTCTACACCAGGTAACCCAACAGTACAAACAACTGTGGATTTAAAGGATACTTGGCTTGATGCGGAAATCGGCGGCTCTTGGAGCATTCGTCCTAGTACATATCTATATGGTACATTCACTAAAAACTTTGGTGCTACAATAGATAATACATGGCGTATCGATGCAGGGGTACGACATAACTTCTAATTAAATATTGCACTAATAGTCCTTATAGCGTATGCTGTAAGGACTATTAGTATGTAAGGAGTGTATTATGACTAGAATTTTATTCATCTGTCACGGTAACATCTGTCGCTCTACGATGGCAGAGTTTTATATGAAGCATATTGTTAATAAGGCTGGATTAAGTGATTCTATTTATGTTGAATCTGCCGCTACATCTCGTGAGGAGATAGGGAATGATACTCATTATGGGACTAAGCAAAAGCTAGATGAAATGGGTATACCTTACACTCGTCGCAAGGCTCGCCAAGTGACGATAGATGACTATCACAACTTTGATTACCTCGTTATTATGGATGAAAATAACGGACGTAATTTAAAACGTATCATTGGAGATGATGTAGACTCCAAGGTATATAAGGCTATGTCTTTTGTTGGTGAAAGCCGTGACGTAAAGGATCCTTGGTATACGGGAAACTTTGATGAAACCTATAACGATGTAAGTCACAGTTGCGATGCGCTATTAGAATTGTTTAAAGAGCGTCTTTAATTAAAATAACCCCTAATATTAGTTGCTATACAACTTAATATTAGGGGCTTTTCTATATGAACCTAGTGTTTGTATATACTTTATACTATCGAACCATAGCGTTATATGGTATAATTTTTAGGTATTCATGCGCCTATAGCTCAGGGGATAGAGCGCCGGTCTCCGGAACCGGGTGCGCAGGTTCGATTCCTGCTAGGCGCACCAAATAAAAGGCTTCTCGAAATTTCGAGAAGCCTTTTTATGTGTCTTTATTCTTTAGGTTGATGTATAGTTCAGAAAATTATATGTTAGCATCTATATTTAGTACAACGAATTCCTCGTGCTTGGAATTCATTCATCAGGAAGTCTATTGATTTATCAATGATTTCTTCATTAGTTATATATTGCATCTTTTTGTAATAGACAGTACCATCAAATTCTATCCAACGGCTTGTTTTACCATTTAGTTTGCAAATTTGCATTCTGCCGGCCCAGCTGCCCATGCTACGGAATTTTTTACCTTTAGAAAAACGTACCTCACGAATATCGCTTAATTTAAATGTTTTTCTTACTAAGCCAATGCCTATAGAGACTTGATCATCCTTAAAGTAAAGAAGTTTATAACGCTCTTCAGGAGGCATAGATCTAATTATAGATAAGTTATAAGTAGCAAAAACTACAGCAATAGCGATCAATAGAAACATAAGGATTATCATATATTTTCCCATACTTTCAAAGCCTCCTTTTCTTTATTATAATAAATATAAATAATATATGAAACAGCTATATTAATTCTAGTAATAGGAGAGAAACGAATGGAAATACATGCACGAACTACTAAATGGAGTAAGGGTGTAAAGGAAATGGATGTATTATCCCTACAAGAGAAGGAGATTGTATGTAATAAGGTAGCTAAACAATTATTTATTATTTGTACAACGATTAGTACATTAATTTTAATTGCTATTACCTTTGGTATGTTAGAATCGCCAGAGCTTTTAGAGTATATGACTCATACCGCAGATTCAGTTAATCGAGGTTCTCGTAGTGCGCATCTACAATCACCACATGCTAGTAGTGGTCTAACTAGTGTATTTAGTATACTACCTCTTTTGGCTGTTATGTTGATTCCTACCATTGCCGTGTTTTTCGGGCTTAAAAAGCCTTTACTTAGATGGGAAACGAAGAAATTATTGGATAATGCTTCACTAACTGATGTAAATGATTTGCTAACACAAATTATCTGGGGATTTACACCTAATGAATACAATTCTAATGAAGCTTTCACAAAAGATATTTTAAATTATATTGACGATAATAAAGAGAATTGGGTGCCTAATAGGATTGCTGTCAAAGTATCTAGCTTAAATATAGTGTATGAAGCCTTTATTACGGGGATTGAACAGCTCAGGAGCAATGAAATTGTTCTTGATATGAGTACGTTAGACGAAGAATGTCGTATCGATGGCGTATTTCAAACAGATATTAAAGCTCATCTAATAGCAGATAATGGGAAATACTTTACCAATGTAGAGCTATTAAGGAAGATTCATAATCAACTTGTTTTTAAAGACTTGGGAGGCAATGAATTTTTAGAGGGCTTAGAGTATGTTGATACTGATGGCAGCACACCTGTATATCGGCTTATGACAGGTTCATAAAATGTATAGTATAGTTTATGCTTCATGAATGAAATTTCATATTTCTTATATATTCGGTATGATATAATATTCTCAAATTTGCATTGTTATTTGTAATAGAAATGGAGAGGGTTCTATGCTTTCAACACTTATATTTTTCTTAATTGTATTCTTGATTTACTTCTTTATTAAGCAATACAATTTATTGCAAAATTTGACTGTAGAGATAAAAGAAGCACGTGCTAATATTATCGTTGCCTACGAGAAAAAGGTTGCTATCGTAAACCAATTTACAGGTCTTGTAAATGAGTATGGTGATTATGAAAAACTAATTCAGTTGAAAGTATCTGATAACTTTGTAGAAATGGCTCGTGAAACATCTAAGGCGGTACAAAATATTACTGCCTTAGCAAATCAATTCCCTGATTTGAAAGCCAATACTCAATATGGCAAATTCTTAGAAGCTATTAGCGAAAACGAAACATTTATTTCTAATAAACGTGAAATCTACAACTATGCAGTTAAGCAATACAACAGTGCTATTGCGCAAATTCCAATGGTATTTGTAGCATCCTTATTAGGGTTTAAACAAGCTCCGTTCTTTGATCCAAATAATGAAGGTGCGTTGGCTGAGTTCAGTGGTGCCGATCCAGAAGCGATTAAAGAGCTTGCATTGAAAGGTCGCGATAAATTAAAAGAAACTACTGATAAAGTTAGCGAGTCCTTTGAAAAGAGAGAACAAGAGGCACAAGCTAAGCGAGAAGAACGTATCAGACAAGAGCGTGAAGCTGCTAATAATGAGAGTGTAACGACTGAAGAGAAAACTGAAACAGAAGCTCCTAAAACTGAAGAGGCGCCTGCTCCGGTAGAGAAAAAAGAAGAGAAATAATCATATACTCAATTGATGTATATGAGCAGATAGTATAAACCTATTTGCAAAACGAGAGATAAAAGACTCCACTTACTGAGTGGAGTCTTTTGTTTTTGTAAAAAGCACATTCAATAGTCTTTATGTGAAAATACATATTTAATAATATTGAAATAGCATAATAAATGTGACTTGAGTAACACATTTTATTTTGAGAATGATGTACAATAAAAATAGCTATATGAAAATCTGAACCTCCTAGACGGAACACTAGGCATATAGGGGAGAGTTAAATTACATTGTAAATTTAACTGAGTGAAAACTACTTATAACTTATATATCTATAGCTTGTACATATTTGTATGTAGCTAATTAGAGGGGATATTATGACAAATACAATACAAGAGCTTACGGTCAACGAAGCTTGGCGCGATGAGCAAGATGCGTGGAATCACCGTTCCGAATATTTTGTGGAAATGCACAATCGAGAGGATCGAAAAGCACAAGTAACTGAATTTTTAGCATTTTTAAAGGATGAAAATCTATTACCCGCAGCTGGTGGACGCACTTTAGACATAGGCTGTGGCGTTTGCGATTATGCACTAGGCTTAGCACGTGAAGGGTATAAGGCAACAGGTATTGATTTATCTGACGGTATGATTCGAGGTGCTAAACAGTTAGCAGAGACAGAAGGTCTTGATCTGAGTTTATATATCGCACCTTGGTCTGATGAAACACGTCGAGAACTCGGTTGGGATAAGAGTTTCGACTTGGCGTATAGCATTTTCTGTCCCATCATGTTTGATGTAGAAAATATTCGTGCCATGCACGAAGCAAGTCATGATAAATGCTTGTGGATTGCTTTCAGCGAGCGCAGTGATGAAATGGTAGATATGCTATCTGAACATTTCTTTGGTCGCGACTCATTCCCTTGGGATGGAAAGATGAAAGCATGTTTAGATGTTATCCATGAAATAGGGCATAATGTAAAAGTGACTTATAAAACAGTGCCTGAAACAGAAGTTATGAGCCTTGATAAAGCGGTTAATTACTTTACTATGCGACTTCATAATAACGGCTGGGGCGCTATGGATGATATGAAAGAAGAGATTAGAAATCTCATTGAGCCACTAGCTATCAATGGTGAAATTCATAATAAGACCGTTGATAAGGTCGCTTGGGTTTCTTGGTCTGTAAAATAGGAGATTAACGTGACAGTTGATGAAAAACGTAAGTTAGAACTAAAAACTATGTACCAAATTATTGGCATCTATTGTCGTGATAAACACCACACGCCTAAAGGTGAACTATGTGAGGAGTGCCAAGACGTTTGGCATTATGCAGAGCATCGTATTGATGTATGTCCACATATGGAAAGTAAAACCTTTTGCAGTGTATGTAAAACACATTGCTATGGGCCAACGTATCGTGAAAAGATACGTGAAATCATGCGATATGGTGGGCCTAGAATGTTATTTGTATCACCGATCCAAGTAATTAAACATATGTATCTTGAATGGAAAGACAAAAAAAGAGGCTAGCATTGCTAGCCTCTTTCTTAATGGATTTATCACATTTTTATGTAATACTAGATTACGCGATTGCTTTGTCCAATACAGCTTTGATTAAAGCTTTTGTTTGTTCATAGCTTTCACCAGGTTGAGCCTCGTATTGTTTGTCGAGGTCAAACCACAAGTTTGGATAGTATTCATATGGATGAGTTTTGAAGAGCTCGTGAGCATCTTGATCTTCAACCCAGTTAATATGAATATCTGCGTATGCAGGGTTTTCTGCAACGAGTTCATCGATAGCGCGGAATGCGTTTTCGCAGTAAGGGCAACCGATTAAGTGGAAACCTAAGATTTCTTTCATGTTACACAGTCCTTTCCAGATAGAATCAACATATACTTACATAATTTGAGATTTTATACATACTCATGTACCACAATATATGGTACACTACTGAGTATATCACATCTATATAAGATATTCAATTTTTTAGATATATCTAACGAGAATATTGAGAATGCAATATGCATGTATTACATAGATAAGGAGACACCTATGATTTCAGGCGCGCAGTATTTGGTAAAAGCCCTTCAAGAGGAGCAGGTAGAAATCTTATTTAACTATCCTGGGGCTGCTACTATCGATATTATGGATGAATTATATAAACAAGATCAGGTAAAGGTTATTTTGCCTCGTCACGAGCAAGCCTTAGCTCATGCTGCTGATGGGTATGCTCGTAGCACGGGTAAAATAGGGGTTTGTATGGTAACCTCTGGACCAGGTGCTACCAATCTTGTAACAGGTATTGCTACTGCTTATGCAGATAGTGTGCCTCTCGTTTGTATTACAGGCCAAGTAGACTTAGGTCTTATGGGCAATGATGCCTTCCAAGAGGTGGATACAGTTGGTATCGTCCGTAATATTTGTAAATATGCTGTCACTGTCCGTGATCGTAAAGACTTAGGACGCATTTTGAAAGAAGCTTTCTACATTGCTCGTACCGGTCGTCCAGGTCCTGTAGTAGTAGATGTTCCTAAAAATATTCAAAAGGCTATGGGCTCTGATGAATATCCTACAGAGGTTAATATTCGCGGTTATAAACCGAATATGGCTGTTCACGTAGGGCAAGTAAAAAAAGCTTGCTCCATCATTTCTAAGGCTAAGCGACCACTGTTCCTATTAGGTGGTGGCGTCAGCATTAGTGGGGCCAACCAGCTTATGATGGATTTAGTTGAAAAAACAGGCATTCCAGTTGTAACGACCTTGATGGGGAAAGGTGCGGTAGATACACGTCATCCTCTATATCTAGGCAATGTAGGAATTCACGGTGGCTATGCACCAAATGTGGCACTCACAGATTGTGATGTAATGATTTCTATTGGCACTCGCTTCAATGACCGCATTACGGGTAAATTAAGTACCTTTGCACAACATTGTAAGATTATCCATATCGACGTAGATGCAGCATCTATCTCTAAAAATATTAAAGTAGATATTCCAATCGTAGCCGATGCTAAATTGGCTATTGAAAAACTCTTAGAGTATATTGAGCCTCATGATCTTGGTGATTGGCCTGAACAACTGCAACAGCTTAAAGCAGAACGTCCTGTAACGCAAGCTGATGAAGAAGGTTTAACACCTCAAACAGTCATTGACTACATCAATAATCACTATGATCGCCCAATTGTTACTACTGACGTAGGTCAAAACCAACTATGGACTACTCAGTTCTTAGAGGTACAAGGACAACACCAAATGCTGACTTCTGGCGGTCTTGGTACTATGGGCTATGGCTTCCCTGCAGCACTAGGTGCTCAAATGGGAAATCCAGATAAGCGCGTATTTGCCATCTGTGGTGATGGTGGGGTGCAAATGAACATCCAAGAGTTTGCTACCGCTATGCACTATCGTTTACCTGTGACGCTAATTGTTTTAAACAATGGTTTCCTCGGTAATGTACGTCAATGGCAACAATTGTTCTACGATAAACGTTACGCTTGTACGAATTTGATGATGGATGAAAGCTCCATTGTTACACGAGATATCATTGATAATGATGAGTTTGAATATGTGCCAGACTTCGTGAAATTGGCAGAGGCTTATGGTGCTAAGGCAATGCGCATTACTAAAGTTGAGGATATTGAAAAAGGGTTCCAATTGGCGGATACTTTCAAAAATGGCCCAACCTTACTTGAGTTCATCATTCCTACAGAGCTCAATGTATTGCCAATGGTACCTGCAGGTAAATCTTTAAGTGATATGTTATTAAAGGATAAAAAATAGGAGGGGCTATGGAAGTACATATGAAAAAGCGCTGCATTTCAGCGTATGTAGAAAACCAAATCGGTGTATTGGCTAAAATTTCTGGCCTCTTTGCTGGTAAAAACTATAATTTAGATACATTGACGGTAGGGGAAACAGAAGATCCTACTATGTCGCGTATGACGATTGACCTTACTTGTGATGATTTGACGTATGAACAAATTATCAAACAATTGAATCGCAGTGTAGAGGTAATTAAGGTTATCGACTTTACGGATATGCCGATTACGAAAAAAGAGTTATTATTTATCAAAGTTAATAGCTGTAAGGAAGCCGATAAACAAGAAATTTTCCGTATTGCTCAAACCTTTGATCTCTTAGTGGTGGACTATAACCGTAAGTCTGTACTGATACAATGTGTGAAGACCGTATCTAAAAATAATGACATGATTGCCTTATTTAAAGATATGTTCGTGAATCGCATTGAAGTTGTACGCGGTGGTAGCGTGGCAATCGAGGCATTATCTACACCTGATAAATGAGAGCTGTTTTAAATCTAGCTTAAGTCCATTTATAATGTAAGTGTATTACAGAAATAGTAATCGTTTAGAGTGTGTACAACTGCATATGATATAATATTTATATCGACCATTATTGATATGAAGACCTTGGTTGTGTGCCAAGGTCTTTTTATATAGGAGGTACTATGAGTTTATTAGATGATATTTTAGCCCATAATAGAGAATATGTAGAAGATCAAAATACGGGTTACGTTGAAACCGACACTAAATGTAGTAAAATGCCGAGCCGCGAAATGGCTATCGTTACATGTATGGATACGCGTCTCGTAAACTTTTTAGAGGACTCCATGGATATTGGCCGCGGTGAAGCAAAAATCGTTAAAACTGCAGGTAACTGTATTACAGGTCCTTTTGATGGTATCGTGCGTAGCTTACTTGTATGTATTTTTGAGCTAGGTGTAAATGAAATCTTTATCATTGGTCACCATGAATGTGGTATGGCTAAAACGACAGCTGAAAGCTTGTCTAAAAAAATGTTGGATCGTGGCATTGCACCTGAAGCGATTCACATGGTGAGAAAAGAAATGGAACGCTGGGCCGATGGCTTTACACATCCTGCTGAAAATGTAGAGGATACAGTAGACGAATTGCGCATGAATCCTTTGATTCCTAAAGATGTGCCTATTCACGGTCTTATTTTCCATCCTAGAACGGGTGAAATCGAAGTCATCGTTAATGGCTATACACAAATGAAGCAATATTACGAAAAATAATTGATAAATCTTTTGATAGAGGTATTGTGAATTGAGCAATGTAGATAGATTGGATACATTCGAGATAGCATGTAAACATTTTCTAGCAGACTTTTCAAATTTTAAAAATCTCATTTCTACCCAAATTAAATCGTTAGATGGTCTAGAATGGTCTTTTGATAAAGGCTCCACTAAAGTTTGTAGTGCTGACGAAAAGGGCTTAAAAAAACGATGCAAAGTTGGCATAACATATAGACTACAGGTTGAGTTATCTCAAGTTGATACGGAAATTATTTGGTCAGAATTTAGTCGATTTTGGGGTGCCACTACTTTAAATCAGGTTGAAAGAGTATATAGCAATGAAGAATTAGGGCGATATCAATTTATAGCCAATGATTCTATAGGTGATGAAATCACATGTGATATCTATTTACTTAATGAATGGAACATACCGCAATTAAATATGTTGGGCTATGTTTCTGCTAGATATAGAAAAGTAGATGTTGAAGAAGTATAGCAAAATCTTATTTGACTTAAAGTTAAGTGTAAGTTTTATAATGTGTTCATATTAAATATTAGTCAAACCGTTTAGTTAATAAAGGAATTATATGAACAAAAAAAGATTAATTATATCCTTACTAGCTATTATTACCGTAGTTGGTGCTACTGTAGGTAGTTATGTATATAGGGATGCTATATACAGTCGAATTGCTCGGACTGCAGCTGTTGTGAGTGGTCAAGAGATAAAACCGCTCCTTGCTTCTGAAAGCCGTTATATTCGACAAATCGTAGCTCAAGATAATAGCATAAGCCGAACCATAATGTGGCAATCAGATAATAGCGAAGCTGATGCGGTAATAGAGTATCGTCTAGAGGGCGCTGAAAAGTCCCAAACGATAGGCGCTACAGATAAAGCTTTTACCGATGATGGTAGTACTACCTATATTCATGAGGCCACATTGACAGGTTTGACACCTAATACTAAATATGAATATCGCGTAGGTTACGGTACAGACCGCCGTAGTGATTGGTACCGTCTGGAAACGGCTGGTGCTAGTGTATATGGAGTGGTTTTCCCCATTAGGC
>OBVS01000184.1_pt1 | contig 31364 bp, 32 predicted proteins | sample 1476211 | NCBI WGS metagenome assembly OBVS01 (sample SAMEA2580025, study PRJEB22360) | human gut metagenome | biome: human gut; feature: human-associated habitat; material: faeces | place: Denmark | collected 2008/2010 | reverse complement strand
CGGTAAAAGCATTTTCGATGCCTTCGATTTCGTCAGCGGAAATATTCTCTTTATGCTGACCGCACTTGGTTGTGCCATTTTCGTTGGTTTCGTGTTAAAAGATGATGCAAAAAAAGAGCTATCACCAACACCAAATTCACGCTTCACCACAATTTGGTTTAACTATGTCAAGTTTGTGGTACCTGTGATTATTTTGGTGATTTTTATCAGTAATATTTAATAAAAAAACCGAGCTATTTAGCTCGGTTTCTTTTTATCTATCCTCTATTTTGCTTCAGCTTGAGTTTTTTTCTCTTCAAGTTCTTCCCAACGAAGGAAAGCCGTTTCAAGTTCAGCTTCGGTGTCTGATAATTCCTTAAGCTTCGCATCTGTTACATCATGGGCTTGTTGGAAAAAGTGAGGATCACCAATTTCAGCTTGAAGTGCGGTAATTTTCTCTTCCAATTCTTCCAACAATTGCGGTAGCTGTTCTAACTCACGTTGTTCTTTATAAGAAAGTTTAACGGATTTTGGCTTTTGAGAAACAACGTCATTTTTGACCGCACTTTCCTGTGCTTTTGGTGCTTCTTTTTTGGCTTTTTGGGGCTCTTGCTCTGCTTTCATCGCAAAGTAATTGGCTTGTTGTCCTTTCGCATCAAAGAAACCGCACAAGTATTTATTTAATACGCCGTCGCCTTCAAAGAAATAACACTCAGTCGCGACATTATCAATAAACTGACGATCATGGCTGACAATCAATAAGGTGCCTTGATAATCCGTGAGGATTTCTTCCAATAATTCTAAGGTTTCTACATCCAAGTCATTGGTTGGTTCATCTAAAATCAATAGATTATTAGGTTTCAGTAATAATTTAGCCAATAACAAACGGTTACGTTCACCACCTGAAAGCGCTTTTACGGGTGTCATAGCTCGTTTGGGTGGAAATAAGAAATCCTGCAAATAGCCCAACACATGACGTTTTACACCATTGACCTCAATATCCTGCTTGCCATCGGCAACGTTATCCATCACCGTTTTTTCCGGATCGAGATCGGCACGATATTGGTCAAAATAAGCAATGTCTAATTTTGTACCGCAATGAATGCGACCGCTGGTTGGCTTGATTTCACCTAATAAAAGTTTAATAAACGTGGTTTTTCCGCAACCATTTGGGCCAACCAATGCAATTTTATCGCCACGTAAAATGGTCGTGCTGAAATCTTTGAGCAGCTGTTTGCCTTCAATCTCATAGCTTACATCTTCCATTTCAAACACGATTTTGCCTGAACGACTTGAGTTATCTAATTGTAACTTAGCAGTACCCATCACCTCACGACGTTGGCGACGTTCTTCACGCATGGCTTTTAAAGCGCGCACACGGCCTTCATTACGCGTACGACGCGCTTTAATCCCTTGACGAATCCAAACTTCTTCTTGCGCTAAACGCTTATCAAAAAGGTCATTTTGCAATGCTTCGACACGTAAGCTTTCCTCTTTAGCGGTGAGGTATAAATCATAGTTACCTGGATAAGACACTAATTTCCCGCGATCTAAATCCACAATACGGGTCGCCATTTTGCGGATAAAAGAACGGTCGTGGGAAATAAACACAATACTTCCGGTAAATTCTAATAAGAAGTTTTCTAACCATTCGATTGCATCCACATCCAAGTGGTTGGTCGGTTCATCTAATAACAAGACATCAGGATTACACACCAACGCACGAGCAAGAGCGGCTTTACGCAACCAACCACCCGATAAATCGGCTAATTTAGTATCAGGGTTTAACTCTAATTTTTGCAGGACTTCATTGATTTTATTTTCAAACTGCCAGCCATTGGCATGCTCTAATTTTGCTTGCACTTGCGCCAGTTGATTAAGAATTTGCTCACTGTAATTTTGTGTCAACTCTTGCGAAATATGGTGATATTCCTTTAACAAATCTGCTAAATGCTCAATGCCTTCTGCCACATAATCAAATACATTCCCTTCAGCGTGGCGAGGCGGATCTTGCTCTAAACGTGAAACCACTAAATCTTTTTCATACTGCACCTTGCCGTCATCCATGGTAACTTGCTGTGCAATAATTTTTAATAAAGTCGATTTACCTGCACCGTTACGCCCCACTAAACACACGCGCTCATTGAGTTCAATATGCAGTTCAGCGTGATCTAGTAAGGGGTGATCACTAAAAGAAAGATAAGCGTTAGTTAAACTAATTAATGCCACAAAATTGTCCTATAAATTCAAAATATCAATAAAAATAACCGCACTTTAGAGCTGGTGATAAACCTTTAAGGCATAGGCATCTGACATGCCCGCGATATAGTCACAAATAATACGTTTTTTACCCTGCTCCGGTGCGTTTCTCCAACGATTAGCGGTATTCGTTGGCAATAAACGTTCAGGGTCAGACTCAAAAATCTGGAACATTTCCGTGAGAATACGTTGGCCTTTATATTCAATACGTTGCGTTTCGACATGACGAATCACGTATTTCCACACAAACTTTTTAAACACATTTAATGCCGCAATCACATCTTGCGGTAGTTCCGCGTTATAACGTAACAATGGCTCATCAAAATTGCCGGTAACTTTCCAACGCACATGGGTAATAAAGAAATTCACTAATGCACCAATGGCATTTTTACGCTCGAAATGATGGTTGGAGAACAATCGTTGGCTAACTTGCTCTATATTTTTTTCCAACCAATCTGAAGGAATCATTTTAAGTTCAGCCAATGCTTCTTGCCATTGATGTTGATTTACCACACCGGTCACAATCGCATCTTCTAAATCATGCACGCCATACGCAATATCGTCCGCCAACTCCATAATGCTGCAATCTAAAGATTTAAATTGTGTTTTTAAAAACTCGGCAGGATTTGACCGCACTTTTTGAAATGTTCCAAACAACGTGCGGTCATTTTCAGAAAGGTTTTGCAACAGCCAAGTAAACATTGTGACGTCATCACGGAATAAGCCTTTTCCTGGTTTCCAATCGCTAATCTTGACATAACGCGGATCAGCGTTTTCAGCATGCGGCAACTGGGCATATTGCGGGGAAGATAAGTCTAAAATATTCGGATATTTCACCACACCTAAAATAGCACGACGCGTTAAATTCATCCCTGCTGTTTCAGTATAAGGCTCGAGTTTAGTAATAATACGAAATGTCTGCGCATTGCCTTCAAAACCACCATGATTCCGCATCATATAATTGAGTGCCACTTCCCCACCATGACCAAACGGTGGATGACCAATATCATGCGCAAAGCACAAACTTTCAATTAAATCATTGCTTGGTAATAAAGGTTTGAGCTGTTTCTGTAATTCACTTTTTTCGATATGAAGCATGTCTGAAATAGCAACATAACTTTCCGCAAATTTTAATTGGGAAACCAGGCTGCTACCGATTTGTGCTACTTCAAGGGAATGAGTTAAACGAGTGCGATAAAAATCATTTTCGCCCACAGCATGAATCTGTGTTTTGGCTTGTAAACAACGGAAAGCTGCGGAATGTAAAATCCGCCCGCGATCACGACGAAATGGCGGTCGGTGATCTTTTTCGCGAGGCGGATCAGGAAGGAAACGTTCAGTCCAAAAATCAGCTAATTGGGTTCTCATAAAAATAGATGAATAACATGGAATACTAAGGGCGCTAAAATTGAGCTCATAATACCGCAAAGTACCAAAGAAATCGAACTATAACTACCAGCTTTCGGATCAGCTTCCATACAGCTTACCGTACCTAATGCGTGAGAAACGGCACCAACAGATAAACCTACAGCCTCTTGTTGTTTAATACCAATCTTTTTCAAGATGAGATAACCAAAAACCGAACCTTGCAACCCTGCTACGACTACTCCTACCGCAGTCACTGCAGGAATACCGCCTAAATGTGAAGACACTTCCATAGCAATTGGCGTGGTAATTGATTTCGGTAATACGGTTGCTACCATTTCAGGACTCGCCCCTAAAATAATCGCAAAAATAGCACCGGTAAACATGGAAAACAGAGAAGCTAATGTCACCACAGAAAGAATAATTTTCCACTGTTTCGCAATTTGACGAAGTTGTTCATACAACGGTAACGCCAGAGCAACAATACTCACCCCTAATAAATTATTAATCGGCGCATTGCCCGCCATATAATCATCATAAGGAATATCGCCCACCACTAAAATCAGCACAAGGATTGATACTGTGAGCACAAAAGTATTGAAAATCATGGATTTCCAGCGTTTACTAATTTGCAACGCAAGCCAAAATCCGAAAATCGTTAAAATGGTATAAAGATAAATTACATACTGCATAATAAAACCTTAGTTAGCTTGAAGATTGCGTTTTTCTAATACTTTTTTACGTTTATGAGCAAAGGATTGTTTGTAAAATAAATACTTCCCAAGAAATGCGATAATAAAGAGCGTCAGGAATGTACTGAGAATATTTGGAATGAGTAAAATTTTCCATTGAGCAACAAGTAAATCATAATATTTGATAATGCCCACGCTCACTGGTACAAAAAGTACCGCCATGTAGCGAATCAACAAGCTAGAACCAAAATAAATCCATTCCAAGCGAATAATACGAGTGGTTAATCCGATAAAAAGTATCAATAATCCCCAGATGCTGCCAGGAATTCCAACGGGTACATACTGCGAAATCAAATTGCCGAGTAGCAATATAATGTATAAAATCACGAGCGAGCGAACAAGTTGAACGCCTTGTTGGAGTAACATATTTCCTCTATCAACTTTTTTAATAATAATTCAAATTTATTTTACGCTTTTTTTGCTCAAATTACTCACTCTTTTTAGTTGATTTTTTCGATATAGATCAAAGAAATTTAAAATGATTAAGAAATTCTTTTTATTTTTAACCTTAATATTGACCGCACTTTGGTGTCAATTTTCAGTCGCTACTGAACGCAAAATGGCGTGTTGGGTCGTTGGTGTAAGTGATGGCGATACCTTAACTTGCCTATTACCCACTAAAAAACAATTCAAAGTACGATTACAAGAAATTGATGCTCCAGAAAAAGGCCAACCGTTTGGAAAGAAAGCCAAACAATATCTTTCACAACTTGTTTTCAAACAAAATGTGACGTTGTCAGTTTCCGGTTATGATCGCTACCAACGTATTTTGGCAACGGTTTATCTACAAGAACAAAACATCAACTTAGAAATGGTGAAAAACGGCATGGCGTGGGTTTATCCGCAATATGCTAAAAATCCAATCTACTTCCAGGCACAAGATTTTGCTCAACAACAAAAAATCGGATTATGGCGAGATCCCAACCCTATTGCCCCTTATGAATGGCGCAAACAGAAAAAAGCAGTCAAACACGGAGATAACCATGGCTTTTGATTACCAATTATTTAAACATGAATTCCCTTATTTTAAATCACCAAATTCCGTGGTCTATTTGGATAATGCAGCGACGGCATTAAAACCTCAAGCGCTCATTGATGCAACGACTACTTTTTATCAATCGGCGGGTTCTGTGCATCGTAGTCAGTATGAAGCGGCACAAACAGCACAATACGAAAATGCTCGTTACTTAGTTAAAACCTTAATTAATGCGGAAGATGAAAAAACGGTAATTTGGACGTCTGGAACAACTCATAGCATTAATTTAGTCGCTAACGGTTTACTCCCCTCTTTTCATGTAGATGACGAGATTTTAATTAGCCAAGCAGACCATCATGCTAATTTTGTTACTTGGCACGAAACAGCGAAAAAATGCGGAGCGAAAATTCAAATGCTGCCTATTTGGGATAATTGGCTAATTGATGAAAATGCCTTAATTAAAGCCTTAAATGAGAAAACCAAATTAGTGGCACTCAATTTTGTTTCCAACGTAACGGGAACGGAACAACATATCCAGCATTTAATTCGAGTAATCCGTCAACATAGCAATGCGCTCATTTTAGTGGATGCCGCTCAGGCTATTAGTCATATACAAATTGATTTACAGGCATTAGATGCGGATTTTATCGCCTTTTCTGCACACAAAATTTATGGACCAAACGGCATTGGTGTATTAAGCGGAAAATTAAGCTCGCTTTCCCTGCTACAACCACTTTTTTACGGTGGAAAAATGATTGAGCGAGTCTCCCATGAATGTATTACCTTTGCCGATTTGCCTTATCGATTAGAAGCCGGTACACCAAATATTGCGGGCGTGATTGGCTTTGGTGTAGTGCTAGATTGGCTCAAAAAATGGGATTTTCAGGCTGCTGAGGCGCATGCCGTTGAGCTTGCCGAGCAAAGTAAAGTGCGGTTAAAAAACTATCCGAATTGTCGCTTATTCAATTCGCCACAGCCAAGTTCAGTGGTTTGTTTTGTTTTTGATGGTATTGCGGCATCCGATCTTGCTACTCTATTAAGTGAACAAAAAATTGCGTTGCGCGTTGGTGAGCATTGCGCCCAACCTTACTTAGCTCGCCTTGGTGAGCGTACCACATTAAGACTTTCTTTTGCGCCTTACAATAGCCCACAAGATGTGGATACTTTTTTTGCGGCATTAGATAAATCCTTAGAGTTATTAACATGCTAGAAAACATTAAACAGGCAAAAAATTGGGAAGAACGTTACCGTTTCATTATTCAAGCCAGTAAGCATCTTCCTCAACCCTCTCCAGATGAATTAGCTCAAATGCAATCAATTCAAGGCTGCGAAGCAGGGCTTTGGTTTAAGACCCTTCCACAAAATGACGGCACGTTTCAATTTCAAGCTTACAGCGAAGCGCGCATTATGAATGGTTTGTTATGGCTGTTGTTGCAAAACATCAACGGCCAAACCCGAGACCAATTACAACAATTTAATATTCGTCAATTTTTTGATGAACTTGGTATAGCCTCTCGCTTAAGTGAAACTCGCTTGAACGGTTTAAAGCAAATTCAAGAAATCTTACACAATCTGTAATTATGTATCTGATCGAACCCTTTTTTAAATTAGGAGCCTTAGAAAATGATATCGGCCAACAAAGCCGTTTGCTCAATGCAGTCATCGACCAATGGCGTTATAACGGACAAATTATCGGCCGTGAAATCCCGCTTTATTTAACGGAAGAAGAGGGAGAACAAGGTTTTGCGATGCGCGTCATTTGCCCTGAGCAAGATAGCCTTTTGCCCGAGAATAATAACCAAACTGTGAATCTGGCGGTGGAAAATGCTGAAAAGTGCGGTCTACATTTTCAAGGTTTTCAAATTATTGCCGATGATTTAAATGCAGACAGCACCGCAGAATGTAGCCAACCAACATGGCAGATTCTCTATACTACACATTTGCAATCTTGCTCCCCTTTGCATAGCGGAGAAGATTTTTCTCCAATTCCACTTTATAAACAGCTAAAAAATCAACCGCACTTAAGCCAAGATTTGATTAAATGGCAGGAAAATTGGCAGGCTTGCGATCAGCTGCAAATGAATGGTTCGGCTTTAGAAAAAGAATCGTTAAGCGAAATCTCCGAGGTTAATAGCACGCTCAGCAAACATGGACGCTACCTTGCTGCTGAAATTGAAAAAGAAAGCGGCATACCGACCTATTATTATTTATACCGTGTCGGTGGGCATTCTTTAAAATCGGAACAGCAACGCTGTTGCCCGCAATGTGGTGGTGATTGGGCATTAAACGCACCGCTATTTGATGTGATTTACTTTAAATGCGACCAATGTCGATTAGTCTCGAATGTGTCGTGGAACTTTTTATAACGCTTTCGTCATTTAGGAAAACAAATGAACTATCAAGATAAAAGTCTTCAATCTTTAAAACTCGGTCAAGCAACAGAATATGCAGCAAATTATGACCGCACTTTGTTACAACCCGTGCCTCGTAAACTCAATCGTGATGGCTTAGGCATTACCGAACAACAGCCTTTTACCAAAGGGGCCGATATTTGGACGGCCTATGAAATTTCTTGGTTAAATCCAAAAGGTTTGCCGCAAGTCGCCATTGCTGATGTGGAAATTGATTATCGCAGTAAAAATTTAATTGAATCAAAAAGCTTTAAACTCTATTTAAACAGCTTTAACCAAAGTAAATTTGCTGATTTTGCTAGCGTAGAGCGCACTATGCGAGAAGATCTAAGTGCTTGTGCCCAAGGCGAGGTCAAAGTACGTTTACATCCATTATCCCACTATCAAGGACAAAGTATTGATACTTTAACGGGCGATTGCATTGATGATCAGGATATCAAAATCCACAGCTACGAATTTAATGCAAACATTTTGCAAAATTGTACGTCCGATAATGTGGCGGAAGAAACCTTAGTAAGCCATTTATTGAAATCTAACTGTCTTATCACCAGTCAGCCCGATTGGGGAACCGTGCAAATTCATTATGTGGGTAAACAAATCGATCGCGAAAAACTTCTCCGCTACATTGTGTCTTTCCGTCAACATAATGAGTTTCACGAGCAATGTGTCGAGCGTATTTTCTATGACTTGATGCATTACGCCAAACCAGAAAAACTCACCGTCTATGCGCGTTATACGCGTCGTGGTGGATTGGATATTAATCCATTCCGTTCTAACTTTGAGGAAATTCCGCAAAATTTACGCTTAGCAAGACAATAAATCACAAAACAAAAGTGCGGTGAAATGATCTAACCCAAAAAATCAACCGCACTTTTATTTTATACATGTCGTAAATCATGAGCTTGTTGTAATAACTGACGACTTTCCTGCAAAAATTGATCTGAATACTCTCCAAACCATTCCCTCACCTGATGGAAAGCATCAATAAACCCTTGACGATCGCCTTTTTCAAAAAATTGTAACGCTTCTTCATAAGTTTGTTTCAAGCTTTCAATCACATCTAAATTTTCTGGCTTATCCATAATAATATCGGCATAAAGTGCCGCATCCTGGGCAAATAGACGACCAATCATGGCTAATTCCAAACGATAAATCGGGGAAGATAATGCCAATAAATTACTTAAATTGACTGGTTGTTTGGAAAGATGCAGACCATTCGCGAAGGTGGAAAAGTGACGTAATGCTTGAATGTACGTCATATTGTGATCATGCTCTGCAGCATCAATTTGGTAAATTTTTGCACCCCAGATTTGAATTTGCTCTAGCAACCATTCATAACGTTCACTAAAACGCCCATCACAACGCACAACCACTTGTTTTGCCATGCTCGCAATATCGGGACCAAACATTGGATGTAGCCCAACCACTGCCCCTTTATGCACGTCTAACATTTTAGTTAATGGAACACGTTTCACGGAAGTGAGATCCGCCAGTAGCATATTTTCCGTTAAATAGGGTTTTAAACGTTCTATTGTTTCTAACGTGTGATCAATCGGCACTGAGACAATTACAACATCCGCATTCGTTAAAATGCGTTCTGCTACATCCCAATCATCTCGGTCTAAAATAGAAATAGGATAACCGGAAGCACGCAAATAACGGGCAAATAACTGCCCCATTTTTCCGTAACCACCGACGATAACAATTTTGTTAATGGCTGGATTCAGGGTTTTAAAACCAAATTGATTTTCATTGGAATAAGATTCACGCATGAAACGACGTAGCACATCTTCAATAAGCTGAGGGGAAATCCCCGCTTTAGCCGCTTCTTCTCGGCGTGCTTGTAACATCGCTAATTCACGATCTGGTGCATAAATCGGTAAACCTTTTTCGTGCTTTACTTCGCCTACTTGGCTTACTAATTCGAGACGTTTAGCAAAAAGTTGAATCAGTTCACGATCGAGCGCATCAATTTCCTGACGTAAATGGTTAAGAGCATCCATAATTCACCTGTAATATATTATTTACATAGATTGCAATTAAAAGGTTACAGGTGAGATTACTAGAATTAAAAAAGAAAGGCAAACAGTTAGAGAGATTGCGTAATCAAGCGTTGTGGACGAATCACATTGTTATCATCTACAAGTGCTACGCCTAAAAAGATATTCTCGTCAGAAAACAACCGCACTTGACCATGTAATTTTGCTTCATTAGCAAATTTGACTCGTTGTCCAAAGCCGATACCTTTACTTTGCTCGGCATTTAGCTGTAATGCAGGTAATTTACTGACCGCTGTATCTGTCGGTAAAAGATGTTGATCAAGTTGTGCAAGATCTCCTTGCTCTGCAAGCGCCTGCAAAGCATCCCATGTCATCATCTTTTCTGTTGGATAATCCGCAACCGCAGTTCGACGTAACACAGTCACATGAGCACCGCAACCTAATACTTCACCTAAGTCATCCACTAATGTACGGATATAGGTTCCTTTCGAACAATGCACTTCTAAAGTTAGAAAAGGTGCTTGATACTCGATAAAGTTTAGCTCAAAAATCCTGATAGGACGGGCTTCACGTTCTACGGTAATGCCTGCGCGAGCATACTCATACAACGGTTTCCCATTGTGCTTTAATGCAGAAAACATGGTCGGTACTTGTAAAATATCACCACGAAATTGTTCAAGTGCGGTCAAAATTTGTGATGTTTCCACATTGACAGGGCGCATTTCTACCACTTGTCCTTCAGCATCAGAGGTATCCGTACGTTCACCTAATTTTGCTGTGACCACATAGCGTTTATCCGCATCTAACAAAAATTGTGAAAACTTTGTGGCTTCACCTAAACAAATGGGCAGCATACCGGTTGCTAATGGATCGAGCGCACCAGTATGTCCTGCTTTATTCGCTTGGAATAAGCGTTTAACTTTTTGCATAATGTCATTAGATGACATGCCTTGTGGCTTATCTAATAAAAATACACCATCAATATCACGCCCACGCTTACGAGGTCTCGACATTAGTCATTTTCCTCAACGTGTTTTTTCTCGTCTTCACGTACCACGTTTGTCACTAAATTAGACATACGCATCCCTTCAACTAAGGATTGATCGTAGAAGAAGCGAATTTCTGGCACAATGCGTAAACGCATTGCTTTACCCACTAATGAACGAATATAAGGTGCCGCTTTTTCTAACCCTTTCATACCTTGCGCAATCGCCACTTCATCATGATCAAACAAAAATGTGACAAACACTTTTGCATAAGCTAAATCGCTTGATACTTCCACATCTGACACGGTTACCATGCCAATACGGGGATCTTTTACTTCCCGTTGTAAAATGATGGCGATTTCTTTTTGTAATTCTTGTGCAACACGATCGCTGCGTTTAAATTCTCTTGCCATAATATTTCTCTTATTAAAAAGCGGTCAAAAATACGTTGAATTTTGACCGCTCTTTTTATCGATTAGATTGAACGTTTGATTTCAACGACTTCAAACACCTCAATTTGGTCGCCAACTTTTACGTCATTGTAGTTTTTAACACCGATACCACATTCCATACCATTACGGACTTCAGCAACGTCATCTTTAAAGCGACGGAGAGATTCCAATTCACCTTCAAAGATTACCACATTATCACGTAATACACGGATTGGATTGTTACGTTTTACTACACCTTCAGTCACCATACAACCCGCGATGGCACCGAATTTCGGATGTTTGAACACATCACGCACTTCAGCCAAGCCGATGATTTCTTGTTTGAATTCAGGTTGTAGCATACCACTCATCGCGGCTTTCACATCATTTAATAGTTCATAAATGATAGAGTAATAACGAAGGTCAATATTTTCTGCTTCGATAATACGGCGAGCAGAAGCGTCCGCACGTACGTTAAAGCCAACCATAATCGCATTAGAAGCTGCAGCTAAGGTTGCATCAGTTTCAGAAATACCACCAACACCAGAACCAACAACTTTCACTTTCACTTCATCAGTAGAAAGATCTTGTAATGATTGAATAATCGCTTCCACAGAACCCTGTACGTCTGCTTTCACAATAATATTCAGTTCAGCCACATCACCTTCAGTCATATTGCTAAACATATTTTCAAGTTTCGCTTTTTGCTGACGAGCAAGTTTCACTTCACGGAACTTACCTTGACGGTGTAATGCTACTTCACGTGCTTTTTTCTCATCACGCACTACGGTTGCTTCATCACCCGCTGCAGGTACGCCAGAAAGACCTAACACCTCAACAGGAATAGATGGACCGGCTTCATCGATTTCTTTACCATTTTCATCGCGCATTGCACGAACACGACCGTATTCAAAACCACAAAGTACGATATCACCTTTACGTAAAGTACCTGATTGAACAAGAATCGTCGCAACCGGACCACGACCTTTATCAAGGTAAGATTCAATCACCACACCACTTGCCATACCGTCTTTTACAGCCGTTAATTCAAGTACTTCTGATTGAAGTAAGATAGCATCTAATAAATCATCGATACCTATACCTTTCTTCGCAGAAACAGGTACGAATTGCACATCACCACCGAATTTCTCAGAAATCACTTCGTGTTGAAGTAATTCTTGTTCTACGCGATCTGGGTTGGCTTCTGGTTTATCAATTTTGTTCACCGCAACCACTAAAGGCGCACCCGCTGCTTTCGCGTGTTGAATCGCTTCAATAGTTTGAGGCATCACACCATCATCTGCCGCCACCACAAGTACGACGATATCCGTTACTTTCGCGCCACGTGCACGCATTGAGGTAAATGCGGCATGTCCCGGCGTATCTAAGAAGGTGATCAATTTACCGTCGTCCATTTCTACGTGGTACGCACCAATGTGCTGAGTAATACCACCCGCCTCACCTGCTGCGACTTTCGCTTTACGAATATAGTCAAGTAATGAGGTTTTACCATGGTCAACGTGACCCATAATGGTCACAACCGGTGCTCGAGTTACTTTTTCAGCATTAACATCGCGATCGCCTAATACTTCTTCTTCAAGTTCATTTTCATTGCGAAGAATCACTTTGTGACCTAATTCTTCAGCCACTAATTGCGCTGTTTCTTGGTCAAGCACTTGGTTAATGGTTACCATTTCGCCCATCTTCATCATTGCTTTGATGATTTCAGTCGCTTTGGTTGCCATTTTATTTGCTAATTCTGCAACAGTAATGGTTTCACCAATAACAACATCCTGTTTCACAACCTGAACAGGTTTTGTGAAAGCTTGTTGCAATGCGGCACCTTTTTTACCATTTTTACCTTTGCCTAACTTTCCGTCTTTTTGATTTTTACGGTTAGATTCACGCTCATTTTTAGTGCCTTTCACGTCATCGCGTTCTTTTTTCGCTTTAGCCACTTTATTTTTGCCACGACCACGATTTTCCTTACGACGTTCTTCTTCGTCTTCTGCTTCTAAAGCATAACGAGAGCTTAAATTGTAATCGGTATAATCTTCTGATGCGCTTTCATTGCTTGACGTATCCGCTTCAGCATAACGTTTAGCATCTTCAGCTGCTTTACGCGCTTGCTCTTCTACTTTTTGGCGAGCAAGTTCTTCCGCTTTACGACGAAGTTCAGCTTCTTCCGCTTTACGTTTTTCTTTTTCTGGATCAACAGATTTAGGTTTATTTTCAACCGCACTTTGTGCTGGGTTCGCAGCTTTTTCCGCTTGAGCTTTTTCTGCTTTCGCCTTTTCTGCTGCAGCTTTTTCTGCGGCTAAACGTGCTTTTTCTTCAGCCGCTTTCTTTGCAGCCGCTTCAGCTTCTTGCTGTGCCTTTAATTTTGCTGCTTCTTCCGCTTTTTTAGCTGCATCTGTTGGTACGGTACGCTTTTTACGTACTTCAACTTGCACCGCTTTTGCTTTACCGCCAGCAGTTGTGCTGCTTACGGTTGTTTTTGTTCTGCGTTGAATACTTAGTTTTTTCGGTGCATTCGCATCCGCATTTTTTACATCTTCAGTCATTATTAAACTCCTTACTCTTCGCTAAACCAGCAAATATTACGAGCAGCCATAATAAAGTCAGCGGCCTGCTCTGCGGTTAATTCTTCAATATCAGCTAAATCATCTACACCTTGCTCCGCAAGTTCTTCAAGTGTAGTAATTTGTTTTTCAGCTAATTTAAACGCAATATGACGATTCATTCCTTCAAGATTTAATAAACGATCTTCAATATTCGCTTTTTTCAAGGCTTCTTCTTCTGCTGCAGCAGCTGCGGTAATCGCATCTTTTGCACGACCTTGTAACTCTTCGATAAGATCTTCATCTTCTAAACCATCAATTGCAGTCAGTTCACTCACAGGAACATAAGCCACTTCTTCTAAAGAAGTAAAACCTTCATCCACTAAGATTTGAGCAAACTCTTCATCAAGACCTAATTTATCCATAAATAAATTTAATACTTTGGTATCTTCTGCTTGATGTTTTTCATTTAGTTGTTCGGTAGTCATTACGTTTAATGTCCAACCGGTTAATTGTGTCGCTAAACGTACATTCTGACCGTTACGACCAATTGCTTGTGCTAAGTTGTCAGCATTAACGGCAATATCCATTGAGTGGTTATCTTCATCCACAATGATTGACGTCACATCAGCTGGCGCCATTGCATTGATCACATATTGTGCTGGATTATCATCCCAAAGTACGATATCCACACGTTCACCACCTAATTCATTGGTAATCGCTTGAACGCGTGCACCACGCATACCCACACATGCACCAACTGGGTCAATACGTTTGTCATTTGATTTCACTGCAATTTTCGCACGAGAACCTGGATCACGTGCCGCACCACGAATTTCAAGCATTTCTTCGCCGATTTCTGGTACTTCAATACGGAATAACTCGATTAACATTTCAGGTTTTGCACGAGTCACAAATAATTGTGCGGTTTTGCTTTCTGGATTCACTTTATAAAGCACACCACGAACACGATCGCCTGGACGGAAATTTTCACGTGGAAGCATATCTTCACGCATAATCACGGCTTCAGCTTTATTGCCTAAATCTAAAATAATGCTTTCACGATTTACTTTTTTCACTGTACCCGTAACAATCTTGCCTTCTTCAGAACGGAATTGCTCAACCACTTTTGCACGCTCTGCTTCACGGATTTTAGTGCTAATCACTTGGCGAGCGGTTTGCATTGCAATACGGTCAAATGCGATAGACTCAATTTGGTCTTCAACATAATCACCAAGTTGAACATTCGGATCTTCAAATTGTGCCGCTTCTAATGTCATTTCTTTTGTTGGCACTTTAACTTCATCAACCACCAACCAACGACGGAATGTATCAAACTCACCTGTTTTAGGGTTGATAGATACGCGAATATCGGTTTCATAGTCATATTTTTTCTTTGTTGAAAGTGCAATCGCACTCTCTAACGCTTCAAAAATATTTTCGCGTGGTAATAACTTCTCGTTAGATACTGCTTCAGCAGCTAACAAAATCTCTTTACTCATTTTCCTTTTTCTCCTTTAAAATTTTGCGATTACATTGGCTTTTTGAATGTTGCCAAAAATAAGAACTTGTTCCTGACCATCAACAATAAGTGTCAACATGTCATTTTCAATTTTTTCCAATTTACCCTGCCATTTACGACGATCTAAAACAGGAATTCGTAAATGCACAGCGATATCCTGGCCCACATAACGTTGGAATTGTTCAAGCGTAAATAGTGGACGATCAAGACCTGGTGATGACACTTCCAGGTTATATTTATCCGCAATGGGATCTTCTACGTCTAAAATCGCGCTCACTTGACGACTTACATCAGCACAATCATCAACGCCTACGCCACCGTCTTTATCAATGAATAAACGCACGGTCATAAAACGACCTGCACGTTGGCATTCAATCCCCCAAAGTTCGCAGCCTAAGTCTTCTACTGCACCTTGAAGCATCTCTTGCAATTTTTGTTCTAATGTTGCCAATTTTTGCTCCTAATCTTAAAATTCAGACATAAAAAAAGGGTTAGGTTCGTCAATGAACCTAAGCCCAGTTTCTAAATTTCTCGTACAAAAAAACCCCAAACTTGGGGTTCTTATTACTGAACTTGTTATTGGTTGCGGGGGCCGGATTTGAACCGACGGCCTTCGGGTTATGAGCCCGACGAGCTACCAAGCTGCTCCACCCCGCGTCCGAAATATGCGGTGTATTATAGTGATCTAAATCAAAAGATCAAGCGATTTCTGATAATTTTCTTGAAAACGTAAGATTTTTTGACCGCACTTTGTTTTATCTAAAGTGAGAGTTAGAATCCAAAGCCCGTGCCTAGACCAACCCCAACGCCTACACCATTACTGCCGCCGCCGGCACCTACACCAACAGAACAAGCACTCACTAAAGCACTTAATACAGCCACTAAAAATAATTTTTTCATAGATTTTCCTTTGTTAAATGTTCAAATAACCGATAAACGGCCAATAAGTCCGTTCGTGCAATCGGTTTGAACGGAAGTAAAAGATAATAAAGCCAACGAAATCTTCTCACATAAGACAACATATCAGTCCAATAAGTTGTCGGGCAATGAGATTTATAATAATCAAATAATTCACCAAGCTTTTCATCATCTAAGCTTTTCACACGACATAAACTGTCTAAAAATGCCAGCATATCACGTGTTATCAACCAGTGTTCATTATGGCTTTTTGAATGGGATTCAAAGTCCATAAAACTAATCTTACTATCTTTCCATGCAATATCCCGTATGGCTGGACGCCCATGAATAATGCCTTGTTGATGAAGATTAATCAATATATCTATCGCTGAATGCAAAATATGTGATTTTTCTGCCCAAGACAACGTTTCATCATTCAGCCAGATGTTTAATGTTGGCCCCGCATCTTCCAATACTAAATAATCATCACCAAAATCGCATAATTTAGGTACTGGTGCACCAATATTATTTAGATGCTGTAGTATTTCACACTCTTCTTGAAAATGTTGTTTTGGATGCGGTTTTAATAATAACCATATCCCTTTTAATTGCTCGGGTTGTTTTAACCAATAATGTTTCCCTAAATATTCAAAGCGGAAAACGCGTTCTCCACGATGTTCTTCAAGAAGCTTTTGTACATGGTCTTTAAGTGACGTAGTCATAATCTCTACTTAAATTTTTATTGTGTATTGAAAAGATAAGCGATACATTCTACAAAATTTTCATTCTTTTTCAATCAAGGAGAAAAATATGCATTTTTTGAAAAGAGTGCTTACCGTACTAACATTAGGCTTCTGCACGCTATCTGTACAAGCTTCCCCTTTTAGCATCAGCGAGCAACAAATTAACCAGTATTTAAGTGAAAAAGGTACGATTAATGACAAGCTAGGTATTCCAGGATTATTTTCAGTGGATTACGCGCTGAAAGATTTGGTGACTCAAATCGGGCAAACTGAAAGTAATCGTGTTGAAATGAGTGGTTTGGCTGATACGCTTATTCGTTTATCTGGTAAAACCTATCCGGCTAAATTACATTTAACTTTTGATGCCGTTCCAGAATATAACGCACAGGAAGGTGCGCTCTATTTAAAAAATCTTCGGATTTTACGCTGGTCTGGCGAACCGAATAGTGCAATGGAGCAACTCCAAGATGTTATGCCGCTATTAAGCGATGGTGTGGCTGCACTATTAAGTCGTATGCCGGTTTACACCTTGGATGAAAGCGATATGAAACAAATGCTGATTAAGAAATTTGCCAAAGAAATTAAAGTTGAGAAAGGTCGATTAGAATTAATTGGTGGAATGTTTTAAAAATAAGGGCGTATTAAACGCCCTTTTTTATAACTCAATGATAGCTCGCAAACCTTTAACTTGTCCGTTGGATTCAATATTTTCTAATCGGAAACGGTAGTGATGCAATTCTGCTATTCTTGCCACAATAGACAATCCAAGCCCACTTCCCTTTTCATTTTGTCCTGCAGGACGATAAAAACGCTGCCCTAATTTTGCTAATTCTTCTGGCGCAACACCACCGCCATTATCTTCGATAAGAATCTTACGAGGCTGTAAAATCACACGCACCAGAGTGCCTTGAAGACAATATTTTATGGCATTATCCAATAAGTTTCGTAGCATTTGTGCAAGTAATAATGGCTGCCCTTGCTTAACGGCAGGATCTCCCTGATGATCAAACTGCAATTCGATTTGGCGTTGCTGTGCACTGAAATATAGCTCACCGATAAGTGAAGTGATAATTTCTGACCAATGAATAGGCTCCTGATGATTTAATTCTTTAAGATTATCTAATCGGGAAAGTGTAAGAAGTTGTTCGATTAATTGAGTTGCCCGATCGATACCTTGGGTTAAATGCGCTAAAGCCGTTTCACGTGTTTGTGCATCATCGCCGGCTAATTGTGCGACTTCCGTTTGAATACGTAATGCCGCTAATGGGCTACGTAATTCATGTGCTGCATCAGAAACAAAACGGCGCTCCCGTTCCAATTGCTCACTGGTACGTGTGAAAAATTGATTTAAGTTTTGGACTAACGGTAGAATCTCTGTTGGCACATCATCAGTTTCTAATAACGATACATCACCAGGGCGACGAGCTTGTACGTTTCGACTCAATCGATTAATTGGTTTTAATGCACGATAAATCACAATAAACGCAACCAATAATAGTATTGGTAATCCAGCAAACCAAATCCCTGTTTGGCTAAAGACCATTTTATTGACCAACTCTTCGCGGTATTCCAATTCTTGTCCCACCGCAATGACAAGTTCGCCTTTACCGACAGGTTGCCAGTAAATCAACCATTCATCGTCATCATCTAAAATATGTTCTTTACTAAAACCCGTCTTATTTTGAAAAATAAATTTGTCGCCATGATCGCCATCGGTTAATAGTCTTTCGCCTTTGTTAGAAAATATGGCAAAGGCTAGAGCATCATTATCGTAATGACGTTTCTGCGGTTTAAATCCACCACGTGGAAAATTCGCATTTTCATCCAATAATACATTTTGCAAATCAGAGGTTGCCAAACGCTCGGCAAAAAGCACTTGTTGTGCATTAAACACCTCTTTTACTTCTTTTTTGACGACCGTCCATGCAACAGCTGTGGCAATGCACCACACGCAAAGTGCGGTTAAACTTAAACCGATTAAGAGACGAAAACTCAGTCGTTTATTTTTCATTAACTTGTCCTAAAGCATAGCCTACGCCATGTACAGTACGAATAAATTGTTTACCCAGTTTTTGACGTAAATTATAAATATGTACGTCCAATGCACCACTACTTAATTCTTCATCCCAATTTGACAGTTTTTCTTCAATAGTCGCACGAGAAAGCACCCGTTCTTTATTCAGCATAAAAAGTTCGAGTAATTTATATTCACGCCCGGTTAATGTAATTTCATCCTCATTCAACCAAGCCTTACGTTGAGCAGGATCGAGTTTTACATTACCATGCTCAATCTGAGGTTTAACTTGCCCATAACGACGACGAATTAGTGCTTGTAATCGCACCACCACTTCAGCTAAGGCAAAGGGTTTACAAAGATAATCATCTGCACCTTGTTGAATGCCTTTAATGCGTTCATCCAATGTATCACGTGCAGTTAAGATCAATACAGGCACATCTTGATTATTTGTACGCCATTGTTTTAATACATCCAAACCATCCAGTTTAGGTAGGGTTAAATCCAATACCACGGCATCATAAGGCGCGCCGATTAAGGCATTTAATCCACTTTGCCCATCGGTAAACCAATCCACAATAAAGCCTGATTTCGTTAAACCAATTTGCAGACCATTGCCGATGAGCGCATCGTCTTCTACTAATAAAACTCGCATAATATTGACCGCACTTTTCTCTTTCTCAAAACGAAAAAATGGCGGGCTTTTGCCCACCACTTCAAATTATATGAATTATTGCGCTTTTTCAACGCTAATGACTTCAAGCTCTGCTTTTTCAAAAGCGTCATTATCTAATTTACCGTAAACGCGGATTTTATCCTGAGGTCCCACATTTAAACCATTCCAAACGCGCTTTTTAATTTCCAATTTGATTTGGTCTGTGCCATCGGTGAAAACATATTCATCACCATCAATTTGTTGAGTGATGTTACCTACTAAGGTAATCATAGAATTATCTTTCGCAGATAATGCTTGTTTAACAGTAAGTTGTTGACCTTGATCACCACCTTGGAAGCCACCTTGTGCAGTGTTGCCATTAAAACCCGCAAATGCTGCTGAAGTAGATAAAGCTAAAAGGGTTGCTAAAGCAAATTTTTTCATCATGTTCTCCTAAATAGAATTAAGCATAAATTAATCATGTTTCAAAGCGAAGGATTATCCTCATTGCCGCCTTGTTGATGCTTATTAAATACAACAAATCTTAATGAAATCTTAAGCAACCTTAAGATTTTTAAAATTTTTAAAATTACCAACAAAATCGTTCATTAACTAAGTTATCTTGGCGTTCTTTTTCCCATTTCGCTTTATTTTCAGGATTAGCAAAATAGCGGTCTTGCTCAACTAAACGTGCATCAAGTTTTGCTTCTGCTTCTTTTAACGCTTGTTTTCTATCTGGATGCTTGCTTGGTAATTGAGGTAAAAACACCGCCTGATACGGATGATTTTTAGCCCAGTCAATCGCATCTTGCGCCGCCTTGTGTTGCTTATTCAAATCACAGAACGCATACGGATTAACATGCTGTCCCACTAATTGCCCAAATGCTGTGTTATTCGATACTGTTAATTTATCTAAATCCAACACATATAACGCGGTGATTAAGCGGTTCTGCCCACGATAAAACCATTTTACCGCTTCATCTCGTAGGCCAAAATCATAAGCACGAGCAGAAAGTGTAAACATTGTCATCGGAGAAACAAAATCCACTTTTTTCTCAATAATATTGACCGCACTTTTAAAATCTTTTTGTGTATTTTTCAGTAATAACGCATCAATATCTTTGTTCACATTAATCTGTTCAAGTCGCCCATCTCTGGCATCGTAATAAGGCTTTACATACATATCAATATGCTTAACCGGCTCTTTTGAAATGGTGCTACAAGCCGTTAATAAAAGTGCAGTTGAAATCCACGTTAATTTTAGAAAGGTTCGCATGATCTTCCCTTATGATGAATATTAGCTCGCTATATTACAACAAAAGAGCCGTGAGTTTTACTTCTCTTTCTTCTATAATGGGCAAAATTTTGTTTTATTTTGTTTCATGAAAATCCATCTTATTCAGCGCCAAATCACCTTAGATTTCGATAACCAAACTTCTCTACTTAACTTTTTAGAACAACATCAAATTCACCATGAATATCAATGTCGTTCAGGTTATTGTGGTTCTTGTCGCGTGAAAATTAAAAAAGGCAAGGTTTCCTACGCCAATGCGCCCCTTGCCTTTATTCAACCGGATGAGATTTTACTGTGTTGTTGTCGGGTGGAAAGTGATTTGGAAATTGATATCTAAATTTCCGAATATACTAAATAAATATTATTTCCCTCTTTAAGAGATATTATCCTTTTATCCTCTAATGATGAGCAATAGGCATAGAATGTTGCTTTAGTTAATTTGGGTAATTTTTTTAAAACAGTTAAATATAATTCACCTTTAGTTACTTTTTTATTAGGGTGTTTGCTTAATTCACTAATGATGGCTCTATGAACTTGCTCTGTAAGAGTTAACTTGGTTTCTGTAGATGTATTGGAATCAACTAACTTTAATACTCTATTTCTCTTGCCCTCAGGAGTTACATCCAAAAATACTCCTTTTCTCACTAATTGTTCTAATCTATTTCTGATAGAGATATCTATAAATCCTCTTTTTTTAAAATAGGTGACTATTTCAGCTAAAGGTTTTTCTTCATCAATAGACATAAAATCTAAAAGTAACTCATAAATATTACCCAAAGATTTTTGCTCTACTCTCTCTTTTTCTTTAAATAAAGAACGTTTACCAATCCAATCAGATAAAGCAAAACGCCCATCATCCAATAGTACAAAAAGATCTTTTCGTGAATATAAATAAGAATTTACAGATTTTATTGCAAATGTATCACCTCTAATAGATTTAACTCCATGTAAAATATCATTCACTTTCATCGGCTCACCTGATTCACTTAATACTTGATATATTGAATCTAGTATTGATATATTTTTGAGTTTTCCATTTTTAGCTAGTTGCCAAACTCCGCTTTTACCAATAGGAGAAAAGCGCTGATCAGAAACCATTTGATTACGAATATTCTCTAAAGTAATAATTTTATTATTCCCTTTATTTATTTTTCTAAAAATCTCATTTATACTATTCGGCCCATTTTCATCTAATAATCTTTCTATTTTGTCAACTGTTGATAATCTATTAACATCTTTAACTAAATATTTAACATCATTACAAATAGAAATAGCCACCCCTTTAACAAGCCTTTTCATCAAAAAATCAAACAACTCATCATTAAAAGTAAAGCCTTTTTTATTACAAAAAACGACAAAATCAAAGTATTGAACCTTATTTTTTTCTTTTATAACTTCACTTAATGCATTTAAATATTTCTCTATATTGTTTAAATCATTACTTTTAACCCAAACAGCCTCAACTTCAAAATCAGAGTAACTTAAAGATAACCTCTTATAATCTATGCATTCCATGATAAGATTAAATTCAGATGAAATATAATTAGATTGAATTAATGAATTATCAAAAAACATCATCCCTGAATCTAAAATAGACCATACAACATTAGATACTTTTTTCTTTTCATCATCTGTTAAATAGATACTTTTCTCCCTCAATTTATATCTTTTTACATATCGCCCATATCTAATTAAACTCGATAATATTTTCAAAATTGACTCTTCTATTTGTCTAATTCTTTCTCTTGTTAAACCATATTTATCCCCAATATCCTCCAATGTTTTCACTGGTTGATTATCTAGCCCAAAACGGTGAATAATGATATCCACATTTCTCTCTATATTCTTTGGATAATAAGTCTCACAGATATTTCTAACAATATGAGAAAAGCCTATTTCGATAGCCATAAAATATCCTATAAATTATTCAAATCCAACACATCTGTCATATCAAACAATCCGTGAGATTGTTTTTCTAACCATTTACCGGCACGCACTGCACCATTTGCAAAGGTCATACGACTTGATGCTTTGTGAGCAATTTCAACGCGCTCACCAATATCCGCAAACCAGACACTATGCTCACCCACGATATCAGAGGCACGAATGGTAGAGAAACCAATTTCATCACGTTTACGTTCGCCTGTAATGCCTTCGCGACAAAATACGCCATGTGTTTTCAAATCACGTCCAAGAGTTTTCGCAATGTGTTCGCCCATAGAAAGTGCGGTACCAGATGGGGCATCCACTTTATGACGGTGATGCGCTTCAATGATTTCGATATCGCAATAATCGCCCATCACTTTGGCAGCTTTTTCTAATAGTTTAAATACCAAATTCACCCCCACACTGAAGTTGGATGCAAATACAATGGCAATTTTTTCTGATGCAGCTTGAATTGCGGCTTTACCTGCATCGTCAAACCCCGTAGTACCAATTACCATTTTTTTGTTATGAGCAACACAAAATGCGATATGCTCAAGTGTGCCTTCTGGACGGGTAAAATCAATCAGCAAATCAAAGTTATCTTTTTCTGCGTTTAAATCATCTGATACTTTTATACCTAATGTACCAATACCCGCAAGCTCACCCGCATCTGCGCCAACTAAAGAAGAACCTTTACGCTCAAAAGCAGCACCTAATTCTGCCCCTTCTGCATTATGTACGGCTTGAATTAATTGACGCCCCATTCTTCCGCCAGCTCCGGCGATCGCAATTTTTAATGTCATGTTTTGTCCTTTTTTATCAAATTAAAGCGTGTTGAACGCCACTATAAATTAAATAGATTCCGAAGAAAATAAAAATCAGCCCAGCAGCATTATCAATATAGCGACTATATTGGCTATAAAACTGTTTTGCAACAGAACGTGAGAAAAGCACCGAAATGACGTAGAAATATAAAAAGGTTTCTACGGTAATCACGGCAAGTGCGGTCAAAATTTGTGATATTTCGGTAATATTCACTAACACTAATGACATCACACTGCTGAAATAAATCACCACTTTAGCATTAGATAAATTGACTAATAAGCCTTTCATAATGCTTTTTAAGGTCGATTGATTTGGCACATTTGCATTCTGTTTTTCATCAAAGACCGCATTGGTTTTCACTTTTGCCATTTTAATGCCGAGATAAACTAAATACGATCCGCCAAGCATCATCACAATGCCTTGAACAATTGGCATCGTGGCAAAAATAATGGCAAGACCTAAAACGGCAGCCGTTGCCCAAATTAATACGCCTATGGTAATTCCAATCACGCCACCAATAGCTTCTCGACGAGATCTCATGGCAGAAATTCGGCTAACATAGAAAAAATCTGGACCAGGCGAAAGTAAACCAACAAGATGAATAATCATTAAATTTAGCATGGCAAGCCTACAATACGTAATATCACAATCACGATAACAGCATAGATTGCTGCTAAAACATCATCCACCATAATCCCAAAACCACTTTCCAGTTTTTGGTCAAAATAACGGATGGGATAGGGTTTTAAGATATCGAAGAAACGGAACAGTACAAAGGCAATGACAATCCAAGGCAAGGATAAAGTTGGAATTGCAGCTAGCACAATAAATACCCCAACAAATTCATCCCAAACAATGGAACCGTGATCATGAACGCCCATATCATCTGCGGTTTTTTGACATAGATAACAGCCAAGCGCAAAGCAAAGTGCGGTCACAATTAAGAAGATTTTTAGTCCTACACAAGCTAATAATGCGGAGCCTAAAATCGTTCCGGCTAAACTTCCCCATGTGCCCGGTGCTGGACGAATTAATCCAGAACCAAAACCTAATGCAAGTAAATGAACTGGATTTTTTAAGCTGACTCTATCAAGCGGTGAACTATTCATTATTTATCCTTAAAATGATCGAAACCAGACGGCGCTTGATAATTGATGACGCGCCCATCTTTAAAAAAAGTAATCTGATTGTTATTTTGCGGAACAATTTTTCCGATACAGGTACAAGGTATATTCAACGATTGAGATAACTTCTCAATCTCAGATTTTTTATTTGCGGAAATCGTAAAGCAAAGCTCATAATCTTCCCCGCCACTTAATGCAAACGTTTCTGCTTTTTCTAAGCTGTATGTTTTTTTGAGTGATGTGGATAAAGGCAAAAAGGATAAATCAATCTCTGCAGAATATTGGCTTCTCGTTAAAATATGTCCTAAATCCGCGACAAGACCATCTGAAATATCAATGCATGAATGCGCGACATCCACTAAGGCTTGGCCTAATTCAACGCGTGGCGTTGGATGAAAATGACGTTTTACTAAAAATTCAGTATCAAAATCGACCGCACTTTTACCCTGTAAGATCCAATTTAAACCCGCCGCGCTATCACCTAACGTGCCCGATACATAAATTAAATCTCCAACCTTTGCGTTATGTCGGAATAAAGCCTTTCCTGTTGGTACGAAACCTTGTGCCGTAATGGTTACAGAAAGTGGGCCTTTCGTTGTATCGCCACCAATTAACGTCACATCATATTGATTTAATGTATCAAACAGACTTTGACTAAATTGACTTAGCCAGTTTTCATCAACTTCAGGCAATGTCAGTGCAAGAGAAATCCAAGCAGGTTTAGTGCCCATAGCAGCTAAATCACTTAGATTTGTCGCGATAGCTTTATAAGCTAAATCTTTTGGAAAAATGGAAGATAAAAAATGCGTGCCCTCGACCATTGTATCGGTGGTAATCGCAAGCTGATAGCCTTCTGGAATATGAGTGATCGCACAATCATCCCCAATACTGAAATCAACAAAGTGTTGATTGCCTTTTTGTATTGAGAAGTATCGCCCTATAAGATCAAATTCACCCGTACTCATTTTATCTGCACACCAAAAAACAAAGGGCAGACATTTGTCTACCCTACATTTGAATAATTATTTGCGACCTAATGCAGGAGCGACTTTATCCAATACACCATTAATGTATTTATGGCTTTCATCTGCACCAAACACTTTCGCCACTTCAATTGCCTCATTAATCGCCACTTTATACGGTACATCTGGCTCAAATTGAAGTTCGTAAACCGCTAAACGTAAAATCGCTTTTTCAATCGGATCTAATTCATCCAACGTGCGATCTAAATAATGGCTCATTGAAAAATCAACGGATTCTACATTCGCAACGGTTTGACGGAAAAGGCGGCTAAAATAAGGTTTATCCACACCTTTTAAATCTTGATCCACAACGAACGTGAGTTCCACTTGTTCTGGTGCGTTACCAGACAGCGCCCAAGAATATAATGCTTGAACCGCACATTCTCTCGCTCTACGACGTGGCGATACTTTTTTTACAGGTTCTTTTTTCTCTGTCATTTGAATTATGCCGCATCAATTTGTTGTAAAAGGTTCACCATTTCAAGTGCAGTTAATGCTGCTTCTGCACCTTTATTACCTGCTTTTGTCCCTGCACGCTCGATAGCTTGTTCAATGTTTTCAGTCGTTAAAACACCGAATGCGACTGGAATTTCAGCTTGCATTGCGACTTGACCTAAACCGTTGCTTGCTTCACCAGCCACATATTCAAAGTGAGCTGTACCACCACGGATTACCGTACCTAGTGCGACGATTGCATCAAATTTTTTGCTTTCAGCTAAACGACGTGCTACTAATGGAAGTTCATACGCACCTGGTGCACGAACGATTGCGATATTCTCATCTTTCACTTGGCCGATACGTTTTAATGCATCTACCGCACCTTCTAATAAACTTTCATTAATAAAACTGTTAAAACGAGCAATCACCACTGCGATTTTAGCATTTGGTGCAGCTACCGCACCTTCTAAAACTTTCATACTTTTTCCTAATCTGAATGAACAATAAATTTGACGGTGGATTTTAGCATAAAAAGAAACCCTGTGGAAATAATCCGACAGGGTTTTCTATGAGTGGAAAAGAACTTACTTCTCGAGTTTTAATGGTTCAATTTTCCAGATGTTTTTCGCATATTCAAGAATCGTGCGGTCAGACGAGAAGAAGCCCATATTCACGATATTTTGAATAGTGCTTTCAATCCATTGATCGCGTTGTTTATATTTTTCATCTACGACTTTTTGAGTTTCTACATAACTACGGAAATCAGCGAACGCTTGATAATAATCGTGGTATTGCAAGCCTTGTAATAATTGATGATAACGTTGAGGATCTTCTGGTGAGAATTTACCCTCAATAATTTGATCCACGACTGTGCGTAATTGAGCATCGTTTTGATAGTATTCAAATGATCGATACCCTTCTCGACGAAGTTGCTCAACTTGTTCCACAGTGTTGCCGAAAATAAAGATGTTATCTTTACCCACGTTTTCCAAGATCTCCACGTTCGCACCGTCAAGTGTACCGAGTGTTAATGCGCCATTTAAGGCAAACTTCATATTACTGGTGCCAGAAGCCTCTGTTCCTGCAAGTGAAATTTGCTCTGAAATATCCGCTGCTGGAATAATTAACTGGGCAAGGCTCACGCTGTAATTTGGAATAAATACAACTTTTAAACGGCCTTTCAAACGCTCATCATTATTGATGACATTAGCAACATCATTAATTAAATGGATCGTTTGTTTCGCTGCATAGTAAGCCGAAGCTGCTTTACCTGCTAAAATAAATACGCGCGGTTGCCAATCTTTTTCAGGATGAGCAAGCATTTCATTATAGCGAGCAATAATATGCAATACGTTCAACATTTGACGTTTATATTCGTGAATACGTTTTACTTGAACATCAAATAACGCATGTGGATCAAGTTCAACACCTAATTCAGATTTCACGTATTCCGCCAATTTCACTTTGTTCGCAAATTTAATATCCGCAATCGCTTCTTTAAATGCTTTTTCTTGCGTAAATGGTTTAAGTTTTTCGATTTGACTTAAATCGCAACGCCATTCTGAACCAATATATTTATCAAATAAGTCTGCCAACTGTGGATTCGCAACGGCTAACCAGCGACGAGGGGTAATACCGTTTGTCACATTGGTAAAGCGTTCTGGGAAAATACGAGCGAAATCTGCAAAGGTTGAAGTCACCATTAAATCGGAATGGATTTCAGCAACTCCGTTAATTTTGTGTGAACCCACAACGGATAGCCATCCCATACGCACTTTACGTTGATAGCCTTCTTCAATCAATGAAACACGACGAATAAAATCGTTATCCGTGGTGACGTAAGAACGAACATACTCTAAAAAATGATCATTGATTTCAAAAATCATCTGTAAATGACGTGGCAAGATTTTTGCCATCATTTCCACTGGCCAAGTTTCTAATGCTTCTGACATCAGGGTATGGCAAGTATAAGAGAAAATCTTACGCGTCATCTCCCAAGCTTTTTTCCACTCGAAACCTTCATCGTCCACTAAAATTCGCATTAATTCAGGAATTGCTAACGCTGGGTGGGTATCGTTTAAGTGAATCGCCACTTTATCTGCCAAGTTTTCAAGGCTATCGTGGGTGCGTTTGTGACGGCGTAAAATATCTTGAAGTGATGCAGATACTAAGAAATACTCTTGACGTAAACGTAATTCGCGACCATTCCAAGTAGAATCATCAGGATAAAGTACGCGTGATAAGTTTTTATTTGCGGAGTGTTCTTCTAATGCCGCTAGGTGTTCACCGCGGTTAAAATCTGCGAGATTAAAGACTTCACCTGCATGAGCAGACCATAAGCGTAATGTTGCTGCAGAATTGTTTTGGTAACCCGGGATCATTTGGTCGTAAGCAAGTGCGGTCACTTTTTCGGTATCTTGCCAAATACATTTTTTGCCTTCGAAATGAATATTTCCACCAAATTCTACGGTAAAGCGTTTAGATGGACGAATAAACTCCCAAGGTGCACCTTTTTCAAGCCAAGCATCTGGGCGCTCGACTTGCTGGCCATTTTCAATTTTTTGGCGGAACATACCATATTCATAACGAATACCGTAGCCCATACCTGGTAAACCAAGGGTCGCAATAGAATCCATAAAGCAAGCAGCTAAACGACCTAAACCGCCATTACCCAAGCCAGGATCAACTTCTTTTTCTAAAACTTCTTCTAAGTCCACATTTAATTCAGATAAGGCTTCTTGTGCTAATCCATAAATACCTTCTGCAATCATGGCATTAGAAAGAGTACGTCCAATTAAGAATTCCATTGAAAGGTAGTAAACACGGCGAGAATCTTCTGCTCGAGTTTGGCGAGCTGTGGTAATCCAACCTTCTGTCACTAAATCTCGAACAGCATGCAAAGTCGCATTTAACCAGTCGCGCTGGCTCGCTTCACGCGGAGAGCGACCAATTAAAAAAATAAGCTTATAAACAATTGATTTTTTGATTGCCTCAACAGTCATTTGTGGGCGATTGTATAGGAATGGAGAATCAAAATTATCCATTATCATAAGTAAAACCTCGGTTTGAATGTTAAAAAATTATCTATAATAAAAGAGATGTTGATTTAAAAACTCACGCACATTTCAAAAAATCAATCGAAATAGACCGCTCTTTGTATCCGAGAACCTTTATACCTCTAATAAATTCGTTCGAATTTTATGCTTATTTTGTCGAAAAACAAGCACAATCACAGAGCTTGCAACAATAATCTACAAACAGACTGTTGCTCTTAACGTTTATAAATAAAACTACAAACGTTCATAAAGTGCACGATATTGTTCTGCTGCTTTACGCCAACTGAAATCTTGTGCCATCGCATTCGCTCGCAATGCTGACCAAACTCTCGGTTTTTGCCAAATATCAAACGCTTGTTGAATGCTTCTGCGTAAATCTTCAGCAGTAGCTTGCTCAAACACAAAACCAGTTGCCGTGCGCTCTTTAATATTTTCCGGTGTACTATCCACCACCGTATCGGCTAAACCACCCGTTTTACGAACAAGAGGAAGCGTGCCATATTGCAAACCATAAAGTTGTGTTAAACCACAAGGCTCAAAACGACTTGGCACTAAAATCACATCACCACCTGCCACTAATAAATGTGACAGTGTTTCATCGTAACCAATTTTGACTGCAACATTTTGTGGATAACGTTCAGCAAGCTCACGAATACCTTGTTCAAAGTGCGGTGCGCCAGAACCTAAAATCATCAGCTGACCGCCTTGTTTTACAATTTCATCCGCACTTTCAATCAATAAATCCACGCCTTTTTGCTCGGTTAAGCGGGTTACCATCACAAATGCCAATGCATTTTCATCTTGCGGTAAATTAAAATAAGCTTGCAGTTCAGCTTTATTCTGTTTTTTACCTGCCATATATTTCAATTTGTAATGATGCTGAATATATTGATCGGCATTTGGATGCCAAATATTTTCATCTACACCATTAAGAATCCCCACTAAACGCCCTTGAGATTTTAAGCCAGAAAGTAAACCCTCCAAGCCATAGGCAAATTCAGGTGTTGTAATCTCTTTGGCATACGTCGGACTCACTGCAGTGCTGACATCGGAATAAAATAAGCCTGCTTTTAAATAGGAAATCTGTCCAAATAACTCTAAACCATCAACATTAAACATGCCTGCAGGCAAGCCAATTTCAAATAAATGCTGATAATGAAATTGCCCTTGATACGCTAAATTATGGATCGTAAATACGGATTTTGCTGGACGACCTTTATTAAATAAATAAGCAGCACATAAGCCTGCATGCCAATCATGAGCATGAACCACATCCGCACGCCACCAACTATCTAAACCAGTGGATAATTCAGCGCCAACCCAACCAAGTAAGGCAAAACGTTTATAATTATCACCATAGTCATTATAGTAACAATCGTGATATGGATTCCCCTCACGCGCATATAAATGTGGAGCATCGATTAAATAAACGCCTACGCCATTATATTCGCCGTAGCGCAACACCACATGTCCCGCAAAATTATCAAATTCAGCCACAACTTGTGTATTAGAAATACCTGCTGAAATCGCTGGATAAGCAGGCAATAAAATACGTGCATCAAGCCCTATTTGATTTTGGGCTTGCGGTAATGCCCCTAAAACATCGGCTAAACCGCCTGTTTTGAGGAGCGGATAAAATTCAGAGCAAACGTGTAAAACTTTCATTTAATTTTTATTTTCCCTATAAAACATAAATAACGCTCGATCAACTGCCCTCTTTAGAAAAGAGGGGATTATAAAGTGCGGTCAAAATGATCTGACCCCAAAAAGTTAGACTGTTATTTAAAGGATTGTTTTCGATATTGTATCGGACTCAGTCCTTTTAATTTTAGTTGAATCCGTCGATGATTATAGTAATCCAAATAATCTCTGACGGCATCAACTATCTCTTCTCTACTGTTAAATTCCCGACCATAAAAACATTCCGTTTTTAATCGTCCAAAGAAACTTTCCATCGCGGCGTTATCTAAGCAATTCCCTTTTCTCGACATACTTTGAATGATGCCATGTTCAGCCAAGATTCGACGATAAGCTACCATTTGATATTGCCATCCCTGGTCTGAATGTAAAATGACACCACAAGCTTTATTTAATCCTTTGACGGCTTGCATTAACATGTCCTCTACTT
>OBVS01000183.1_pt1 | contig 31501 bp, 44 predicted proteins | sample 1476211 | NCBI WGS metagenome assembly OBVS01 (sample SAMEA2580025, study PRJEB22360) | human gut metagenome | biome: human gut; feature: human-associated habitat; material: faeces | place: Denmark | collected 2008/2010 | reverse complement strand
TTCTAGCTGTTTCTAAAGAAACAACTTCATATGTTTTAGCCAATGCATCCGCAATTATTGCGGATGTTGGCGTATAATAAATCTCAAGCAAAATGAACACTCACTTTCTACGAGATTATTCTTCGATTTCTTCTTCATCATCTTCAACTGTCTTTTCAGGGAAAATGATGTTCTCTTTGTTTTTGCTCCAAGAATCTGCAAACGGTGCAAAATGTTGGCGTGCAAGTTCAACTTGGTTGATTAGATTTTCAACTGAAACATCATGATCAGCCGCAATTTCTTCTAGCGCTTCCCCTTCATCGATTCGATGCAACACACCACGAACGTTGATTGTTACTGATTCTGGCCATTCGATTGTGGTTGCTTTCTTGATGAATTCGTCAATGGTTTCTTTCGATACTTGCACAGCAACTTCTTCGACTTCTTGCACATCATCGCCCATTTCTAAAGAAGTCTGTTCTTCTTTTAGAACTTCAACTGTTCCGTCGTTGTTTACAACGTATTCGACATTTGGCTTATTCGTCTGCTTGTTAACTGGTACCTTGTATTCTACTGTTTCTGGCTCAATGGTCGTTGATACTGTTTTACCTAAAAATTCGTTTAAACTTTCATATTTCCCTTTTAATGAAGCGTTGCTAACCACTAATAGCACTTCGATATTTCCGTTTGATTTAGATGTCACTTTTTTCACTTCTGGTCTGAAATTTACTTGTTTTGTCATTTTATTTTCCTACTTTCGTTTAATAATTAGTTGCATCTTTCCATTCGTAATCGAAATTATCGGTTATGAATGGTCTTTTTTCGTTTAAAGGCTTAGTTACACCTTGAGTGATCACTTTAAAATCTCTAGCACGAACAACAATCGCTTCAACTGGATGACCATATCGAAGGGCAAATAGACGAAAACGAAGCTTAACGGATTGGTCAATACCATACACGCCAAAAGAGTTTTTAATATCAATGACATGTCTCCAACTCCCATCTAAGTTTTTTATGATGAAGTCAGGTGAATAAGCTATCGCCGAAATTTTGCCTATACCATCCGCAGTTGGTGTAAGTTCGGTTAGTCTAAAACGCGGATGAACTTCAAAAGGTAACCCACAATTTTTGACAAACTTTGTATAAAAGTTAGCTTCCTTCTGGCTATCAAATGTGTAACCATCAATTGTGACTTTGTTTCCTCGCTTATTCAGGGCTGTTGGTGATTGCATTGTTTTAACTCCCTTTCCTTGGTCGCAGTTTCCGCTCGAACTGCTTTTCCATCTTTGTTGCATTCAGGACATGGAATAGGTGTTGCATAATTAAATCTGTCTTTGCCCCAAATCACGCGCTGATCTTGACATCTAACACACTTCATTCTTATTTAGCCCCTTTCATCCAGGCTTGATTACTTTTGGTAGCTTTTTCGGTCGGTTCCTTCTTATCAATCCGTTTAATAGATTTCCCTATATGTTTCTTTGGTTTTTCTGGCATTATAATGGCTTCCTTTACTTCTGAAACGGTTCCGCCAGATACGATTGTTGCAATAGCTGCTGTCTCTTTTTGCTCAAATAGCACAGCATCTTTTAAATTGGCTACTGGTCGACCATCTTTGCCAAGATAGGCTGAAATTTTCACTACATACGGCATTGAATGATTCCCCTTTCTATCGATTTGTTTTTAAGGCTTTAAAATGCGTTTTAATCCGTTTTTCTTTCTTTGTATCTATTTATATTCACTTGATTGTAAAACCGCTCTACGCTGAATATATTCGCTAAAAATAACATTTTAGATGCCTGCTACTCGTTTGTCTGATGTCCCTTCAATTTTCATCACAAAACCTTGTGAATTACTCATGATACGAGAAAGAATTCTCTCCCCATAAGCTTGACTCATTTCTTTACCAGTTAAGTTCGTAGTAAAAATAGTTGCTTTATTCTGCCGAGCTTCTACAATGCGATTCAAGGTGTCGTTATTGAAGTTAGTACTTTTATTCCTATCATCAATTTGTTTAACTCCCAACTCGGCTCCTAAATCGTCCAGAACTACTAAATCTGCGCTTTTGATTTCTGCCATCAAACTACCTGTTATCTCTTTTCTGGCTTGCTCATCATTCATCGCAAATTTTAGTTGTTCTAAGAGTTCCGCATAGCTAATAAATAAGCAGCGTTTATCATAGTTTGATTTCTCCAACACTTCCCAAGCCGTTGACATAGCTAAATGACTTTTTCCAACACCACTTTTTCCTGAAAGAATCATATGAATTGGTTTATTCAAAAGAATTTCAGTTGTGGCTCGATTTGCAATTTCAAAAGCAAGCTTAGTTTCTGTGTCTACTGTTTTGTATGTTTTAAAACGACAATTAATTAAATTTTTGTCGGTATAAAGAGAGCTGTACTTCAAGTAATTAATCGCTCTGGCTTTCAAACTATCGTTAAACATTTTCTCTGTTTCGAGGTCTTCTGCTTTTTTGCGTGCTTTATAGCCACATTCCATGCAAGTTGGCGGACATCTATCGGACCCATCCTTGTTTTTTGCACGCCAAGCATAAAGATTTCCTCCGCAATCTGGACATGGATCAGGTGTGATATAAAGCAATGTTTTAATCATTTTTGAAAATCCATCTGATGCCGACTTCATTCTTTCACTTCCTAAAATCCAAGATCATCGTAATCTGAATGACCTGTGTTTGATTTCTGTTGCTTGGTTGTATTACGTTCTCTTTTTACGGCTAAAGCTTTTACATCATCTAAAGTTTTAACGCCTTCTTGTTCCCAATTTCTCAAAATGCTTTCTGTATATTTGAAATTTCTAGCATTTGATTTTGCGGAAATTTTTAAAGCTTCACTTACTAATTCAGTTGATAAATCATTACACCAGTACTCTAAATTTTGAGTAGTGACCGAATTTAGCATTCCGAAAATTGATTGATAAAGTTGAAAAACTGACTGCTGCTCTTCTACTACTACAACATTCTTTTCATTCTTATCATTCTTTTCATTCTTGTATGTTGTCAATGGCTTGTCACTCGATTGTCTTTGGCTTGACAACGGCTTGTCACCTGATTGATAATCAGACCAATTTTTTATTGTTATAACGCTGTATCTAGCGTTTGACTGGATTGTCAATAATTCTTCATTTTCAAATTTCTTAAGCCATCTCCATAGCGTTCGCCATGCAATCGCTTTGTCACTCGACACTCCTTCGTTGTACTCTTTTGCTATCGCATGGGCTCCCGTGACGAATTGTCCGCTTGTCAAGCGTACTTCTTGACCATTAAACAAAAACTTCCTGTCTTCATGACTTGCTTTCATTAAACAAAGTATCCAAAGCTTGAACATATCGGAATTGGTCCAAACGAATGAATTAGTCACTTTTCGATACAATTTTATATATCCAGTATTCATTCGTTATGCACCTCCTATAAATCGTCCATACTGGTAAAATTTGTAATTTTGTTGTGTCCTCTACAATATTCACAAGTTCCACAACTAACTGGTTCTTCTTCGCCGTTTTTCACTCGCACAACATGCTCGATGTTTTCTTTTAATTCTTCTAATTCGCAAATCATTTTTTCTTCGCTAAGAGTGATTAGTTTTGCTTCACTAGGTGTTTGTTTCGAAACTGCTGCAATGAGAGGAAGAAAATTTTTGTCATATTGTTGGCGAAGCAGTTCACAATAAACTGTCATTTGTAACACGTAACCGAAGCGTTCAATGAAGTTTGCTTTTCTGTTTAAACGTTCATCCCATTTCTTCTCATGCATATCTTTGGTTGTTTTGATGTCTACAAAATACTTTTCTTCTAAATTCAAACAATCAATTTTCCCTTTCCACATTGCACCGCCGATTTCACCTGTGACGATCACTTCTTTTTCGCCTTGATAAATATTTAAAAAGGCTTCTTCTTGTTTTAATCTTTCAATCATCTGCTCGGCAATTTGGAAATCTTTCAGTAGCCCAAACGGCTTTCTTGAAGAAAACATCTTGCTTTTGTTTTCTTTTTTAAATGCTTCATGAATTTCTGGTGATTCAAAGTAAGAATGAACATAATTACCAACTAGCAATGCTTTTGGATCACTAACTGGTGTCCATTCGCCTTTTAACTTGGCAAGAGCTGCAGCTTCACATTCCAGAAATTTTTTATATTGAGAGACAGACATATAAGATAGGTCCGCTTCTTGTGAATAATAATTTTCATCAGAAAGGATAATCGTCTTCTTCAATCGTTGAGACATCAGATTCACTCTCTTTCTGATTGGTTTCATAACCAGCCATTACATCCAAAGTTTCCTGAACTGGTTCTTCTAAAATTTGGTCCGCCACTTTCGTTAAATCTTCTTTTTCAATTGGTTTGGCTTGTTCAATATCGGGTTGCCCTGGTACATCAGCTACACGTGTAATTCGTTCATTATCGTTTTCTTGATCAACAGCTTTTTTATTGTTGGAAAATAGTTTTTCTTCAAGTACCGCAGCTTGCTCTTCTCGCTCTGGTGTCACATCTTTTCGTTCGAATTCATTTTCGAGTGTGTCTTTAGCAGCTTGCACAAATAAATCATTATCGTTACTAGTATTGATTAAATATTTAGCAGCTCGATTGATGACAGTTCTTTTTGCCATTTCTTCTGGGAAATCGTTTTGAACATTTTTTGTTTTTGCTTTACTCCATGACTTATCAATTTGTTTTTTAGTCATGACCGTTGTTACTTCTTTACCATTTGCTAGCTTAATAACCACATAAGCAGCCTTGATGTCGTTGTCTAGGTTTTCGAAGGATGTTTCATGTTTAGCAACAACTAAGTCTGGTCCGTCCATAGCAATTTCAAATTCATCGCCTTCTCTTACTACAACAGGCGTGATCTCTGCACCTCCTGTTACTCGATCTAATACAGCCATGGTTCCAAAATATGAGCGCATAAGCTGGACTTTATTTCCATACTTGATGAAATAACATTGTTTTTTTGCTGGTGATAATCCTTGGATGACCATATCTAGTAACGCGTTAGAAATAGATGTTTTAGTTTCAGGGTTGTTAGCTGCCAACTGAAGAAGGTTTCCTCCTGAATTGTTGGTTAGTTCAAAGAAAGCACTTTTCAATGCATTCTGCGGGCTATAGCCTGGTGGCATTTCTAATCCCTGCTCTTGCAATCTATTTAAATTTCCGATGACTTGTTCATCTAAAGATCGTTGTGTCACCTGTGTTAAATCATTACTCATTGTCATTCTCCTCTTCTTTGTCATATTCCCATGTTGGCTCTAATGCTTCTTTTTCTTCTGGAGGTTCTTGTCTAGCCCCTAATGAATCAAATTCAGGCATTTTCACCACTCCCAAAATATTTTCGTTTTGTTTTCTTCAAGTTCAACGTGATCAAATCCTTCTGTTTCTAATTGAGATAAAAACGTTGATGTAAGACCTTTACTATTCACTACGCAACTTGTATTACCATTTGCTGCTGCAGTTCGAATTGATTGAATAATCCTATTTTGAGCATTCGCTAACATTAATTCGTAAACATCATCACTTAAACCTCTTACTTCAATCATTGCAGGTCACCCCGTAAAAATGCAGTTAGTAGTTCATCCATAGATTTTTCATTTGCAGCATCTTCGGCTTTTTCTGCTACGCATTCTGGACAATCACAAGATTCGCTTATACTTAATTGGTCTTTTAGATCACCTACAAGTTTTTGCAAGAGTATAGCTAACCCGATAACTGAACCACAAAAAGCAGTACTTCCTTGGCCTGTTTCAAAATTTGTAGCACATAAAAGAAGTTCAACATTCTGTGCCTTACATTCTTTTTCAAGTTCAATAATCATTCTTTCAATTTCTTTATTCATGTGGTACACTCTCCTTGAATTTGATATTTGTAATTGACCTACTTTGATGGCCGTCGAAGTGGGTCTTTATTTGTTGTTCCATCTTTTCATTCCTCATTATCAGACATCTTTTTGTAAATTCTTTCATACAGAGTCAATTGTCTTTCAAGCTGATTTAATGTATAAACGTTGTTGTGTTTGCGTTGATTAGATCGCATAAATCGCAAATTATTCTTCAATACATCGATTTTTTCTAGCACTACTTCTTTAACCATTTCAGTTTCATATTCATTCAAAACCGATTTAGTCTTAGTTTTCATTTGTGGTGGTATAGCTTGTTGTCGGGTTGGTAAAACGGCTCCTGTCCTACTATCTTGAAATGTTGGTCGTGAGTTCATTTGTTGAATGGTTAAACTATTTATTAGGCTTTCAGCTTCACTTAATCGCTCACCAATTATCCAATTATGAAAACACAAGATAGCTACTGGAATTGCGACTATTCCTATTACGTCGAATACATTCATTTACTTCACCTCGCGATCTTCAAGCGCTAAATCATAAATTAAAAGCCAAATGATAAAAACCGCTATATACATGTTTTGGATTAATGGTCCAATATTTCCACCTACCAATAGACCTAGTCCGAACACAACCAACAGCGCCGCTATACGTCTCAAGTGATATATTTTTTTCATATTATTTCCTCCCTAAATTTCGCTTGCCCAAGATTTATCTTTTTTGTGATAGAAGCCATCTGCGACACTCTTCTTTGTCGTAGAACTTCCCTTGTTTACTTACTGATCCATGCGGAAGCCCTAGCTTCTCCCATTCTCTTATTGTTGTTGTGGATACATTGAAATATTTTGCAATCTCTGTTTGATTTAAGACTCGCTTATCAACTGCGGTATCTCTTCGTACTTTTTCTATTTCATCAACAATAATTCCGTGTACAAAATCTCTTAGAGAAGCTTCATTTTCTGGAGTTAAAATCACTTCCATTTTTTACACCTCCTATCTGATTTTGTAATAAGCAATAATATCGGTCATTTGTTTCAGATGTTTTTCTGGATTATTTAGGATTTTACGTAGATATTGTTCTGTAATTCCTAAAGCACTTGCTACATCAGGAATCTCCCATTGATTTTTCTCAAAGTGATTCAAGATTTTTTGACGTGTTTCTTGAATATTTGCCATGTTTTTTCTCCTTTCTCTAAATTAGTAAACAAATTAATCAACTATTTTCTAAATTCAGTTGACACAAATAGAGTTTTATTCTATAATCAAACCGTAATTAAATAAGACATTAAAAACATTGATTTATAGCTTTCTTGGCGGTTAGCGTTTATTTATCAATATTGTTTTTTTGTTGTCTTTTTAGTTGATTAACTTGTTTACGAGATAAAGTATAGAGCTTTAACTCTATTTTGTCAACACTAAATAGAGTTTTTTTCTAAACTTTTTTTTGTAAGCATTCAGAAAGGTTGTCAAATCAATGAATACTTATGAAATAATAAAAGAGTTGACAAAAAGGAAGAAAATGTCTATTCGACAATTAGAAATTACTCTAGGTTACTCAAATGGATATTTTAGCAAGTGGAAAAAAGTTTCTCCAAACTCAGAAGGCCTACAAAAAGTTGCGGACTACTTCAATGTATCGGTAGATTATCTATTGGGAAGAACTGATAATACTAAAGCAACTGATGAAAAAAATTCTGATGATTTAGATGATGTACTGGATAACGTCATGAGTTTTGACGGTGAACCGCTTGATGATCATGACAGAGAAGTTATCCGTGCATATTTAAAGGGTAGATTCGGGAAATAAGTCAAAGGTTGTGCTTATATGAAAAGTATCAAAGAGTTGGTAGAAGAATATAATGTGGAGTTAGTTTTTACTACTTTGAACAAACGCGCATGTTTCGACCCTACCTACGGTATCATATTTGTAAATCAAAATTTAACACCATCAGAACAAGAAGAAGCAATATATCACGAGTTAAAGCATGTAAAAGACCATGTGGATATAATGGAATTGTATAAAATTCCTGCTTTTCGTTCTAAGATGGAATCCGAAGCAGAACAATATATGTTTAGAAGCTTAATCGAAAAATATGAAGGACAATACAATTATTCAAATGTTATAGCTCATTACAACTTAAAAATGGGACAAGAAATTTATTTGAAATAAAAAAGTCCGTGCTGGGAACACGGACTTAAACCTCATTTAGAGAGTGAGAGAACTTCATTGAAAATAAATCAAAAATTCTATAATTACTCTATTGTTGTTTTAGCATTAATCTCAATCGCTTTAGTTATTCTTGATTTTTCAAATGTTATTAATATTAGTAATCCACCATTTAACGTTATTGATAATATTATCTTAATCACATTTACAATTGATTACATTGCTAGATTTTTTATTTCAAAAAATAAAATCAAATTTTTTAAAGAAAATATTTTTGATCTGATCGCGATAATTCCTTTTGATGCTATTTTTTCTTTCTTTAGAATCGCTAGGTTGTTTCGAATAGCTAAAATAGCTAGACTAGCAAAGCTAACAAGAGCGATAGGTGTGGTTGGCAAATTAACAAGAAACACTAAATCATTTTTAAATACTAACGGATTTTTAAACGTGATTTATTTAAGCTCGGTTCTCATTGTTATTTCAGCAATGATTTACTCATATGCAGAAAACGTTCCATACATTGATGCGTTTTGGTGGGCTTTGGTAACAACAACAACTGTCGGGTATGGTGATATTTCTCCAACTACTCCATTAGGAAGAATTGCTGCAATCATTTTGATGATTGTGGGAATTGGGTTTGTTGGCATGTTAACTTCTACTATTACTGAATATTTTAATAAAAGTAATGAATCTAATAACAATGATGAAAAAGATGAAAAAATAGATATGCTAATAAAAAAAATAAATGATTTAGAAAAAGCTATTAGAAAATTAGAGAATAAAAAGTAACGCGTACTGCTTAACAAAAAAATATGCTTTATTATCCCCCTCTCTGGCGAGTTCTAGCGTGTTCGATTCATGCTAGGGGCTTTAAAATTTAATAAGGAGGTGCTAGAAATTTGTCATTCCTTCTATTCGCTTGCCCAAGTGGAAAGGATAAACAATGGCAACTTTTAAACAATATACAAAAAAAGGAAAAAAATACTGGAAAGTAACTGCCTATTTAGGCGTAGATTATTTAACTGGAAAACAAATTAATGTCACTATCAGAAACTGTAATACAAAAAAAGAAGCACAGCTCAAGCTTAATCAAAAAAAATTAGATTTTGATAATGGAAACCTAGCTAACGAGCATACTCGTTTAACCACTTTTGAAGAAGTTTATTATATGTGGTTGGACGAATACAAAAAAACAGTTAGGGAATCCACATTTATAGCTACTGAACGACGTATGAAAAAACACATTTTACCCACATTCGGGAAAATGCGACTTGAGCGTTTAACAGTCAAGATCGTGCAAAAATCTGTTAATGAATGGTATAAAAAGAATGAAATGGGAAAAGTACTTTTGAGTTATGCTTCTCGTGTTTGTGACTATGCTGTTGGTTTAGAAATAATAGCCTCAAACCCATTTAAGAAAATAACTAAGCCTAGTTCGCTAAAGAAAGTAGAAAAGAATACAAAAAGAAAGTTCTATACAAAAGACGAACTGGAACATTTCTTAAATACAGCTGATAATATTGCCAATCAAGCCAAAGAAGAAAGTTTAGTTCTAAAATACTATGCTGACTTAGACTGTGCTATTTTTCGCTTACTTTCTTTTACTGGTATACGTGTTGGTGAAGCTTTAGCATTGAATTGGAATGATATTGATATTAAAGAGCAGGTAGTTAATATAAATAAAACTACTGCTATCAGTACAAATGGATTGACTATAAACGATCCTAAAACTCCCAATTCTATTCGTAAAATTTCTTTTGATAACAAGACTGCTTATATCTTAAAAAAATGGAAACTTAGACAGCGTGAGGCTTTAATGAAAAAAGGTGGGTTTAAAACACAACTCATTTTTACAAAAATTGATGGTACCATGTTCCGAAGTCAAGACATTTACCAACGTTCTAAAAGATTGGCAGAAAAAGCAAACTTACATTCTATTGGTTGTCATGGTTTTCGGCATACCCACGCAACATTATTATTCGAATCAGATAACGTTAGGTCTAAAATAATCCAAGAACGTTTAGGACATTCTTCTTTACAAATAACTATGGATACTTACACTCATGTTTCTGATGAAGTTACTAAAGAAGCAACAGATGCTTTCAGTAGCTATGTAAATTTTTAAAATAGCAAATCTACATCAATAACTAAATCAGTAAATTCCTAACAACAAAAATATAGCCTAGAACCCTTATAAAGCAAGGATTCTAGGCTATATTCAAATAAATTATTTAGTTTCACGGTGTAATTTTTCTACAACACCATATTTAGACAGACTAGAACTCACAAGGGTTTGCGTAATATCATTTTAATTCAAATTAGCAAAATAGACTATAACAACAAGATAAAATCTACATCAAAAAATAAAAAAAGGCAAGCGAATAGACATGTAAAATATACCGAATAAATAAAAAAATCCCTACCTCTCACAGTGAGAAGTAGGAATTTGCTTATTTCTTAATAATTCAATGTTTGACCAGGATAAATCAAGTTAGGATTTGCTAATCCGTTTAATGTAGCTAAGGCTTGATAATTAGTGCCAAGTTTGGCTGCAATACTAGATAAATTATCGCCGTATTTAACCGTGTAGACATTACTTGTTGCCGATCCATTGACTTTCAAAACTTGACCAGGGTAAATAAGATTTGGATTTGTCAATCCATTTAATGCAGCCAATGTTTGATAGTTTGTTCCGTATTGATAAGCAATGCTTGATAATGTTTCGCCGTATTGTACCACATGAGTCGCTTCTGGTTGTTTATCAGGAACAGTTGCCGCATCTGGCAATAATTCAATATCACCTTTGCTGATCCATGACAAGATACCTTCAAGCAATACTCTGCTTCCAGTTACTTCTTGCACTTTATAGCTGTTTCCTTTTACCCAATCTGGAATAGCTTCGCCTGTTGCCCAAGCATCTACATTAAATTTCACTTTGACGGTATCGCCAACTTTAACATCAGAATTAGGTATTTTTTCAATTTCTTCTCCTGCATCTGTTGCTGGCGTATCCGTTTCTGGTTTATTGGTATCTGTATAACCACTATCCGTAATTCCTGTTAAATCTACGTTACCATCTAAACCACCTGCAATATAAGCGGATGTGAATTGCCAAATACCAATACCATCCATGCTTGGGAAATAAGCATACAATGGATATGGTGACACACCATCGATAGGATACGCAGCAATCCATAAAGAGTTAGGAAACTCTTTGATGATTTGTTGATAGTTTACATGATTTAATGTAAATGGCTTATAGCTGTAATACATTGGAGTATAGCCAGCCTGTTTGATTCTGCGCATACCGTACAAAATTGTCTCTGTATTTGCTGCTTTTTCGGCATCTGAACTTACATATCCACCATATCCATCTGGAACACTAGCCAACGCTCCATGTTCAAAATCTAATGCAACGATGGAATTTTTAGGCGTTTGAATACGTGGCAAAAAGTAATCCATTGTTGTTTTCGCAATGTCCATGTTTCCCCAAGTGTCATACCAAATATAGGTATGCGCACGTTTACCTTGTGCAATAGCACTTGCTACTTGCGTTTTATATGTGTATTGTTCATAAATACCGCTAGCATTGTAGCCACCAATCTGGGCAATAGCGAATTTATCATGTGCATAGCCAAAACGGCCTTGTTCGCCTTGATAAATCGCCCAGTCAACGCCTTGATCTCCTTTTGCAGCAAATACATTTAAAGGCATAAAAAATAGAGCGACAAGCGCTCCTACTAAAATTTTCTTTTTCATTTTTATTTCTCCTTGTCTTTTAAATTATATGCTGACACACCTGTTACTACTCCTAAAAAAGTTGCAATGGCATTGATAGTTAAAACAGCCATATCTGTTTGCTGCCAGCCATAGGCTTTGCCTAGTGTGGCAACCAAAACAGAACTTGCAGGAAGTACCGTTAGCACGCCCCATTTGATAATTTTGTAGTACTTATCTGGTAGAATCATTTTTTTGCTCCTTTCAATTCTATTATGTCATGTTCCGCTTCTTGCATTCGACCTTCTAATTTAAAGGTTCTTTCAATTACCCCATTATGTTTTTCTACTTTCTTTTCTAGCTGTTCAATTCTATAAGCTGTCAAATTGGCACTAGCTACAACTCCAATAAACGCGCCAATTGTGCTGCCTACTAATCCTATAACAGCGACAACAATTTCATTTGACAAAACAATTCCTCCAATAATAAGAACCGCTTAGCTTTCGCTAAACGGTTCTCCACAAATTTTTGTATATTCTTCTTTTGTTAAGCAATTCATATTCACGTAATCTACTAAATCTTGTTTTGTATAACAATTCCAATCATACAACTGTTTAATATTATCGAAACCTGGAAAAGCATTCGTTTTCATCTTATTCCGCTCCTTTCGTAAGTTCAGCGACTTGTTTCATCAATTCGCCAGTCATTCTTTGTGTTTGTTGAATAACTTGATTCTGCAGAGAAACTTGCTTCATTAATTCCGCATTTTGCTTTTGTAAAAGTTCCAATTTCGTTGGTGGTGCTGGCTCTGGGTGTGGTGCATTTTCTGGATCATGAATCAATTGTGCGCCATCATAACGCCAATTCATAAAATCAAACGGTTCTTTTTTCACTTCAAGCTTAACATTATCAGGTTGTTCCATTGTAGAATAACCTTCTAAATAGCCAATTTTATTTTCAATCCAAATTTTCATAGCTAACTTTCTCCTTTCTTAAATTGCATACACCCGTGTCAATACATAAGGTTTTGCGGTTGTGTTATTATTTTTGTGTCCTAAAATTTGAGTATTGCTTATATAAACATACTTATTGTATGCTGTTCCGTTTAAGGTTTCTAAATGATGAACAACAGCACGGCCTCCAAATTCCACTATATGCGTTTTTGGAACAAATACATAGTTCATATCCCAAGGACTTCCTTGACTTGTAGAACTGTCATATGGTTGATATAAAAATAACCAACCTGAAAGGCATTGATCTAATGGTAAACTTGGATTAATTGATTGATTTTCACCTGCGTACCATGCACCTGACCAAATTTTTTTACCTACATTTAGTAGTCGATCCATTAAACTTGCATCTAATGATTTATTTCCTACTTTTATCCCATCTTGAAAATTTTTAATTCCGCGCACAGTCTCATCACTACCGTCTGCTCTAACGAGTAATCCTGCTACGCCATCAATAGCTGCAGCGTGTGTTTTAAGATAGACTGGTTTTCCTTTTTCTTTTAATTGAACAATATCTGTTGTCATTACACTTCCCCTACCTTTTCAAACGTAATTGCTGGCAATCCATCTAGTTTTGTTTTATCTTCTTTAGACATCAAGCCATTTTTTATTGAGGTTGCAACGTCTGTCGTTGTTGCATTTTGCCCTGCTGGACCTTGCGGACCAACGTCTACTTTATCTCCTTTTGAACCTTGTGGCCCTGGGTCTCCCTTTTCACCTTTTAATACTTCTGGTTTCCCTTCCACGGCATTCCAATGTGTTTGAGGAAATACCTGTGTTCCTCCTTGTTTTACTTTAACAATGTCTGTCATTGCACTTCGCCTACTTTCTCAAACGTAATATCAGGTATTCTGTCAATGGCTTCTTGGACTTTTTGGTCGACATATTGTTGATTCACTCCGCCGCCATCGCCACCACCAGTTGCTGAAATAACACCATCTTCTGAAATAGAAATATTCGCTCCAGCAGTATAACCTTTCAACTCTTCCAGTTTCGATTTTAGTTCAGTGGTGAAATTTTGATCTGTTTGCTTTACCGCAGACAACGTTCCGTCTTCTGTAATTTCTAACAGTTGGCCAACCTTTATTCCGCCCAGTTCATCTGCGGTAGCGATTGGAAGAATGTACACGTCTCCCTCGCCATTTGACAACCGTTGAAACATTTCAGCAGTGATAATACCGTCTGTTTCTTCTGTCGCATAAGGAAGTTCTGTCAGTGCATTTTCTAAGCCTAGATCTGCTTTAGTGATAATTACTGCCCCAGTATATCCATTAACAGATAATACTTTTGATTGACCCGCAATAATTTTTTCTAATCCTCGAACAGCGGATGCATGTGTAATAGGATAAAACTGACGTTCCACGCCATTTTCATCGGTTTCCATCATTCGTTTTGCTTTAACCACTTATTTCACCCACTTTTTCAAACACATAAGCGTTCTGTTTTGTATCATCAACTGTTGCGATAACCAATGCCCCATCGATCGCAGGATAATCAACTGTTCCAACAATTTCTGTTTCATGATTCAGTGAAAAAGCATCATCTTGTAAAATAATCAAGTCACTTATTTCGCCATATTCTAACGTATATAAGCGTTTCTCTAATTTCTGATACAAATATTCCATATCTGCCAATAAACGTTCAGAAATTGAATTATGGCGCACTCCTTGAATGTCTACACGTGCATCCATTAACTCGGCTAACATCGTACCGCCAGGATCAACAGTTTTTAAAATATCTTTGATTGATTCGAACCATGAAGTGAAATCTGTTTTTTGCGCATCTCGCCACGCTTCGAACTCATCTTTTCTGGCATTCATCCAATCAGTAAAATCGCCCTTATTTTCGTTGATAAAGGCGGTCATGTCTGCGATTAAATCTTCGATGGACTGCCAATAAGAACCCATTTCGCCCTCTGTTTTAGAAGCAGCATTTATTACAAAATAAGAAAAATTCTGCGTTGTGCCGATTAAATCGTCGCCTTTATAAATACTAAAATAAGCTTCTTGTCTGTGTAACGACTGCATAGAATATTCATCAAAGGTATACTGAATAATCCCTTTTTTAGCATCTATGATTTTTGCTGCTCGTTGAATCGGGAATTTATTATTAATAATTGACTCTAAAAAAACTTTGCAGAGACTTAAGTCTAACGGCAAAGCATTTTCTACAATATTTACTTGTAATACTTCTGTGTTCTTATTCCCTTGCCGTACATTAATAATACCGACATAGTTATAAGGTTCAGTTGTACTTAGCGTTGCTTGCCATTTAACCATTTGTGCACTCCTTTCTAAAAATTAATTACATCACGTGGATTGATTCGTTGCCACTGTGCGCCTTTCCACACTTCAAAATGAAGATGAATACCTTTAGCAAGCCCAGTGGAACCCATTATCCCAACACGTGAATTGGTCGTTACTTTATCGCCTATAGCTAAATCAACAGAATTTAAGTGACCGTAATAGGTCCAATAACCATCATCGTGTTTAATGACAACATAATTTCCTCCAGTTCCATCATAAGTGACAGTTTCTACTGTGCCGCTACGTGCCACATAAACAGGTGGCGTACTTCCAGCAGGAACTGAAGCAATATCAATTCCACCATGAATAACGTTCGTTCCCCAGCCAATTTGATCCCACTCTTGCGTAATCGTATAGCTAGATCGTACAGGGTTCATCCACGTTGGATTACTAGGTTGCAACCCATGCAATTTGTTATACCAGTAAATCGCCATATCAATCCGCTCTGGATGTGTGACTGCTGGTCGCTCAAAATTGGCTTCAAACGCCATCGTAGCTGTTCCTATATCTGTTAATGCTTTAAATTGTGCAACTGAATATGGATAAGCAGAAGTAGGAATATACTGTCCGTTGTGCATATGCCAGTCTAGTAATTGAAGTTGCGTATTAATGTTTCGATAGTCACCACTAATACCAGCTTGTGCTAATAAACGTTGAACATATGCACGACCACTTTCACCAGCTACAGGTGATGTCCACTGAACTAAACCATAGCCAGGACCGCCACCACCTTCGTCAATGTCTGGCATAATGCCTGATTCTTGTTCCATATTTCCTAAAATACCTGCAGTTGCTTGTTCGCTATAACCTTTAGATTTTAAGAACTGCCAAACTGCCCAAGCGTTTTTCTCTTTTTCAGTAGTCAATTCTGGAGGTGTACCGCTACCAGTTCCACCAGTACCGCTTCCTGGTATAACTTCTTTACCTCCAACATATAATTTATCGAATTTACCAATAGTTCCTTTTAAAATACCACTAATATCTACTTCATTAGAAACACTGAAATTACCTTTGTGCGACCAGCTAGCATAACTATTCACTTTCCTATTGTCTGGATGAACATCTGCTGGTATTTGAATAATTGGAACTGATTGCCCCTCATTATTTTTACTAATCGTATTGATCGAAAAAATGTAACCATGTTTTTGTCTAACAGCGAAACCATTAGCTTTTTTTCCACTTCCATCATACGTAGCCTTAATGTCACCAAACAATTCACCATGAACATCTTTTAGGCCTGCGCTTACTCTTTTACGTTCAAATGCTACCTTTCCACCTTCAACCACAACTTGGAAATCTTTATCATCTAACGTTTTTAAAGCCACACCTTGTACTAAAATCCCTGTCAAAATTCCTGCTGTAATAAAATTAGCAACAATTGAGCCATCTTGAGTAATTGCCGTTTCAAATGGTCCATTTACACCGCTATTTGAATACCCAAGACCTCCTAGGTTCCAACGCCATACTTTTTTTGCATCATTCGCATTTGGTCTGTCCATAATTAAAATTTCTTCTGGTGCATCTTTAGGACGAAAACGAACATAGCCACCTTTTGTTCCTGTTATCCATTGAGTAGCGTTCACGATAGCATTCTGTAAATCCTCACTCTTTACTTCAAGCTTTTTAGTTATTTGATTAACTGCAGTATTTACTGAATCTGTGTAAGATTTTATTTCGTTTCCTAATACGATATTTTTATACTTACCTAAAGTAGGAAACCAGGTACACTCTGTCACTCTTTCTTTTACTCCAGTTATTCCGTTGTATTCAATATCGCAATACACAGTGTCCCCAAAATTCAATTTCATTATCTTACCGTAAAGTTTTTGATACTCTATAGTATTTTCTAAAGTAACCATATTGATTTCATGTGTTACTTTTGGTTCATGGATTCGTTCTTTGTCAAAAAGTGATTGTCCCCATTTTTTTAATTCCTCTACAGTTTTACATTCGCTATTGGTCCTACTAGTAATACGTCTATTTTCATCGGTTACCCCTTTTGTTTCTAAAAAAGCAAAGGTTATTGGCTCTTGATCTTCGTTATAATTAATATCTTCAGGTGTTCCACCAATTAAATAGAGACTGTTGGATACATTTAAGTCATCCACAGTCTCTTTTATTGATTCTAAATTAACACCTAAATCTATTCTAAAACCATTATCTTCACCAATTCTGTCTTTTAGTATAAGTCTGTAGTTATCCATATCTAGTTCGCCAGAAGTTACACCTGTTAAATTTTCATTACCGTTATTTTGCCCAATAATAGCCGATATTGGATTTACTTCTTTTGCGGTAAATTGATGTTTGGAATTGATATTACTTTCATAGATAAAAGGTTGCTTAAATGCTAAATTCGCTTTTAAGTTTTCCATAATCTGATTACCAGTACCATTAGCAGTATATGCCATTTGAATAAAGTTACGATTTGCCTCATACCCTAAATGTAAAGCTTTGATTGAAACAGAATGTAAATTTTTATCGACTGATTTTATTCTGAAATACTGCCATGAATCATTAGAAACTAAAGCTTTTATATAATAACCTTTCTTTAAATATTCTTTATTTTTGCCAACCAATGAATAATTACCGTAAAAAGAATATTCACTATTCAATGAACGAGTAATTTCAGGATCATCAGCCCAATCTAATAGAGGGATGCCATTTTCGGATAAATCTTTTGGTACTTTTTCATAAATGTAAATTGGATTAATCAAAAATATACACTCCTCACCTTTATTTTTATACTTGAAACACTTCCAGTTACCTTTACTTTATTGGTCCCTGGTGTCATTCGTATCCAGTTTCCTTTTGTTCGTTGCATTCTTCCCTCATGTACGCAAACAGCTAGTTCATTATCTAATGATAACAAGCCAGCAGGTGTATTTATTAAAATCAAAGTATTTTTACCACAAGTAATACTGATGTCACCGCCAGTAGATTGAATTTCAAATAAAGGGAAGCAAATTTCATCCCCATGATTGGTAATGTCATTCTCTCCTTTTTTTAGACTGACAAATTCTTCATTTACTTTTCTCTTTAGAGGTTCACAACGAAAATTTATTTCAAAAGTATAAAAAGTTCCCCACTCATTTGTGTATTCAACTTCATTACTAACATTGCATACCGCGTTAACATACAGGTTTTCATTATTATGTGTGATTAATTCTGACTTGCCACTAAGCCATCGTTTCACTTCCGCTAATCGGTCATAACTAACACTGACGTCTTTAATTTTGAAATCAAACGGTTCATAATCACCAAACCATTCATTCAATACCCTGTTACTACCTACAATAGTTATCTCGTTATATCTTGGTTTAGCGACAATTTCAGGCAATTCAGATTCAATAATTAAACCATAATCTATAAGAGCATTCGCTCCTTTCCATACAAAATTAGGCGTATATCTATCCATTTTTACACATCCCCTGTCGCTAAATTATTCCAAACATTCGCTTGAAACATTTTCCTGTTCAAACGATTAATTTCACTCGGATTATTTGCATCTACTTGGCCAATATGAACATGTTGTTCAATAGTATTGCCACCTTTCAAAGCACCACCAATTCCACGAGCTTTTTCTTCTGGTGACAATGGAGTTACAGTTGTCTTGCCGTTTTTAGCGGTTAAAAGTTCAGGACCAGCTTCACCAACAATGGCTTGACCATTTAGAATAGTTCCACCTTCTGCTAAATAAGGAATTTTTCCAATATGAAATCCTTTACCGCCAATTCCTGGCACCCATTTAGGTATTTTTATATTGTTTAATCCACCAATAAATCCATTGATTAACGTAATCATGGCATTGATTGGAGCTTTAGCTACTGCAGCGATACCTTCAAAAATACCACCAAAAATGTCAACAACACCTTGCCACGCTCTTGACCAGTCTCCAGTAAATACTCCCGTTACAAAATCAACGATACCGCCAAAAATACGCTTAATTGCATTTACGTAATCGCCAATAATTTTTACAGCCCCATCCATGGCACCACCAATAAATCCTGTGATGAAATCAAAAGTAGATTTTGTCGTATCTTTCAAAACATTAAATACTCCAACCACAATATCTTTAATTACTTTAAAGGAGGTATTGATAAAATCCCTAAACCAACCGATTTTATTATATGCAACTACAATTGCAGCTACCCAAGCGGCAACCGCCGCAATTACTAAACCAATTGGTGACGCAATAAAAGCAATAACTGGAATCAAACTACTAATGGAACTAGCAAGTGTTCCTAAAACTACTAATACTGGACCGATAGCAGCAACAACACCAGCTATTTTCAGTATGGTTTGCTTTTGACTATCTGTTAAACTTCCAAACCATTCTGAAACTTTTTTTATTGCATCCGTTGCAGCTTGAAATGCTGGTAATAATGCTATTTGTACTTGTTCTCCAAGTTCCCCCATTGCTATTTTAAATTGATTTTGTGCCAACTTTGCTTGGTCAATTGGATCAAGAATATCACTAAACGTCTGATCCACAGTACCAGCTGCGTTTTTTGCTGAATCTGCTAAACCATCCATTGACAACGCTCCGCTATCAATTGCTTCTACCATTTTTGAAGCAGCTTTAGTTCCAAAAACTTCACTAGCAATAGTAAGTTTTTCTTGTTCCGTTGTGGCCCCTTTAATAGATTCAATTGTTCCGCTAAGCCCTTCTTGCATGGTTTTATTATCTTTCGCATATACAACACTAGCTTTTGCCAAATAGCCAAGAGTTCCTGCTGAATCAATACCGGCTTTTTCCATTTGACCTATTAACATAGTTGATTCAGAAAAACCAAGTCCCATAGCTTTGAGTTGGGGCGCACCTCTATTTACTGCATCAAATAACTGATCTACCCCTACTCCAGTATCTTGGCTAGTTTTAGATACTGAATCTAAAATCATTGGCAAATCCTCAATAGACAACCTAAAAAGGTCCATTGATTTTTTTGCATTGATAGTTGATTGAGAAACATCTGATCCATTAATTTCTGAAAATTTAAGCATTCGGCCTGTTGTATCTTCCAATTGCTTATCCATTAAGCCAAATTGAGTATTTACTTCACCAATACCAGTTGATATATCTTGCATATCCGCGGGTATTTGACCTGCTACTGTTTTAAAACTGGCTTGTAAAGATTCTAGCTGACTACCAGTAGCTCCTGTTGCTGTTGTTATATTATCCAAACATTCATCTAATTCTTTGAATGCGGCAATAGAAGCAGCACCAATTCCCATAATTGGTGCTGTTAATCCAACAGACAGTTTTTGCCCAACTGATTTAATTTTGTCTCCAGCTTTTTCAATTTTGGCTAGTTTTTCAGCTGTTTTTATTGATAAATTACCTTGCTCTTTCAAAGCTTCATTGGTACTTTGCAATGCAGAACGCAGTTTATTTTCACCTGTTTCTGATTCCAATAAACGCTTATACAGCTTTTGTGATTGCTCTGAATATTCACCAGTTTCTTTTACTGATTTTTCATATTCTTCACGTAATAATTTTGTTCTTTGTTCAGCTAAAGATAATTGTTTTTCTAATTTTTTCTTTGTAGCTATTAATTTTTCAGTTTGCGTTGCATTTTTATCCATTGCGGATACCTGGTTTTTGTACTCGGTAGCCGCTAAGTTCATTTCTTTATTAATATCTTTAATTGTTCGTGAATAGTTTATTTCTCCATTCATCTTGAAATTTAAGACAACATCAGATTCTTGTTTTGACACGTTAGCGCTCCTTTCCTACCACCAAGGACTTTTATCCATTGTCACACTTCTAGGTGGTTCAAACTCCGTATTACTTACTAACCACTGAATATATGACTTAAGCCACAAGTTGGGAGTTGCTTTTAAAAAGAAGTCCTCACTCCATCCCAAAAGAGTGAGAGCTACATATAAATAAAAAGCCCACGGCGTTCCTATTTCCGTTGAGGCTTTTTCTTTTTGTTTTTCCTTTTTTTCGGAGTTTGATAATCTTGTGGCTTCTTGGATTTTTTTAAGTCTTCAACTTGAAAATTCTGCTTTGCAAATATTTCCATACATGCACCATAAATCTCAACAATTGTGGCACTCATACCTAAAAACTTAAAAATGGTTTCTGGCGTTTCTTCCAATCCACCAGTTCTTAGCATGCCATAAATCAACGCACGCATAATTTTCAAATCAGAAGCTGATAAATCTTTTGATGAAATACGACCACCGCTTTTGTTAATCATTTCATTCATATCTGCTTCAAATTTTGAATAGTCATCATCATAAACATCAGCAATATACTCCATTGTTTCCATCGTTAACAAAATGGGAAACTGATGCCCTTGAATAGTAACTGTGGGTGTATCTGAAATAACAATCCCATAATCCGCTAATTTTGCCATTAGTCACTGCCACCTCCACGTGAAGGGCCTGCTAGTTTCTTCCATTGTTCTTCGTCATAAACAGGTTGCGCGATAAATTTTTCAAATAGTTCTATTGAAGCACTATCCCGATTAGAATCAAAACTTGAATACATAACATTATTGTATGTTAAACCAGTTGAAACAAAGTTAGCAGTTACATCATCAATTTTGGTTTCATCTTCTGCAGTAGTGTATTCTTCATCAATAACATTTGATAACTGCGTTTTAGGATACCAAACAGCTTTTTTTCCACCATTTTCAATATTTCCGATAAACCCAAAGGCAAAATAAGGAAATTCTCGCGCAGTGTTTTTACCAAAAGTCACTCCACTTTGAGCGATTAATCCTTTTATTTCATCCATCACCGCAATAGGAATGCCCACATGATCTAGCGCAATTTCATGTTTCGTTTCACGACTTACGCGTCGGAACATTTTACTTGATGCCCATTTTTCTAAAGCTGTTCCATTTCCTTTAATTCCTAATTTTGTGGCTATTGGCAAACGAACAACTTCGCCAAATGCTGGTTCTGTACCTACTGCATCTTTTGTGGTCATCATGGCAATTAAGATGTCATCTAAGCCTTCAAAATAATACACATCTTGTTTTCCCAATTTACTCATCCTTTCCATAAATCTAATATTTGTTGAGTCATAATTTTTTCAATTTGATCTTTATTTTGTTCAAATGTTCCACTGGCAAAATGTTGCGCTTTTTGATTTACTGTTCCGTTTTCAGCGAATCGCCAGTAAAAGGCTGTATCTTCAAAAGCTACTTGTACTTCATCATCTTTAATATTTACTTTCACTTGATCAACCATGTGCTTCTTTTTTAGAAGCGATTTAGGTATATTGGGTAGTAATTTTTCCATATAAAAATTAGCTGCAGTGGTTAATGATTCTATTGATAATTTTGTCGCATCTACTTGCGAAAGCTTTCCTAAATAGTCTGCCATATCTGCAAAACCATTATTATTTTCCATCTTCAATACACCTCACATATGTGTAAAAATTTGTCACAGTATCATCATTTTCATCGCCTTGAATGCCTACAAAATCAGTGTAAGGAATACCAGCTTCCTCCAATGCATTTTCTAAAGCAATTAAATCCTTTTCAGTACCTGTTGTATAAAAAGAGATTTGATAGTAGGGCATTCGTCTATGCACTTTAGACGATGCCATTTTTTTACCTTGACTAACATTTGAATAAACAATATATGGATAGTCCGTTTCTTTTTCCGCTTTATCACGTGTCACAGGTACGCCTACTGTTTTTAGCGCTGCCCTTAATTTTTCAAAACTAATCGACATAAGCCAAACTCAACTCCATTTCTCGTTTATCCATATTTGTGTAAATACGAGTGATTTTATAGGTCACAGAATCGATTCTAACAGCGCTAAACTTTTCTGTGATAGATTTATCCAATCTCACTTTAATCCGTCTGACAACGTCTGTTTTGGCTTGCTGTGAAAGATATTTTTCTTGTGCAGTTACTCCAATATCTTCGTACCATAAAAGCCTATTAAGTTTATAGGTCGTAACTACTTTATCGTTCGAATCTGTTTCTTCTTTTACATTTAGCAAGTCTGCTTTCCAACGAAACCTATTCGTCTGCCTCTTCGGCATGTTGAATCACTCCTTGGATGATAAATGGCGTGATCGCATTCAACGCCTTATCTAATTCATCTTCTGAAACACGATATTCATAAGCAATACCAGCAACCATCAAAATTAAATATTCTTCTTGCCCTCCAGTTGCTGTTTTCACATAATTTTTTGCCATATTTAAATAAAAAGAGAGCATGGAATCATCCATCCCCTCTTCAAAATGAATATGTGCTTTGAATTTTTCTTCTAAAGATAATGTTTCAGCTTCGTTATTCACATTAACCACCTACTGGTTTTGTAATTTCATAACGATAAACAGCTGGCTCGAATGGTGAGTAAACTAATTGGCCATCTAACAAGTTGTAAATTTGGAAACCAACTTGATTTTTTCCAGAGAATTTTTCAACCAATTTTTGAATTTCTAACGCTCCAATAACTTCTTGAATTTTGAAAGCAGAAAAATCACCAAAATATAATACTGGTGTATCTGGTTCACCTTTTTTATCTGCTGCATCGGTCCAATCAACTGGATAGCCAACTAATTGATAACCAATACCACCTTCTGCTTGCGTGAATGGTCGTAACAATGGGAATCCATCATCTGTTTTCATTTTTTCAATAGCAGTTAAAGCTGCACGATTAATAATAAAACGACCTTTTTTCATTACTTCTGTTACTGGTGTATTTTTAAATTCAATCAATGCATCATATAATTTTTGACCAGCACCTGCAGCTGTTAAATCTACAGGTTTTTCAAATGCAACAGCTTTTTTAGCTAAAGCTCCTGGGTTTTCATTTCCTGCATCGTCGCCATTAAACATATAATTAATTTCTTTGCGAACATATGCTTTTTTCAATTCTTCTACAACAATATCTTCTACTGGCACACCAGACATTTTTAATAGTTTTTTCGTTACAGTTGCTAATGCATCAAATTCTGCTGGATCAAGTAAAATTTCATCGAATTGAATCGCTGTTTCAGCAATATCTGTCGTACGTTCTTTTTTGTTTACATTAGCCTCTGCTTTTTTCACAAGAATTGGATACTTCACATCGCCAGCCGTGCGAATCACTGTTCCGTATTTACGCAATAGGTTTTCTTCTTGAGCATAAGAAATCACTTCGGATGCAATTACTTCTGGTACTGTCACTGAACCATTGCCTGTTTCAATACCTAATGAACGTGCTTCACTTTCTGAAATATTACCAATAACAAAATCAGCAAATGCTTTACGAATTTGTTTTTCACGTTGTTCATTAGACATCGCATTTCTAGCCTCCATTCCTTCATGAATTGTGCGTAACAAGCCATCACGCTGTTCTTGACTAATCATGCCGCCACGATTTTCTTCGTTTTTATCATTGTTATTTTCGTTCGTATCTTTTTCACGAGCTTCTTTATTTTCATCATCAGTATTATCAGATTTAGCGGTTCCGTCATCGCCTTCACCATCACCAGATTCTGAATTGTCATCCCCTAATTCAGCTTTAATGGCTTTTAATTCATCGATTAAACCATCAATTTCTTCATTAACTGAATCTAAATCTGCTTCACGCACTTCTCCAGATTCAATTTTGCCTTGTAAATCACTTAATCGTTTCTCGTGACGAGCTTGTAATTGACGCAATAATTCTTTGTTCATAATAAATTCCTCCTACGCTTCAAGCGCTGTTTTAATTTTTTTAATTAATTTTTTTCTAGTTTTAATATCTTGCTTCATTTCTTGTTTGTTTCTTGCTAGTGCTGCTTCTGTATCTTCGTAAGCAGGCAAAGAAACAATAGAAACTTCATACAATTCGACTTCATGGATAGTTCTTAAAACTGGGTCTGAACTATAATCCCAAGTTTCTTCCGTTGGATAAAAACCAAAGCTACACTGATTAATGTCCCCACGTGACATTGATTGAATCAAGTCATTGGCAACAGTTGTATTGGGCAACTCAACTTCAAATCGTAGTCCCTTATCATCTTCTTCAAGTTTCAAAGTTCCACTTCTTGTGCGCCCTAATACTTTGCCCCAGTCATGATCGAATAAACAACGAACATCAGAGTTTGACAAAGCACGACTGAAAGCTCCAGGCTTAATCACTTCATTTAGGCCTTCCCATAATTCTGTTGGACTATTAAACACCGCCGCATAGCCAGTAACAATCTGTGTTTGACTATCTTCTTCGCTTCTTGTTTTAAGGTTTGTGATGTCAAATGTCCGAATTTCCTGTTTCTTCATTCTTACCACCTCCCTTCAAGTCATCCTCTGTTGTCAATGAGTTATCGGTAGCATTCTTTTTGCCGATTTCCGTTAAATCATTTGAAATATAGACGGCTTGTGTTGCTTCAGTATTTTGTCTAGGAAAACCAAGCATTTCTGCCACATTATCAGGACTGGTAATACCAGTTCGAACGATGTTGTACCCAATATTTGTTTTGGTGGAATAAGGTACAAAGTCCAAAATATTAATTTTCCATTCCACTCGATAACCAGAATTAGGCACAAAAAAAAGAGCCGAGTAATGCTCGCTCTTATTTTTTAATATTGGTTTAATTGCTTTGTTGTGCAGATACATCATTGCTTTTTCAATATCTGTTCTCATTAATGCTTGATAAGTATTTACATCTATTCCTAAAAATTTTCCTAGGTCTTTTTTGTAAACACCCAAATAATTAAGAATAGCTGCATCATCAATTGGGCTTTTTAAAGTATCAATTGAGTATCCTTTGCCCAAAGGAATCATTTTAACTGAATGACTATCATTATCTTGCGTTTCTTCCAACTGATTTAAAATAGCTTTTACTATCTTTTGTTGCGCGCTGTTATTTGGATTGATATGCGCATCCAGCTTTAACAAGAAAGCGAGCAAGCCGCCTTTCTTATATTTTTCTGTCAAAACCTTTTCAGCACTTAAAACGCCTTCTAGCGTGCTTTTTGCAAGATCAATAATTCCAGCACCTTTTAAGGAATCCACACCAATATTTTTTATATGACGAATCATACTCCCTGGTATTGGTTGGCCATTCATTGAAAATTTTTCAATCAATCGATCATCTAATTTCGTTTGAACACCATATCCTAAATGTAACTGGTCATTATCTGTAATAGGAAAAGCTTCTCCATTGATTAACAATGTATTTGTTTCAAGCTTTGCAAATTCAAAACCAGTTAAATAATCATTAGGATTTTTCAATATGTTTAACAAGAAATGATTTTTCACTTCTTCGCCATCAGGGCCAATTACTACTGGCTCTGCTAGTGCAACTTGATTAGAAATATCTTGTACCAATTCATAAACATCAGACGATTCCATAATAGAAGAATCGTTAACAAAACGTTGTGAATATCTTGTTACATTGCCATAAATATCTTCAATCCAGCCACGCTTTTCCAAAAATCCATATACAGCATTTGAAAGTCTATCTCTTAGCTTCAAAATCTCACCGCCTTTCTATTATCGATAGATAGAATCTAAATATTCATCCATATCATCTTCGTTGACATCAATCATTTGATCCATTGTTTCCTTATGCGCACAAAGGAAAGCAACAAATCCATCAATCTTTCTCTTTGACTGGTTTTTACTTGGTACTTTACGGCCTTGAAAATCCATTTTGACAACCACATTTAAAGCGCAATACAAAAATAAAGGATTATCAAACATAATCCTTTGCTCATAAAATAATCGCTCGGCATCTTCAAGCGGCGAGTTCAATACTCTTGCGTACTGATCAACTTGCACACATTCCAAGCCTAAATTTTCCAATTTTTCAACTAATCGGTCACTCATCGCTGGATCATAATTGACTTGTTGAACATCATAAAAATCCATGCAATCTTCAATAAAATGAAATATTTGTTCTTGATCAATTAACTTACCATCGCAAAATTCAACAAATCCTTGTTCTGCTAATTCAGAATATGGCACATTATCTTCCTTTTCTCGAAAATCAATATTTTCACTAGGAATAAAATATAATTGTTTTACTTTGAGTATCGCTTTTCCTTCGGCATCCCATGTAGGAAAATTTAATGATACGCAAGTTAAATCTCGGCTTTTAGATAAGTCCAAACCAATCCAACAAGGCTCCCCACTTAAGTTTCCTAATTCATTTGTGGGAACCAAACACGGTTCCACTTGATCTTGTTCAAAGAAATTATCTGCACCATTCACAAACACATCTAAATGTTTCGTTAAAAATTCAGCTTTCGAGTGAGCGGAACGTTGCGCAGTTTTAAAGGCTGATTCTAAAGCAGACAAATCAACAGATATTCCCCAGTTAGGATTGCACATTTCCCAAACTTTTTTATCTGTCCAATCGTATCCTTTATTTGGTTCATAAATCAAAACAAAGTTTGAATCATTATCATCACGCTTCAAGACTTCTTTTGCTTCTTTATAAACACGAATACCAACCGAACTACTTCCTTTACCAGCTGTAGAAATATTAAACATTAACGGCTGTGGCAATGAAATTTGTGCAGATTTAAAGTTATCGTACTGCTCCATTTTCTCTTGTTTATGCAGTTCATCATTTAAAACAAAATATGGATTGGAACCTTCTATGTTATCAATGTTTTTTGTCTGAACAATAAACTTATTTGTATAAGCCATATCTCCATGTAAATAGTCATACGTAATACTTGAAACGGTGCCTTTTGGACCTTTAAATATTTTAGTCCCATCTAATAGCACTGGATTATTTAGTATAGTAGCGGCAAAAGGCTTAGCAGCATACTGAGCTTGCGCAAAATCAGAAGCACATGCATAGCAATCGACAGATAAGGCGCCTTCGCCATACATCGCATACCCCAACGCACCTACCGCTATTAGTGTTTTCCCATTTTTCTTTGGTATTTGTACGTATGCCTCACGAGTAACACGGACTACTTGCCCTTTTTCATTTTCTTTTACCCAGCCATAAATCCAAGAATAAATGAATTTTTCCCATGGCTCTAAAAGAAATGGTTTACCTACCATATCGCCTTTTGTATGAACAATAAAAGATTCTACCCAGTCCATCATTTCATTTGCACGATCAACATCAAACCAAATATCTTTTCGTTTCTTCCATCGATACCACCGATCTATTGCTAAACGAACCGTTTTTGGATATTTCTTAGGATGCTTTCGAACTTCTTTCGCAAATAAATCAGCATAATTTACACCAGGTTCAATCATGTTTCATTCCCTGCCTTTTTACGCCATTTTTTCCGATGTTCTGCCAATTCATCTACAGGCTTTTCTTCTGGCCGTTTCATTTCTTCATCTGCTCTAGCTGTTGAACCACCAGTAATTTGTCTGCCTGTTTTTGACTTATTGGTCAATCCTAATAAATCCAATGCTTTCATTTTTTTATCGGCCCAAACTTCGACTTGTTGCGCTAGTGGATGCTTGCTATTGTTAATAGCTCCAGCCTTGTTTGTTGTTTTTTGGGTTTCGGGAAATCCTTTTTCTTTCCACAGCATGTATTTGTATTGGTAAACTTCAAAAATATCCAAGTATGATTCAATCAATGGATCAAGAGTAATAGTGTATAAATCAGACTTGCGCATAATTTCTAAAATTCGCGTTTTTTCGTGATTAACTTTTTCATCAATAATCGCTTTGCGTTGCGCTTTTGTGGTCATTTTTTATACACCCCCTTTTATTTTTAAAATTTTTGACCTAACGACACGCGTGACTGCCCCCTACCCTATCCCCCGACAAAAAATTTGAATCGAATTTGATAGGGGGGCTTCATTTTTTAAAATAAGATGGAAAAACTTTTTTCTCATCTGCTTCATTTTCTTCAATCACATGACACTTCGGACACAATAAACGAACATTGTTTGGATCAAGTTTGAGCATTTCGTTCTTCTTGATTGGTATTATATGATGCCGATGTGCTTGCCTTCCAAACACAAAACGACCACACCTTTGACAACAGCCGTTTTCTCTTGCATAGACAAAGTCAGCGACATCTTGCCATGCTTTTGTTCGATAAAATGATTTGTTGTCATGATGATAAACATTGCTTGGCTTTTTCTTTTTTCTAGACTTCCTAGCATGTTCGGAACAATAAGCCCCTTTTTCTGTTGTATTAGAGCAACCTTCAAACTGACAATAACGCATTATTCAGATTCTTTAATAATATTGAGAATGTCACCTTTTGCACGTGCAGCACTTGGAATCTCAATACCTTTTCGTTTTGCATATTCACGCAATTCTTTTACATTCATTTCTTCTAATACAACAGATTCATCAGACGGAACAATCTCATCTTGTTCTTCATCATCATCACTTGCAGTTGTTAATAATCGTTCACCTTTAATTCCATCAGTATCAACCGTTACATTTCCTACAGTGATTGGTAAACCACTAACATATAAATCAGCTTCTTTACTTAGCATTGATTCGGGATTTTCAGTAACTTCAAAATCTGGTTCTTGGCCTTTAGGAACAAACACATTTCTTTTTTCTTCGGTATCCCAATACTCTGAACCAGATGCTGAACTTCTAATTAATACACGCATTGTTTATCTCCTTTCAAAAAAATAATCAATAAGATAACAAATGAATTCTTCCATCTTCTTTATCTATCCACATTTTTGTATTTTCATCAAATACACCTCGATTTAAATACATAAATAGTTCTTTCTTCTTAGGATATTGAACTTTTTCAAATGTGATAGTTTTTATTTTGAATTTGTAATTTGTCAAATAAAAAGAAAAACCGACTGGAATTGCTTTTTCTAAAACTCCAGCTGCTTTTAAATTGTCAATTAAATTGGGATAGTTGTCTTTAATATATTCATCGCCTTGAATATGTTTACCAATTCCCCAATCAAATGTAATTCCCGATTTGCTATTTTCATAAATAACTCCTGCATTGGACTGTTTAAAAATAAGTTTAGGATAACTAACAGCACTTCTAAATAAAATAAACGGAATATTTCTATCAAAGTAATAATTTTCAATTTGCGCTGATAAAGAGAAAGGCGGATTATCTACTACAGCAATATCTTCATAATCAATCGCCCATTTCCACAAATCCATATCTCCAGTAAAAGTAATAATATTATTGTGATATTGTGTTGCTACTGTATACAAAGGACTTTCAATCGTCGTAAATGGCATAAGTAATACTTTATGTTTTAATATCCCACTTGGAGCAACCACTAATTCGAAAAATTTTGTAGCAGCTTCTTCAGTTGTGTAATATTCATCATCTCTATATGTTTTAGCAATCATTATTTTATATGCATTCCCCTTTCAAAATGAAAAATCTACTACACTTAAAACAAAAAGGACTGCATTTATATGCAGCCCTCGTGAAAGGTAGTAGCGCCAATTTGTTTGTCCGAACATTCATTGACGATCTATAGTATTTAAGCAGCTTATGCCACTTACTGGAACAATAGGACTCGAACCTATACTAACGGTTTTGGAGACCGCTGCTCTACCGATTAAGCTATGCTCCATTAACTCTCGCAAACCTGTAGAAAAAAGAGAGAGGAAATTCACCTCACTTCTTTAGTTTTATAATTGGTGGTTTGCGAGAGAATCTAAATGAGATCACAAGTGACTAAACGAAGAAAGTAGAATTTTTTTACTTCCTTGTAATCTCAAATCAAAAAAATAAGTAGGCAATCGTTCCGTTTAAATTTTGTGTAAGTGTGTCGCATTTCTTATTTTTTTGACACTATCATAATAACTCGTTTAGAAGGTATATGAAGTGTAGATAAAGTGTAGATAAAGTGTATAAAAGAGGTATAAAAAGTGTAATAAATGGCTACTTAAAAGCAACCAGTTCCAGTGCCGAAGCAAATTGAACAATGATCATATTAGATTCTTGTTTCACTGATTCTTCACTGATACAGTTTCGTTGTGCTGCTAGATAGATTGGATTGCCGTTGATATAGCGATCATAGAAGATTCTTTTTCTTCTCTCCGTTACATCTGGTTTGTGCGGATGCTGAATCGCAGAGTAACCTCTAACAAAAAGCTTATGAAGGTAATCAAACTCTTCTTGAGCTTCTTCTTTCTGGATTAACATTTGCTCGGCTTCAAAAGTGTTATTGGCCGTTGATGGTGGAACCAAAGAGAATGAAGCTGTTACTTTTGGTTCCCTCGGCTGGCCAACACGACATCTAGCAGCAAGATAGGCAGACAGGAACACACTGACGTTATGTTTAGTTTGCTCCATATCTACGTCCTTTGCATCCGGTGTTTCATATTTTTTTACGTCAAAAAGTACCATCCTTTGATTCCCCCGTTTGTGATTTGTGGTATAATGATAACGACTTTTCCACAAGGTTATCCACACATTATCCACAGTCGGAGAAATCCGGCTTTTTTTGTTGGCAGCTTTCTTTACTCATGATAAAATATTTTTATTGTGACCAATGTTTGGGGCAAAGTAACCTCACATATCACAAGCTACCACTTTTCTGGTAAAATATTCTTCTTAGTCAACCAGTGGTCGGTTGGCTTTTTTATACTTGATTTTTTATAATGGGTTT